>ERZ773010.2664-NODE-2664-length-10438-cov-203.394298_pt1 | contig 10438 bp, 13 predicted proteins | sample MGYA00580842_ERZ773010 | MGnify/ENA primary metagenome ERZ773010 (study PRJEB29015, sample SAMEA2737982) | human oral metagenome | biome: human oral; feature: human-associated habitat; material: dental | place: China | collected 2107 ...
CCGGGAGATCTTCAATTCTGCGGGCGACGATTCGGCGGAATCGGCCGAAAAGATCAAACGCAACTGGAAGAAGCTGGGCAAAGCCACCGAAAAGAGCTTCCAGTTCGTAAGGGACGCCGTCGACTCTTCCGCCATACTCAAAGACGCCCTCGGTGAGGTAGGGGAGACGGCCATGACGATGCTGCAATCCGTTGCTGGTGTAGCCGTAGCTGTGGCTGCCGCTGTTAACGCAGCGGAAAGTGCGAGTGTTGTACTCAATATCATAAAAATAGCACTCGCTGTTGTTCAAGCTGTTGCCAGCGTCATCGGCTCGATCATCAGTAGCAAGAATAAGAAGATCGAGCAGGAGATCAAGCGGCACAACGAGGCCGTGGACAGGCTGAAGAACGCCTACAACGGCCTGCAACACGCCATCTCGAAGGCGCTCGGCACGGATACTTACACCAAGCAAAAGGAGGCCATCGAAAACCTGAAGCAGCAGCAACAGCACCTCAAAAAGATGTGGGAGCTGGAGGAGTCGAAGAGCCGCAAGAAGCGCGACGACAAGAAGATCGAGGAGTATAAAGAGCAGCATAAGCAGGCCGAGCGAGAGATTCAGGACACACTCGACAACATGAAGGAAGACCTACTTCAGACCGACGCCAAGAGTTTTGCCGATGAGCTGGGCGACGCCCTTGTGGAGGCCTTCGGGAAGGGAGAAAGCTCCGCTAAGGCCTTCGAGAAGACGGTGGACACCATGATGCAAAACATGGTCAAGAATATGCTCAAGAAGCGCTACCTCGAGAAGCAAGTCAGCGGTGTGCTGGATGGGCTGGCCTCCTTCATGGACAAAGGAGGCACGCCGACAGATGAGATGATCGAAGCGACCAAAGCGCAGCTGGAGGGTATCGCTGAGAACTATTCGGAAAAGCTGAAAACGTTCGATAAGCTCTTCAAGGTAGCCCCCGATGACAACAAGACCCTCACGGGCGCAGTGAAGGGCGTCACGGAGCAGACGGCGTCGCTGATAGGCGGGCAACTCAACGCCATGCGGATGGTGCAGAAGGAGACGGCCGCGCAAATGACGACGGTGCTCTTTCACCTCTCCGGCATCGATCGCCACACGGCAGAGACGGCCGAAAACACGCGCTACCTGAGGGCCATCCACGACCGCCTAATGCGGCAGTCTGCCTCCGATCCGCTCCGAGCGCAGGGTCGGGCGTAGATGGGCCGAAAAGAGGGAGGCCGGACGTACAGCGCGGGATGGCAACACCTGCCTGACGCCCGGCTTCCTTGCCTTTAGACCGTCGGAGGCTCAGCCAGCAGGCGCCTAAGGAAGCGCAGCCCCGCCTTTGTCCACGCCATGGTCTGGAACGGCGTGTCGCGCTCTCGGCCGATCATCACGGTGACGGTCTCCGTGTATCCGCAGCCTTCATGCGGGGGGAGCAGCGCCCAATCGGTATAGCGGCGGGTGATCACGCGCAGCTCACGCAGGCGGCTGGTCAGGGCGCACGAATCAGCGAACCCCAACCGCCGGGCAGCCATGCCGTTCGTGTAGAGTCCGGCGGCCTCCAGCTCGGACTCCTTTCGGGCACGGGCACGGGCGGCCTCACATTCGCGTTTCTCACGGCGGCGTCGCTCGTTCGACAGCTCGAGGTTGCGCAGGGCGATGCGCCGCCGTTCGGCCTCTCGCGCCTGCCATTCGGGGGTGCGCTTTTCCGCCTCTCGTTCGGCTTGGCGACGGGCGCGCTCGGCCTCGCGTTCGGCCTTTTCGCGGGCTATGCGTGTGGCGCGTGTCTCGGCGCGCGACTGTGCCAGGACGCGTCTGTAGGCCTTCTCCCGCGAGGCGGTCTTGGCGCGTGCCTTGGCCCGTCGTTCCTTCATGTCGGCCGGCGAGAGGGTCTCGGGGCGCCATTCCGGATGATCGGCGTAGAGGCGCACCCAGAGCCGGCTATGGGTGCAGGCGGAAAGGAAACGCATATCGGCGTCGGTGAGCACGCTGACCGTCATCGGACGGCCGTTGCGCCGGCCTTTCGTTTGGCGTTGCTCGAGGGGCTGCCCGCCGGCGGCTATCCGGCGGGCGTCGAAGCGGGTGATGATGTGTTCGACCTCGGTATGGGTAAGGCCGGTCTGTTGGGCTATTTCGTAGGAGGTAATGGTCATTAGGGGGTGATTGATGTGTTGGGGCCTGAGGCCCTGTTGGTTTGTTGAGGTGTTTGGGGGGGGGCTGCGCCCCGTTGAGGTGTTGAGGCCTCCGGCCTGTTGAGTTGTTTATCTGTTGTTCGTTGATTTGACAAGCAGTTCAACATCTCAACAACTAAACGTCTAAACACCTCAACAAGGGCTTTAGCCTAGCCGTATCGGCAGCCCGGCGTAGACCCAAGCCAGGAGGGCGGCGTCGCGCATGTCTTGCGAGGTGCGCCGGGTGTAGCCCGTGAACTGGGCCAGCTCGGCGGCGGTGATCTTGCCGTCCGGGCCCCGCCAGCACTTCTGCAAGGGGCGCTGCTCGACGGTCTCGATGCCCATGTGGCGCGCCATCTCGACAATCTTACGGCCCACTTCATGGTTGCGCCCGGCGGAGCGACCGATGGCGGCGGCCTTGCGGCGACTGTCTCCGGCCTGTATGTGCCAGTTGGAGCGGTTGAGCCATCCAGCCTCCACGATAACGATGAGGGGCTCTCCGAGGGCGTCCGTGGCCTGCTTGATGGCGTGTAGGTCGTCGATCAGTTCGGGGAACGTCTTTGCCTCGCAATGCAGTTCCCGGGAGGGGAGGTGGAGGAAGGCCACGCCCGACTTATCCACGTCGGGGTCGATGGCGATGATATGGCGGGGGCGCTTTTCTTCTTTCGCTTCCATCACTCTACAATTCCACTTTCTTTAAGGATCAAAGCAACGGCTAATAAGATAAAACCTCCACTTAATAAGAGGGCTATTATATACACCGATGCTATTTTCGGAATATCCTCGCGTGCGATACGCATATCTCGCACCATTATCTTGTATGTGCCTATAAGGCATCCGTAATTGATTGCTGCTGTGATTGCAATAGCTGCAAGCCTTACTGCAATTAGTGTGCTATTCATATCCTTCTTCTTCGTCGGTTTCGTCCTCTTCCATTTCGAAAGCCATAACGTCTGCGATTTCAGTCATACGTACTACACCAAAGAGGCCGTAATTGATCAGGTCTCTATACTGATCCCCGGCAAACTTATGATAGCCTTCTTTTGTCATACTGCCAAACCTATACTGATCCTCGATGCCTTTCAGGCGCCGAACCTTCGTGTAGATCATATCGGCCAAAGTGCCTATTCGTAGTTCACGCCAAAGTTCGCCGTATTCATCGCCTTTATCGCATATCAGTGAGAGGGCTGCATTCATCTGATCCGTGTAGAATTTTATTGGAGCCTCTGGAACTAAAGAATGCAGCACGCCAAACCCGCCTTGCCACAATGCAATCACGCCGTAATTCACTACGGCCGCAAATTCATCGCGAATGCCTTCAAAGAATGCAAATCCCAACCTCTGACTCTTATCCCTGTCTGTTAGCCGCCTCTTTAAGATGGTGGCTTTCATAAAGAGCTGGTCTGTTAAGGTCTCGAGGTGCATTTCACTAAAGGAAAGACCGTAAAGGCCGCACTTCTTCTCGAATATGTCTTTGCAGAATGATACGGCGCATTGCAGGTCGCACGGATCTTCCGATTTCTCGGATTGCTTTGCTTTGGCCTTATCAAACTCTATTCGCGTGAACTCTATGTCGTTTATTGACTGCGTCCACAAATTATTCGGCCTCTTTTCGGTGGCTTCTTCCTTTTCGCTGTCTTTGGCTTTCGCTGTATCATCACACGCGGCGGCGGTGTTTACCTCTATTACATCAGAACGCCCCTCTGTTCTTATTTGGATTTGCTCGCCCTCCGTGTCGTGGCTTTCAGGGGACGGCGCTTCCTTCTCGGACTTTTTCGGGCTTTTGTCTTTCTTCAAATGAATTTCCAAAGCCTTCTCCAAAGGCATATTCTCTATGTCAGTATCCCAAATTACTCCAAATTGATCGTCTTCGTTTGCTGTTGGTATAAGACTACGATTGAGAAAGCATAAACAATCCGCATCGTAATCTTCCACATCTTCCCCTGTATCAGCAAAAGAAAAAGGAAAATCCGGGGCTGTTAGGTACACACGTAGGACTTCCCACCTGTACACCTCCGTTGTTTCTACATAGTAGCTATTAACGCAGCTACGTTCGCCGGTTTCACCATTCTCCACCTTGAGGCCTTCTATCCCATTAAGGCTAGTGTAATGATCTATAAAATCTATCACCTTGAGAGCCAACTCGGGGTAATGGAATCCCATGCGCCTCAACTTGTCGGTCTCAAGGATCACACTCATCTCTCTATCGTTCGTGCTGAACTCACTGTTTTTGCTTTCCTCTTTCATTTCTGTATTCATTTTATCAATCATCTTCCATTCCATCGTTTGGTGGTAAAACGCCGTACCCGAACCGGATCCGAAAGGTCACGGTGGCCTCCATCGCGTCGCGGGAGAACCGCACCACGTCTATTTGGTTGTTGGGGTTGGCCACGGCCGCGCGGTATTCCGCCGTGATCCTTTCGTGCCGGCTGGGGGCTTTCGTTTCGTTGTTTGTTTCCATTGATTCGGGGTGGGGGTTAGAAGGGTAGATCGTCTTCTCCTCCGATGGGGGCCGGGGCGGCTTGTTGGGACTGGGGTTGCGTGGGTGCGGTGGGCTGTTGCGCAGCGGCCTGCGTGGGCTGCGACGCGGGCTGTGTCTGCGAGGCGCTGCCGCAGAGGTAGACTTCGCGGGCGTTAACGTTGATGTCTACGCGCGTCTGACCTGTTCGGTCGGTGTAGAGGTTGTTGCGCATCGTGCCGCGGACGAACACCTTTGCGCCCTTTTTGAGGTACTGGAAGGTCGAACCTCCATCGCCGTACCAATAGATGGACAGCCACGTGGTGCGTTGCGTGGGGGGCTCACCGGGTTTCTGTGCGCGCACGTTCTCGGTGTGCGCCACGCTGAAGCAGACGTACTTCTTTCCTGAAAATTCTTTCACTTCGGCATCCTTTCCGAGGTTGCCAATGACTTCGATTTGTAGCATATAAATGATGTTGGGGGTTGAGGGGCTGAAGCCCCTGTTGATTTGTTGAGATGTTTATGCGTTGGGGGTGAAATGAGGGTCGCCGCGGACCTAAATCCTGTTTTTGACGTGAAATGACCCTCGCCGCGGGTTCCAAATCAATTTTTAGCCCAAAATGAGGGTCGCCGCGGGCTTAAATCCTGTTTTTGGCCCAATCCGAGGGTCATTTTGGACTCAAAAACAGTTTTTGGTGCAAAACGTGGCAAGTTTTGGGCTTCAAATCAGTTTTTGGTACAATCCTCGGCGGGTTTCGGGCTTCAAAACTCATTTTTGCGCAATTCCCGCCGGGTTTTGGGCTTAAATCCTGTTTTTGACCCAATCCTCGGCGGGTTTTGGGCTCCAAACGCGTTTTTGGCGTGAAACCCGGCTTCCCAGAGGTGCCTTCACCGCTTGCAGGCGGCTATGTTTATGCGGTGAACAACCTGCTCGGAATAGGTCAGGCTGCCTTCGTATCCGCGGGCGTAGAGCTCCCGCATCAGCTGGCGGGGCGTGAAGGCCTTCAGATCCGGGTTGAGGGGCACGTCGGGGCGCTGCATGACGACGCCGAGGCGTTCGGCCGAGGCTTCGTCCAGCGCGTCCTCGAAGGTTTGACGGGCGTCTCTCAGCCGACGTTTGCTGTCGCGGAGGCGGCGTTCCTTGGCGATGCGAAGGCGATAATAAGCCTTGCTGGAGGCCTTGGAGCAGGCCTTGCAGCTGTTCTGCAGGTTGTCCGCATTGTTGGTGTTGCGGTAAAACTCGCTCACGGGTTTCACGGCGCCGCAATGTGAGCAGCGCTTCGTTTTTGGTTGGATGGATTCCATTCGTAGGGTGGTTATCGGGGTTTGATAGATACTTGCTTACACGCCCGTGTGGCCAAAGCCGCCGCAGCCGCGCGCCGTCTCTTCGAGGCCGTCCACGGGTTGCCATTCCACGTGCTCACAGCGCGTCACGACGAGCTGCGCGATGCGGTCGCCATCGTAGACCGTGAACGGCGTGTCGGAGAGGTTGGCGAGGATGATGCGGATCTCTCCGCGGTAATCGGCGTCGATCGTGCCGGGTGTGTTCAGGACGGTGATGCCGTACTTGATGGCCAGCCCGCTGCGTGGGCGGACTTGCGCCTCATAGCCGGCTGGGAGTTCGATGCGGATCCCGGTGGGGATCAGTGCCTGCTGCATGGGTGCGAGCGTTACGGGAGGCCTCTGCCGAGGCAGGGAAGGTTGCCTGGTACCCGGCCAGATTCGCTGGCGTCCGCAGACGCCCCCGGCCGAGAGCGGCGTGGCGTATCTGGGCAACGGGTGGCGCGATGTGTTGACGATTTTCACTTTCATCTGTGGGTTGTGGTTATGGGGTTTTTGTATGGGGCGTCTGTGAGGGGGATCAGCTGGCAATCCTCTGAAAAGGTGTAGATGGGCATGCCGCGTTTTAAGGCCGCACGCCGTTCGATCTGTGCGCCGCGTGACCGTTCCCACCCGCGAAGCATGCAAATGCCGTCACAGGCTTTGAGGGTGGCCAAATCGGCGCGTAGATGCTCCGCCCACGTGGCGTCCCTGGGTAATCCGTTGCAGATCGGGTTCACAGGATGGTGTCCAAGCTCGGAGAGTCGGCGGGCGGCCACGGCAAAGCGTTTGACGGCGATAGGGTAAGGCAGGCCGGTGATCCGGCCGCTGATGTAGATGGTCATTTCGGGGTGTGGGTTATGCGGTTTGGGCTGTTTCGGGGTATTGCTCGTAGACGTCGGCCGGGATGAAAAAGCCGGGCGCGTCGTAGGAGCGGAAGCAGTGCGTGTTACAGGCCTCGCCCTTGTGGCGACGGAATCCGCCTCGGATCTGGCTGTAGGTGGGAACGAGGATGTTGAACAGGAGCGGCCAGCGCCCGCTCAGTCCCGGCCATGTGTAAGACGGCGTGACAAAGGCGGCGGGGATCTCCATGCAGTAATCCACTACCATGTCTCCGCGGAAACGCCCCAACATGGGCGCCATCCAGAGATCCGCCTTGTTGAAGCCGGCATAGACCTGCGCTCCGAGCCCCTCGAAGGCACGGTAAACGAAGAGCGCGGCTGCATTGTTTGTGCAATACGCCTCTCGTAGCAGGCCATTGGTGACGGTGACGAAGGGTGGGTTGGTGAAGATCACCAAGCGACCCATCTGCGCAGCATCGAAGAGCACCTTGGGCAAATGATCCGTGTCTCCGTGTAGGAAGTCGAACGGCCATGCGGTAAAACCCTTTGCGCGCAGGATGTCCACGTCATCGGGCTCTAATGTGGTGGCGTATTTCTCTACGTGCGCCGGCAGCGCCTCGAGCAGTGCGCCTTCACCGGCGGCCGGATCGTAGAAGATGCACCGGTCGAACTCCGGGAGCACCCCTCGGAGGTATCGCACAGCCAATTCGGCCCACGGACGTGGGGTATAATAGGCGCCGGTCTTTTGCCGGCGGTCGGTGGTCATTTCCATGCCTTGGGGTGTTATGCGGTTTGGGCTTCAGCCTGCCGACTGATGGCGTCGGCGGCTTTCAGTTGGCAGTATTCGGCGTAGGTGATGGCTCGGGCAGAGGAAGCCTCGCGGGCGGCGTCACGCTTTTGTTGCTCGACGCGCTGCATGTGCTGGGCGCGGTAAGCCATGAACTCACCGATGGCGCAGGTGATGACGGAGCCCTGCAAACGGTTTCCATACATGTGGCCGTAACGGCCGGCTTTCATGCGGCGAAAGAAGAGCGCAATCTCCCCGGCGTTCAGGTGCCCATACTCGGACGCGATCACATCGGCCACGCTGTAGAGCTGCTCGGAGGTGTATTCGGTTACGCCTTCCACGTTGCAGTAATCTTTGAGGTGCAGGTAGAGCAACATGCGGGGCGTATCTACGTCGTAAGTCCGACCGATGCGGACGAGCGAGGGGTATTCATCTGCGTGTGTCCGATCGAAGATCCGATCCACGTCTTCGGGCGCCTCTCCGATCCGGACGACACCCTCGGACAGCGCTCGGGGGCTAAAGTGCTCCAGCAGCGCCTTCGCGTCGTGCCATCTCTCGAGCATTGATCTCTGCCATTTTGCGGGCAAAGAAGTCGGCGCACTCCTCGTTATTCCTGTCTCTACGCTGCTCTGCCAGCGTCTTAGTAAATCCTTGTCCATTGAAGTTTGGTGTTTGTGGGTTGAATTGTGGGGCGGTTGAGGCGTTGGCGTTTCGTTTCTGCCAGGTCACAAGGGCAGCTCGCCAGCTTTTCATGGGGTTCTTGCCCACCTTCCAGCCGTTCGACTCGTAGTGATTCATAAAGAGCTCCGCGTCCACATTGTAGCCGCGCTCGGCAATACAGGCTTGTACCTCTTCCAGCGTGGGGCGCTTCATCGGAGCGCGAGAATTCGCAGGTTTGACAGCTTCGACCAGTGCAACCTCTTCGGCCTCGACCTCTTCCACGGCTTCGGCTTGCAAGGTTTCGGGCTGAGCTTGCAAGGTTTCGGAAGAAGCATGCAAGGTTTCCGTCGACATCCCATTGTGATCCGCCCTGCCGGGGGCATCTGCTTCGACGCTTTCGGCCTCTACGGGCGTAAGCCACGCTTCGAGATCGCTATCCGCATCCCCTTCCCCAGATTCGTTTTCGCGCGCACGCGCCATAAAAGACACGCTTTCTTCTTTTGCTTTCTCTTTTTCTTTATAGGGGGTTATAGGGGGAAAGGTTTCTTTTTCTCTTTCGTTTTCTTCTTTGATTTCTGCATCGGGGGCGGCTTTATGCGATTCGCATGCTTTTTCGATGCGATTCGCATGGTTTTCGGATGCGATTCGCATAGTTTTTGGATGCGATTCGCATGTGTTTGGTATGCGATCCGCATGCGTTTGGGATGCGATTCGCATACCGTTCTCAGCGTCCCAACGCATGGAAGCGGCATACTGAGCAGCCTCCGAACGGCGGCGTTCACTCTCATCCACCTCCGTGGCGTACCTCACGAGTCGCTCGGAGTAGAACTTCTTGCCGCCATCGGTGGGAGTGAACAGGCCGAAATCTTCGACGATAGACTTGATCCGGCGTGCACTCACGCGCAGATCGAAAGCCAGCGCCTTATAATCTTTCTCGAGCGTGCAGCCCGGGGCCGCTTGTAGCATCTCTATGAGCATGAAGTAGACGCCATATCCCTCGGCGCCGTATCGGATGCGCAGGGCGACGATCTTTTCGTCGTTGCGGGCGTTGCTGTCGTGGTTGAAGTAAGTTTTCTTGCACATGGCTATGGGTATATATAATTGTACGCGTGCGCGCGTTCCTATTTATTTGTGTTATGTGGGTTGCATGCCCGAGAGGCGCATGTCCTCTTTGGCCTTACTGATAAGCGTGCGGCACCAATCGAGGCGGTGCACGCCGCAACGGTTCACGCGCTCGGCGAAGTCCACCAAATAGCGCTCATCGGCGCAGAGGCTATCCACGATGGCGTTTATCGCTTTCGCAGTGGCTCCGCCTTGCTTGGCCGTCTTTCGGAGGGCGTCGAACGTGTCCTCCTTCATGCGCGTGTTCAGGTGATGCTTAGCGTCTGCCAGAAGCTTCCCGGATCTCGATATGTACGGTGCGAGCGTCTGTCCGTACTCGATCACCTTGGAGACCTCTTCGGAGATGGTTTCTTCTTCGCACGCCTGTATCACCTCCAGCTCTCGAAGGATTTGCTCTTTTGGCGTTATATGTAATTCCATTGTGAGTGTATATGCCGGGGGCTTTACTCACCCCCGGCAGGTTGTTAATTCAGATTCAGCGACTGTTTCCTTTTTGGGAAATAGTCATTCGTGGCAAAGTGATCAGCGCGTGCTCGGCTTCGCGGAAGGCAGCGCGTAATACCATTGCAGGGTTGCTCTCCGGGGCGTACGGCTCCGAAGATTCGACAATGAGCTTAACATTCAACTCCTGACGGCTTATTAGTCCGGTTACGTAGCGGAACAGGAATATAAACACGGAGCGCGGGTACAGTGAAAAACGTTGCAGCGTGGGGGCTGTCAGGCCGGCGTTAATGGAAGAGCAAAGGGCGTTTAACTGGTTTAAGTTGTAGCCTTCTTCTTCCAACGCTTCGCCGTGGTATCCTTTCGAGTAAGACCCTCTTGGATACGTGCTGCGTTTACGGTGCACGTACCCAACCATTAGCCATGCAAGCCGTAACCTCTCCGCCCTGCTGTGGCTCTTTATGTACTCCGCGCGTGCGCGGTCGTATGCGGCGCGGCTCATACGGCGGCCTCCAGTTTATGAGTGTTGCAGATGCGGTGTAGGAACTGGCGGCCGGGCTCCGTCCAAACGGTGTAGACGGTGGTGTCCGGGTGGCCGTCGCTGTGATCGAAGGCAACGGTGCGCGTCTTGGTGTAGCCTTTGCCGGA
>ERZ773010.2671-NODE-2671-length-10427-cov-25.181932_pt1 | contig 10427 bp, 8 predicted proteins | sample MGYA00580842_ERZ773010 | MGnify/ENA primary metagenome ERZ773010 (study PRJEB29015, sample SAMEA2737982) | human oral metagenome | biome: human oral; feature: human-associated habitat; material: dental | place: China | collected 2107 ...
TGAACGGGGTGGCGGCGATGCGGAGCCGGCTGGGCGGAGGGAGGAGCGTCGTTGTCGCCCCCGCCGGGGTCGAGGTGCCCGATGGCGTGCTCCAGGCCCTGGAGGATCCGCCGTTCGGCGGGCCGGTGGCGGGGATCGCCGCGGGACTGGCGCGTCTGGCGGCCGAACCCGGGGGGCTGGCGCCGCGCACGGCGGTGCTGACCTGCGACGCCCCCGAGTCCTGGCGGGCCCTGCCTCCTCTCGTCCGCGCGCTGGAGGCCGCGCCGGACGGCTGCCCCGGCGTCTGCGCGCTCGACGGCGATCACATGCAGTATCTGCTCGGCGTCTACCGCACGATGCGGCTGCACGAGGCCGTCGCCCCCGGCGGAGGGCCACTGCGGGACGTGTCGGTCAGGCGGGTGCTCGGGCGGCTGGGGGTTCGGGCGGTCGGGCTCGGCGGCCTGGCCGCGGCGGCCCGTGACCTGGACACCTGGGGCGAGGTGCGCGCTTGGGACTCGTCCCGATAGCCGTCCCTCCCCTTCGCCGAAACCGGCGGAGAAGTCACGCGAGACCGGCGGAAACGGCATGCGATTCGCTGCATTGGCCTAAGGGCGCCCCCGCGGAAGCGGCACGCAGGAGACGCGCCCCGCCCTCTTTCCTTCTGCTACGTCCTTTTTCCTTTGCTGCGCCTCTTCGCCCTTCACCGTACGAGAAGAAGGAGCGCAGCAGAAGGTGAAGGAGCGCAGTGAACGATCCAGCGCGGCCTCCCGCGGACCTCGGGATCGCCGAGCGGGAGTCCCGTGGCGTCACCGGTGCCACCGCGCCGAGGGACTCACTCACGGTGGTGCGGGTGGAGCCCCTGGGGCGGCTCGGGGCGGGAACTTGTCCAAATCTGTTGCAAAGAAGGTTATTCAGCGGGGTCATGGCGGTGCTCTCCTGCTTGGACCACTTAAATGCCGTTGGACCACCTGCGTGCGGTTGGACCACTTAAATGCGGTTGGACCACCTGGTTCACGAAATACGGTGGTCCAACGGAACGCAAGTGGTCCAACGGAACATAAGTGGTCCAAGCAGGAGCGCGCCGCCATGAGCCCGCCGGCGATCCCGCGCCCCGCCGCCCCGCACCCGCATCACCGCCCGCCGAATAACCTTCCGGGTCAGGCTCACCTCGCATTCCGCCGTCCCGGCCTCAGCCGGCGGCCCCGGCCCTCTTCTTGTTGAGCAGGTCGAAGGCGACCGCGCCCAGCACCACCAGGCCCTTGATCGCCTGCTGGTAGTCGATTCCAATGCCCATGAGGGACATGCCGTTGTTCATGACCGCCATGACCAGGCCGCCGATAATGGCCCCGGCGACCGTCCCGATGCCGCCGGTGACGGCCGCCCCGCCGATGAAGCAGGCCGCGATGGCGTCGAGCTCGAAGCCCTGGCCGGCCTTCGGCCCGGCCATATTGAGCCGCGAGGTGAAGATGACGCCAGCCAGGGCGCACAGCAGCCCGTTGTTGACGAACACCCAGAACCGGACCCACCGCACCTTGACCCCGGACAGGGCGGCGGCCTCCTTATTGCCGCCGATGGCGTAGATCTGCCGGCCGATCACGGTCCGGTTGGCCACGAAGGAGTAGGCGAGGATGAGGGCGGCCAGGATGATGAGAACGTAGGGGGTGCCCTTGTAGGTGCCGATCTGCCAGGCGAAGACCATGCCGACGAGGCAGACGACCGCCAGCCGGGCGGCCCACACGCCCACGGGCGGCACCGGGATCCCGTTGCTCAGCGAGCGCCGCCGGCCGCGGATCTGGCTGAACACGTAGGACGCGAGGATGAGGGCGACCAGGACGAAGGTGAACACGTCGTACCCGTAGCCGCCGAGCAGCCCGTTGAGGTAGCCCGAGGAGATCTTGCGGAACCCCTCCGGGAACGGGGAGATGGACAGGTTGTGCAGCACGATCATGGTGGCGCCCCGGAAGATGAGCATGCCGGCCAGGGTGACGATGAAGGCCGGAATGCCGACGAAGGCGATCCAGAACCCCTGCCAGATCCCGACGAGCAGCCCGGTGGCCAGCGCGGCGAGGACGCCCACCGGCCAGGGCATGCCGTAATTGACGACGACGACCCCGGCGACCGCCCCGGTCAGTGCGACGACGGAGCCCACCGACAGGTCGATGTCCGCCATGAGAATGGCGAAGAGCATTCCAATGGCCAGGACGAGGACGTAGGCGTTCTGGACGATGATATTGGAGACGTTCTGCGCGGACAGAATCTGGCCGTCGGTCAGGACCGCGAACAGGAGGACGATCGCGACGAGGGCGATCGCCAGCCCGCCCTGGCGCAGATTCGACCGCAGCGTCTGTGTGATCGAGTGGATGATGCCGGTCATGTCAGTTTTCCTTCACCTGGGTCATGTGGCGCATGAGGATCTCCTGGTCCGCGTCCTGCCGATCGATGTCCGCGGTGATGCGACCTGCGGACAGGGTGTAGATGCGGTCGCAGATGCCCAGCAACTCGGGCAGCTCCGAGGAGATGACGAGCACCGCCTTACCCGCGTCCGCCAGCCGGTTGATAATGGTGTAGATCTCGTACTTGGCGCCCACGTCGATCCCCCGCGTGGGCTCATCGAGAATGAGGACGTCCGGTTCGGTGGCGACCCACTTGCCCAGAACGACCTTCTGCTGGTTACCGCCCGACAATCCGCCCACCAGCGACTCGATGGTGGGGGCCCTGACATTCATCTGCGCGCTCAGTTCGGCGACGGCGCGGCGCTCCTCGTGGAGGTCGAGCACTCCCCGAGAGGAGAATCGCCACGGCGCGGCCGAGGACATGTTCCTCCGGATCGACTCGATGAGGTTGAGCCCGTAGCGCTTGCGGTCCTCGGAGACGTAGGCCAGACCGTGGCGGATCGCCGAAGCGACGCTGCCGATCTCGATCTCCCGGCCGTCCTTGAAGACCCTGCCGGAGATGTCCCGCCCGTAGGCGCGGCCGAACAGGCTCATGGCGAGCTCCGTGCGCCCGGCCCCCATGAGGCCCGCCAGCCCGACGATCTCGCCGTGGCGCAAGGCGATATTCGCCCCGTCCACGACCTTGCGCCCGGGGTCCACCGGGTGGAGGACGGTCCAGTCCTCGATCCTCAGGGCCTCCCCGCCGATCGTCGGCTCGTGCTTCGGGTACCGGTTGTCCAGGGGGCGGCCGACCATGTGCCGGATGATCTCGGACTCCTCGACCCCGCCCCGGCGGTGCATGTCCAGGGTCGTAATGGTCTTGCCGTCGCGGATGATCGTCGTGGAGTCGGCGACGGCCCGGATCTCATTGAGCTTGTGCGAGATCATAATGCACGTGATGCCCTGGGACCTGAGCCGGCGCATGAGGTCCAGCAGGTGCGCCGAGTCGTCGTCGTTGAGCGCCGCCGTGGGCTCGTCGAGGATGAGGAGCCTGGCGTTCTTGACGAGGGCCTTGGCGATCTCGACGAGCTGCTGCTTGCCGACGCCGATGTCCTGGATCCGGGTCGACGGCTTCTCGTCCAATCCGACCTCGGCCATGATCTCCTGGGCCCGCGCATTCGTCCGGTGCCAGTCGATGACCCCCCAGCGCGAGCGCTCATTGCCCAGGAAGATGTTCTCCGCGATCGACAGGTACGGGCTCAGGGCGAGCTCCTGATGGATAATGGCGATGCCCGCGGCCTCGGAGCTCTTAATGTCGGAGAAGGCGCACTCGCGTCCGTCGAAGACGATCTCCCCCTCGTAGGTGCCGTGCGGGTGCACCCCGGACAGGACCTTCATGAGGGTGGACTTCCCGGCCCCGTTCTCCCCGCAGATGGCGTGGATCTCGCCACGCGCGACGGTGAAGTCGACGTCGTCGAGCGCCCTGACCCCCGGGAACGTCTTGACGATGTGACGCATCTCGAGGATGGCGTTTCCGTCATTCGTGCTCTTGCTCATCGCAGTTCCTCCTCGGTGACGTACCCGGTGTCGATGAGGGCGGTGCGGACGTCGTCCTTCGTGATGATCTGCGACTTCAGCAGGTAGGAGGGCACGACCCTGACGCCGTTGTCGTAGGTCGTGGTGTCATTGACCTGCGGCTGCTCGCCCCGGAGGATCGCCACCGCCATCTGGACGGCGGCGTCGGCGAGCCGGCGGGTGTCCTTGAAGATCGTGGAGTACTGCTCGCCGGCCAGGATCGATTTGATGCCGGCCACCTCGGCGTCCTGCCCGGTGACGATCGGGTAGGGCTGGGTTTGCGTGCCGTAGCCCGCGCCCCGAAGCGCCCCGAGAATGCCGATCGACATCGAGTCCAGGGGCGAGAGCACTCCGTCGATGCGGCTGCCGTCGGAGTAGGCCGAGGTGATGAGGTTGTCCATCCGGGACTGGGCCGTGGCCGCGTCCCACCGCATGGTCGCCACCGTGGAGAAGTCGGTCTGGCCGGACTTGACCGCGATGACGCCCTTGTCCATGAAGGGCCGGATGACGTCCACGGCGCCGTTGAAGAAGAAGGGCGCATTATTGTCGTCCGGGGATCCGCCGAACAGCTCGATATTGAAGGGGCCCGTCGCCCCCGTCTCATTGCCCTGGGCGTCGAGCAGCCCCATTCCGGTCAGCAGCGAGGTGCCCATCTGAGTGCCGACGTCGTAGTTGTCGAAGCTGGTGTAGTAGCTGACGTTGTCGTTCTCGCGGATGAGGCGGTCGTAGGAGATGACGGTGATGCCCGCGTCGCCCGCGTTGTCGAGCTGGCCCGACAGCGCGGTGCCGTCGATCGGGGCGATAATGAGGAGGTTGACCCCCTGGGTGATCATATTGTCGACCTGATTGGCCTGCGTGGGGATGTCGTCCTCCGCGAACTGGAGGTTGACCCGGTATCCGAATTCCTCCAGCTGCGACTTGACGTTGTTGCCGTCCTTGATCCAGCGCTCGGAGGACTTGGTGGGCATGGCGATGCCGATCCTGAGTTCCGAGGGGTCCTTGCCCGCGGTGTCGTTATTGGCGCCCCCGGTGGCGCCCGGTCCGCCGCAGGCGGCCAGGGCGGCTCCTCCGGCCGCCGCCAGGGCGCCGGCGAGAACCGCTCGGCGCGCGCACGTGAACATGGGCGATCTCCTCCTTGAGATTCGGACCGCCGGCACAGGGCGATCGGCGTTTCCACCACTAGTGTGAACGTTCACCTTCGTCGTGTCAATACCCTTCATCGAGAAAAACCGACCGGTCCTCCCCGGCCCCGCGCCCCCGGCCCGATGCCGGCCCGACGTCGGTCCGCGCCTCACCCGCTGGAGCGGCGCACCCTCAGCGTCGGCGAGATGGAGTGCGATCTCCCCGCCGCGCCGTCCACACCCTCCAGCAGCACCTCCAGGCACAACCGCCCCAGCTCGTCGAAGGGCTGACTGAGCGTGGTCAGCGGCGGCGAGAAGAAACCGGCCCCGGCCGTGTCGTCATAGCCCACGACGGCCAGATCCTCCGGCACCCGTACGCCCAGATCCCGCGCCGCCGCCAGCAGCCCCAGGGCCATGAGGTCGTTGGCGCAGAAGACGGCGTCGGGCACCTGCCCCGCCCTCCCCGTCAGGAGCTCGACGCCCGCCCGGTAGCCGGACTGCGGGCCCCAGTCCCCCTCGACGGCCTCCATCGCCTCCAGGCCGGAGTCCTCCAGCGCCGCGCGCCAGCCCGCGGCCCGCGCCCGGGCGTCGAACCAGTCCCCCGGCCCGGCGATGTGCGCGATCCGCCCGCGCCCCCTGCCGGCCAGGTGGCGCACCGCCATCCCCGCGCCCAGCCCCTGGTCCACGGAGACCACGTGAATGTGCTCGGAGGGCGCGAAGCCGTCGGCGACCACGACCATGGGCACGCCCCTGGCCGTGCGCCCCGCGGCGCGGGCGATGCCCGTGCTCGGCGCCACCGCGATCAGGCCGTCCACGCCCCGGTTGACGAGGAAGCCGAGCGCCTCGTCGATCTCCTCCTCGTCGCCGACCTGGAGGGAGGCCACCAGCGTGCCGTAATTGGACCGGCGCGCGGCCAGCTCGATGGCCGCCGTCGTCGAGGCCGGGCCGTAGAAGTGCGAGAAGGCGGTCATGACCCCGATCATCCGGCTCGAGTCCGTCACCAGGGCCCGCGCCGCCATATTCCGCCGGTACCCGAGCTCCTCGATGGCGGCCAGGACGCGCTCGCGGGTGGCCGGGCGCACGGAGGCCGGGTTGTTGAGGACCCGCGAGACGGTCTGGTGGGACACTCCGGCCCTCCTGGCCACGTCGACCATGCCGGGGCGCCGGCCCCGCTCCTGGCCCACTGCGCCGTTCTCCGCCGTCGCCCCCGCCGCCGGGCCTCAGTCCTCCTCGCGGATGGCGCAGCTGAAGACGTGGGACTGCCCCACCGCCAGGGTCACCAGGTCCGTCCCGGAGTTGAAGGCGTCGGGCGGGCAGGTCATGGGCTCGACGGCGACGCCGCGGCGCCCCAGGTGCTCGCCGCTGTAGACCTGGACCCAGGGCGCGGCGGCGCTCATGACGACGGCGCGATCGCCCTCGCCCCCGCGCAGGCGCACCCGCCACGTCCCCCCGGGCAGGCCCGTGTAGGCGTTGTCGGTGGCGGTGGCGCCCATGAGGCGGCCCTCCCTCCAGTCCCAGTCGGTCCCGGCGACCCCCCGCTCGCCGGTCGGGGCCATGGTGGCCGGGTCGGCGTCGAGCACCCGGGAGGCCGGCACGGTCAGCACGCACTCGTCCAGCGGCACCGAGCGGGTGAGGTAGGGGTGCCAGGACACCCCGTAGGGGGCGGGGGCCGGTTCGCCGTCGACCACCGGGGCGCCGGGAACGTTCGCCGCCGGGGCCTGCGCGGCCCCCGCGTTCGTGGCGGTCGTCGTCATGGTCAGGCCGGACTCGGCGTCGAGGACGAAGCGCACGCTCACGTCCAGGGCCCAGGGGTAGGCGTAGGAGGCGGGCAGGCGCAGCTCCAGGGTCGTCGCGCTCGGGGCGGCCCCGTCCCGAGCGGCGCCGGCCCCCTCCCCGGCCGTCTCCGGGGAGACCCGGTAGTCCACCCAGCCGGCCAGGCCGTGCAGGGCGGCGCCGGTGGCGGGCTCGTTGCAGGGCACCTCGAAGGTCGTGCCCGCGTAGGTGTAGCGGGCGCCGTCGATCCGGTTGGGCCAGGGCAGGAGCGTCTTGCCCTGCCAGGCGCCCGGCAGGCTCGTCTCGGCGTCGAAGGGCAGGACCAGGTCGCGCCCCTCGCGGCGCAGGTGGACCAGGGTGGCGCCGGAGGCGGCCACGCGGGCCTCGTAGGCGCCGGCGCGCAGGTCGATGAGCTCTCCGTTGATCATCATGATGTCGTCCTGTCTGTTGTGGGACCGGCTCGGCCCGGATCCGAGCTCCCGGACCGGAGTCCGGCCCCGAGCGCCCAGCATAGTGGGCGCGGGCGCACCGGCGCACTGCGTCGACGCTCTACGGGCGGGTCGGGCCGACCGGGACCGCCGGGGCGGCCTCCTCCGCCTGCCGGGCGAGCACCAGGACCAGATCCGTGCGGGCCCTGGCCACGCGCGAGCGGATGGTGCCCACGGCGCAGTCGCAGATCTCGGCGGCCTCCGCGTAGCTGAACCCCAGCAGTCGGGTGAGCACCAGCGCCTCGCGCCGCTCCAGGCTCAGTTCCCCGAGCAGCTCCTCCAGGTGCATCTTCCCCAGGGGATCGGGGGGCGCCGCGCCCCGCGCCCCGATCTCCTCATCGACCCGCGTCCAGTCCACCGGGATCGTGCGCGGATGGGCGGCCTCGCGACGGAACTGGTCGGCGACGACCCGCCTGGCGATCGCCAGCAGCCAGGTGCGGGCGCTCGATCTGCCCTCGAAGCCGGCCAGCGCCCCGAGCACCCGCAGGTAGGTCTCCTGCGTGAGGTCGTCGGCGGCCTCGCCGCCGGCCAGCCGCGCCACGAACTGCCACACCTCGGTCTGGGTCGCGCGGATGAACTCCGACAGCGCGGCCCGGTCGCCCCCGCCCGCCGCGAGCGCGAGCGCGGTGACGTCGTCGAGGGTGCTCACCGGGCCATCGTAGTGAGGGGCGTATGCTTCCCCAATGCAGTGTCCGGATCCCGCGGAGGCCTCCTGGCGGGCGGCGCTGTCCGCCCTGCTCGACGGCGAGGAGCCGTCCCTGCCGCTGCCCGGCATCGCCGCCCATCTGGAGGACTGCCCGTCCTGCTCGGCCTGGCTGGCCCGGGCGACCGCCCTGGACGCCGAGCTGCGCGCCCTGCCCGAGCCCCGCCCCGGGCTCGGCGAGCGGATCGTCAATGCGGTCGACGTGCAGCTGTGCGGCTGCCGCACGGGCGGGCCCTGCCTGTGCGGGGACTGCCAGTGCGGGCCGCACTGCACCTGCCATTAGCGCCGCAGTTCCCCAGGGCCGCGCTGCCGCTGTCCTCCCCCGGCCGCGTTCACGGAGGACGACGGCGGCGGGGGACTCGCGTCCGCTACGCCCTTTTGTCTCTGCTACGCCTCTTGACCCTTCACTGTACGAGAAAAAGGAGCGTAGTAGAGGGTGAAGGGGCGCAGTAGACGGAAAAAGGCGTAGCAGACGATCCGAGGCGGTCGGGGCTGGCGCGGGCCGAGCCCGCCTCGCATAATGCGAGCCCAGGTGACATCACCAATTCGACTCCCCCAGGGGGTGGAGACACCGCAGGTGGAGACGCCGCAGACGGTGTCCGCGGCGCTCGCCGCGCAGTCGACTGAATCGCCCGGGGGCGGGGACGCGCAGAAGACCCGGACCTGGCCGACACCGAATCCCTTCTCGCCAAGAGAAGCGGTTCCGAGCCGCCACTCCGGGTGAGAAAGGCTCAATGGCGTCGAGGAAACCTCTGGGCATCATACAGATCCTCGCGTGCCCAGCCCCGTTCCCCGTCTCCGCTCGAGGCCCGGGACTCCTCCGTCAGGCTCAGAAGGGAGTCGATGGCCTCCCGACTGGTGGTGCCGGCGTAGCGCCCGAGGACGTCACCGAGGTATTTGTCAACCGATTCTCCGCGTTCGAGATCCCGGATCCGTGCACGGCGCAGCACTTCGAGTCTACGGAAATCGTCAAGGTGGCCATTTCGACAGTATAGCGATGATCCTGTGCTGAACCGCAGCGCACTCATTCGTTCGCGCCTTCCGCGTCGATCGCCGGTATCCGAGGCGGCGGGAAAACGAACCCTGTGATCGCTCTCCGCCGCGCGATCGCCCGTATCTGAGGCGGCGGGGCGAGGGACGGGTCCGGGGCGATCGAAGCGCTCGGGGTGGTGCTGGCTCCACCTTGCCCCACAGGCTCCGCCCCGGTCCCTGGTGCTGGCCCCATGGAGGGGCGGGGCGGCTCATGGTGTCATTGCCGTATGGCACAGCATCCTCGTCCTCCCGCCGCTTCCGCGGACCCCGTCGTTCCCGCGGAATCCGCCGCCCCCGCCGTTCCCGTCGTTCCCGCGGACTCCGCCGCTCCGGGCTCGCGCGAGCGACGCCCCTGGCTCCAGGGGTTCGCCGGAGCGGGACTCTTCCTCCTCACCCAGACCCTGATCATCGTCGTGGCGCAGGGCGGCACGCACCTGCTGACATCCGTCATGCCGCAACCCATGGCCTACCTGACGACCGCGCTCCTCGTCTCGGCGATGTGCGTGATCACGGTCGTGGCGGGGTACCGCCTCATCGTCCGTCGAATCGGTTGCCGTGAAGCGCCCGAGATGGGCGGCCCCGGCGCGCTGCGCGAGCTCGCCGCCGGGCTGGCGCTGGGCGGCGCGCTCATCTGCGCCGTCTTCGCAGTCCTCGCCCTGGCGGGGGCCTACCGCATCACCGGGGTCGGCTGGTCGGAGGGCATCGCCGTCGGCCTGATATTCGGGGTCGTCGGAGGATTCAACGAGGAGACGATGTTCCGCGGATTCCTCCAGCGACTCATCGAGACCAGGCTGGGCAGCTGGTGGGCGCTCGGAACCATCTCCGTCATCTTCGGCCTGCTGCACCTGACCAACTCCGGAGCGACCCTGTCCGGCTGCCTCATCATCGCCCTCACGGCCGCGCCGCTGCTCGGGGCCTGCTACCTGCTCACCCGGCGCCTGTGGCTGGCCATCGGGGTGCACGCGTCCTGGAACTTCATCCAGGGCGGCGTCTTCGGCTCCGACGTCTCGGGAACCGGAATGATCAAACGGGGCCTGTTCGAAGCGACCTTCCACGGGCCCGACTGGCTCACCGGCGGCCACATGGGCGTGGAGGGCTCCGTCGTCACCGTGGTCGTGTGCGCGACGGCGGCCGCGGTGATCCTCCTGGCGGCCCGACGCCGGGGAATGCTGCTGGCGCCGCGATGGCGGCGTCCGGCGGCGCAGGCGGACGGCGACGCCGTCGAGCGACGGTGACGAGCACCGGCGGGCGCCGCGCCGTCGGACGCTGACGGACGACGACGAGCGGCGTCGAGCACCGCGGACAGCGACGGCCGGTGACGGTCCGCCCGGCTCACGGGGCCATCGGGGTTGTGAGCCGGACCTGGTCAGGCCCGGCTCCCCCC
>ERZ773010.2679-NODE-2679-length-10402-cov-4.856770_pt1 | contig 10402 bp, 10 predicted proteins | sample MGYA00580842_ERZ773010 | MGnify/ENA primary metagenome ERZ773010 (study PRJEB29015, sample SAMEA2737982) | human oral metagenome | biome: human oral; feature: human-associated habitat; material: dental | place: China | collected 2107 ...
CCAATATGGTGCGCGGTCTGGACTACTACAATCACACGATTTTTGAGTTTACGACAGATGTGGCAGGCAGTGAACTGACTATCTGTGCGGGCGGTCGCTATGATGGCTTGGTTGACTACTTTGGTGGGCCAGAAACCCCTGCCTTTGGTTTTGGTATGGGAATGGAACGTCTTCTCTTGGTTTTAGAAAAACAGGGAGCAACTCTGCCGCTTGAGACAAGCTTGGATGCCTATATTGCCGTTCTAGGTGAAGCTGCCAATCGCAGTGCTTTGGAATTAGTGCAAGCTCTCCGTAATCAAGGATTTGCAGCTGAGCGAGATTACCTGAACCGCAAGCTCAAGGCACAGTTTAAGTCAGCAGATGCTTTCAGGGCTAAAACTATCATTACTTTAGGCGAAAGTGAGATCGAAAGCGGCCAAGTCACTGTGAAGAATAATGAAACTCGTCAAGAAGTAGTGGTTGGACTGGATCAAGTTCAAGAAAACTATCAGGCTGTTCTCGAAAAATTAGGTTTTTAATAGATTTTTAGATTTAAATAACCAATTTATTAAAGCTAAATCCAGTAAATCAAATTACAATTAGGCTTTAAATTATCTGTAGATTATTAGTATTTATACAAAAATGTATTTATTTTTATCTAAATACTTGAAATTATAGATATTAATTGTTACAATTATATTACCATTATTTATTTTAAGGAGAAAAATATGGCACAAATTAAATTAACTCCAGAAGACCTTCGTCAGTCTGCAACTAAATATACTAGCGGTTCTGAAAATGTAACCCAAGTTCTTAATGACTTGACTCGTGAGCAAGCAGTTATTGCTGAAAACTGGGACGGTTCTGCTTTTGATAGTTTTGAAGCACAATTCAATGAATTGTCTCCAAAAATCAAAGAATTTGCACAATTACTTCAAGATATCAATGCTCAGTTGGTTAAAGTTGCTGACATCATTGAGCAAACTGACCAAGATATTGCAGCACAGATCCATTAATTTTTTATAAGTGGCTTTAGGAAGGCGAGAGCCTTCCTGTTTTTATATCATAACAACATAGAGATTAAATAAGGTAAATGCGAAACAATAAAATTTTAAAATATATAGGTAATACTTTAATAGTGGCTTTCTTACTTGCTACGATGATTATTCTAAATATAGCTGTACAAAAAAATACGAGCAGTAGTAATGAAACGAAGTTGAAGGCAAGCCAGCAGACAAAGCTTAATGTGGCGATTGTCAATGAAGACCAATCCGTTAATGTAGATAAGAAAGAATATAATCTTGGCGCTAGCTATGTTAAGAATATTGAACGAGATAATTCACAAAATTGGTTTGTTGTGACACGTGGAGTGGCGGATGCTGGTTTAGAAAAAGGGAAGTATCAGCTGGTTCTAACTATTCCGAGTGACTTTTCTGAAAAGATCCTAGATGTTAACAGCGTCAACGTAGATAAGACAACTGTGACCTACAAGGTTAATTCATCAGGGAATTTGCAGATTGAAAATGATGCGAATAAGCTAGCAAAGGATATCATTGCTGACCTGAACAGTCAATTGGTTGATATGTATATGGCAAGTATCTTGAGTAATCTATATACGGCTCAACAGAATGTGCGAGCTAGTTCTCAGGTTCAAATCACCAATATCGGGAATTATAAAACGAATTTGCTAGATACTGCTATTAGTTCTAAAAATATTTTTCCGACACTATATAGTTTATCCACCTCTTCTGTTGATGCGAATAACACGTTAAAAACGACCTTAGAAAGTTATTCTCAAGTATTTGATACTTTAGGTCACTCTCAGACAACTTATGGTAATAACTTTAACAGTTTATTGAAGCAAAGAGGTGAGGATCAAATTAGCTATGCTGATTTCATGAATCAGCTGATGGGGATGAGCCGTGATACTTTAAGTGCTGAGACGAAGAAGCTTTATGACGATTTACAAACAGGGCAGGAAGCACTTGATAAAAAGATTGGTTCATTGGGGCAAGCTGATGTGAAAGATGCTAGGACATATGCGGGATTAACAGAGAATATTACACAACAGGTTGATGATTTAGAGAAAAATCTTGAAGCTGAGCGTACAAAGTTTAAAGAACATGAAAATAGGATTAATGAATTTATTTCTAAAAAGCTGTCAGACTACTATAGTGTAAAGGAAGGTGATGTAATTACTCTAAGTCAAGTACTTGATAAGGGTAATATTACTGCATTGACCGATGTAGAAAATACGCTAAAAGCAGAACTAAGTTCAGCTATTGCATCCTTACCGTCTGAAGACTTTAGTGGAAAAAGCTTCACTGCTTTTGATCTTTCTATAAATATACCGACTCTTAATCCTGATGTGAAAAACTTTGGGACTCCTAGTGATAGCACTACTAGCGCTGAACTCAATGCTTTAGCTGCTAAAGCTATCACGGCTAGCAATCCCCTTCCTGCACCAGCTGGTACGAAGGTAAAAGTAGCTTGGAAGGCGAAAACGGGTGTAACAGTGGACTCAGTTTCTTATAACGGTGCTACTATCACAGAAAACCAAGAAGTCTTACTAGCTGAGAATGCACAGTTTGAAATTCACTATAGTGTGACGAATGATGTTGCATCTACAACGACAGCAGGGGCTATAGAGATTTCTCTAGATGGAGTACCTGCTGCTAGTGCACCTATTGATGTTCAAGCTCTTCAGCAGGCAGCGGCTAGTTATGGAGATAAAGCGCAAAGAATCGCCTCCGCTTATCAGCATGTCAATTCTTTACTTCAAGTTTATTCTTCTATAGAGCAATTGAAAACAGGGAGAATGAATGAAGTGCTATCATCTCTTCTATTGGAAGCTATCCAATCTAATTTAGATGAGTATAAAGTAAGCCTTTCTAAGACGGAGAACACCTCAGATAACAAAAGTGTGCAACAAAGACTTGATGATACATTGGGGCAGTTGAAAAAAACAGGTCCTGAGTTAAAGCAGAATTTAGAAGAAATTGCTAAGAACAATGAACAGCTAGCGAGCGGTATTACTAAACAGATGGCGCATTATGAGAGTTTGAAGGAGCGCTTGGCCAATATAGCTACTGCTCAGACTAGCAGTACGGCAGCTTTAGCTAAAACGGACTCCGATTTGTCTGCGCTTAATTCTGAATTTAGCTCGTTGTTAACAGAAACATCGGGTGTGAAGGCGTCATCTCAAAGCAATATTCAGGCCGCTGAATCTGCAAATCAAATCTTTACTAACTTTAATCGTGAGCTAGCCAATGCTCAAGGTAGTACAGAAAAGTTGTCTACTGATGCGGAGACTCTAATGGCGCAGTTTAATGAAGAGTTAGCTACTAATGGAAACTTTGTTGAATCCTTTGTCAAAGTTCTTAATAATGCCTATGAAAATGGGGTTCCAAATGAAGTTCTACTTAAATTCTTATCTAATCCAGTGGCACAAAATTCATCTTCTGTTAAGGCAACAATCAATGTTTATCGTCCATTTACCTGGATTTTATTATTAGAGATTGTCAGCCTATTTACAGCTTATCTTTTTGCGACACAAAATATTATCCGCAAGGTCAAAGATAAGTTTAAACTAGATAGACTACATGATACAGATGTTATGAATGTCGGCATCTTATCTTTCTTGGCTTTGACTATTGGCTTGATTGTTGGGGTTGTATCTAGCGTTCAGCTTCAAGTTGGTAGAGAATATTTACCGTCATGGGTCTTATTAATAGTCTTAGCTTCCTTCATTCTGGTTCAAGGACAATATTTGTTGCTTAAGCATTCTCGTGTTATTGGTATGGGGCTTGCCTTCTTTATGATGATTAGCTTTGTTTATCTTTCGAATGCTATCGGTACAACAGCTAGCTTGACAGGCTTCCCTTCCTTTATCAAGAGTCTTAATGTCTTGTCAGTTTTAGAAAGCTTTCTTTCAGGATACTTTGACGGTCAGCCAGCGAATTTCTTTGTCTTCTTTGCGATGTTGATTGTTATAACTTTGTTACTTATGACAAATATCTTTGTTAAAGTGAAAAGTTTGCAATATCAAACGCTTCAAACTGAGAAAGTATAGAAAATAAGGATATGAAAAAAATAGTTCTCTTATTTCTTTCTTTGGGAATAACTGCAGCAGTCTCAATGGCTGCTGCAGATGACCTGAAGGACAATAGCCTACAAATTGATAATTCCAGACTTGAGAGAGAAGAGGAATTGAGTTTTGGTGTGCAGTCTGAACAAATCAAGGATCTTTTTAATGAATCGACTCGACAGAAACTGCAGGAAATCCAACACTATCAAGACGAACAGTTGATCACCGAAAGGGGCCAGCTGTTTTCTGCTATACAGGGGTCAATGAAAAAATCACCTGAAGAGCAGTTGTTTCAACTTGATTCTCAAAAATTATCTAAATTACAAACAAACATAGGCGATGAAGATGCTAGTGATTTGAGTGACGTTCTTCCTGGGATTCTTTACTCTGTGCTCGTTATATTGCTTATTGGAGCAACAGGTATTATGAGCTATCGAGTAGCGACGGCGGAGATGGATTAGCTGCATTTGGGGAAGACGGCTTTGTGTGATTAGCTGAATCGACTCAGTAAGTAATAATCATAGAATGACATATCAAATAGGGGAGACGTGAGAAATGGAACAACATATAAATATTACTCTGCGCTTAAGAAATAGGGATGTAGATATCAGAATTCCCCAGCGGATTGAAGTACGCAGGCTGATTCGAGAAATTGATAATATTTTCAATCCAGATATAAAGCGAAAAAAGTACCAGCTACGGATTGTCAATAAAGGTTTACTAATTGATGAGGGTAAGTACTTGTCGGATTATCCTATGACGACAGGAGATTTAGTAGAGATAGAGGAGATACTAGGTGACTGAAGAAAGATTTGTATTTGGCGAACAGCCATTTATCTATGAAAAAAATGAAACAAGCTGGCAGCTGAGACTGAAGAGATCTGATGTAGCCAGTCAGGATTTGCGGGAGCTCCTGCTTTTGGATTTGCATCATCCCCTCTTTTTGGAACAGACCATGGAGGCAGATGAGGATAGTGTGACGTTTACATATGAATTAGAGCCTCACGGACTTAGCTATGGAGAACTCAAGACTCGTACGATTTCAGAGCGGCTTCGTTTAGCGCTGAATGTGTTTTCTCTAGAATCAGCCTTAGATCTACCAGTGACTTTTCTGCTCCATCCAGATAATCTCTTTATCACTAAGAATGCTCAAGCTAAAATCGCTTATAGAGGTGTACCAGGGATCATGACTCCCCATTCTTTATCAGCAGATGACTTTTTACGTCAGGCTAAATGTTTTACAGTGACACTTTTTAGCGACTTAGACTTTATGGATCTCTACAATGGATCGCTAGAATTAGAAACTCTACCAGACTTTCTTAACGAGCTACGCCAGACAACGACCATATCAGATGCGATGGCTGTCTTAGAAAAATATTATTTGGAGAAAGCGGATCAGGAAAAGGCAAATTTAGTTTTGGTGCCAAGCAGGCGCCACCGAGTTTTTAAATTAGCAACGATCTGGTTGACAGCAGGTATCATTCTGCTCTTTATTCCTTTAGTCTATCTGATTTTCCTACAAAATCCTTTTAAAGAAAAACTTTTGCAGGCAGATACTGCTTTCATCAAAGTTGACTATAGTGGGGTAATCACAGAGTTAGAAGGAATAGCACCCTCTAGCCTGCCAAATACTCAAAAGTATGAATTAGCTTACTCTTATATCCAAGGTTTGGAGTTTTCTTCCGATCAAAAGAAGGTTATTCTTAATAATGTGACCCTTAAGTCAGATGAGCTTTATCTGATTTATTGGATTCAAATTGGTCGCAATAAGTTTGAGGATGCTCTAGATACTGCGAAACGTATTAATGATAGCGACTTGATTCTTTATGCTTTGACCCAAGAAATCAAGCAAGTCCGTGAGGATGATAAGTTATCAGGCAAAGACCGTGAAGCTAAACTGGATTCCTTGGAAAATGAGTACAAGAAATATTGGGATAGTCGAAGTGAGCTTTTAGCAAGTGAGTCTAGCTCTAGTGCATCCAGTCAGCAAGATGAAGCCTCTGATAGCAAGTCTTCAACTGAGACGAAATCTAGTGCGTCCTCGAGCAACTAAAATAGGCCAAGGAGTAAGAAAACATGACAAAACAAGTAATTTTCTATACAAAAGGCCTACGCTATGAAGTAGGAGTGGAGGGAGATAAAACATTCCTGCTCGGTGCAACGGAGAAGGCTCAAGTCTATCTCCAGCAACAAGACAGACCTATACAGCTGAAGTCAGATGGTGAGGAGGTCTTCTACCAATATGGTGAGGAAGTTGGACTATTGAAGGACGGCTTGGCACTGGGGGATACCGTCTTTTATCTGCGGGATGCCGAGCCACGAGTCTATGATCTTTTAGATCAGCAGGAGCTCCATGTCGGATCTAAAAAGGGCGCTCTTGTCAAACTGGACGAAGATATCGAGCTTCTTTTGAAAAAGTTTCAAGGGAGCTGGACTCTGACACGACTCAAGGGAGACTTTTATCGAAACAACCACTTAGAAAAAAAGGATCAGCAGCTCCTCAACTTTGGTGATGAAATTAGTATTGGATCTGTGACTATCAAGATATATCCAGATGAAGTATGGCTTTATGGCTTTGCTCAGGCAGGTAGTCAGTTAGCTTTGAGGGATCCATCTCGTTACGGCTTTTATGAAGATTATCCCGACTATCATCGTTCTCCTCGGATTATCTATCGGAGCTCAGAGGAAAAAATCCAGATTGCTCCGCCAAGTAAAGAGCCTAACAAGCCTAGTGATGAGCTCTTAAGACTGATTGTGCCTCCCCTTCTCATGGTTGGGGTGACGGTGCTGATTACACTAGTCCAGCCACGGGGGATTTATATTCTGGCTACGGTTGTTATGTCTATTGCCAGTGTGATCTTTTCTGTTCGTGGCTTCTTTAAAAATCGTAAGAAATATAAGGCTGAAAAGAAGGAACGGATCGATCTTTATCATCTCTATTTGAAAGATAAGGCTATGGAATTGGCTCGTTTGGAGCGGGAACAAAAAGAAGGAATGCATTATCACTTTCCGACTGTTCTGGAGTTGACCGATCTAGTTGAGAGCTACAATCACCGGATTTATGAAAAGACATCACTTCATTTTGACTTTCTTTACTACCGCTTGGGGCTAGGCAAACTCCCAACTAGCTACCAGCTAACCTATGGGCAAGAGGAGCGCAGTGGGAAGAAAGATGCGCTAGAGGAAGAGGGATACGCTCTCTATAGTCGTCATAAAAAGATTCCGGATATGCCTATTCCTGCTAATCTTAGCCATGGGCCGGTGGGCTATGTTGGCCCGAGAAATCTTGTTTTAGAACAGCTCCAGCTGTTGGTCATGCAGTTAGCGACTTTCCACTCTTATCACGATGTGCAGTTTATTACCATCTTGCCTGAAGAGGAAAGGGACCAGTGGTCTTGGATGCGCTGGCTTCCTCATGCTAAGCTTCAAGAGCTAAATGTCCGTGGTTTTGTCTACAACCAACGGACACGGGACCAAGTTTTAAACAGTTTGAATCAAATCTTAAAACTGCGCCGTAGCCAAAAAGAGGAAGCCTCTCATAAGGAGAGCACGGTTTTCCATCCCCATTACGTGGTTTTAGTGACAGATGAAAAGCTGATCTTGGATCATGTGATTATGGAGTTCTTTACCGAAGATCCAACGGAATTAGGCTGTTCTCTCGTATTTGTAGAGGATGTGATGAGTTCCTTGTCTGAGAATATCCAGACGGTTATCAATATCAAGGACCGCAATACGGGACAACTGGTCATGGAAGAAGGGGTGCTGAAGGAAACCGACTTCCACAAGGTATACTGATGAGTCGTAAAGAGATAGATGCTGAAAAGCTAACAGCCTGCAAAACTAGTATGCAGGAAATGAATAAAAGATTTGAAGGAGAAATTACAGGGTTAATCCAATCCTCTGCAACAGAATCTATGCAGGGAGCAGAGGATATTCCTTTCTTATTAATTCGGCTCGGAACGCCTCTACTTTATTTGGAGCTAATACTTCTCTTGATAAACGCTCTCAAATAATTGGGAAGCAGCACAATCTTAATAAAGAACAGTTTGGCCCAAAATATAAAGATATGGTAGGGAAATGGCCAAGTGGTATTTCTAGCACAGGTAATTTTATTGGAACACTTCATAAGATTGAGCAGGAGGCACAGGAAATTAGGGATAAAACAGAACGTAATGCTTTTGATATAGGTAGTTATACCATCGGTGATAAAGTCAATAAACAGAATGGTATAACTTGCTCTAGTATGGAATATGATTTACAAGCCATATTGCAAGCAGATGACTTAAATAAAAATGGCCTGCGGACATATATTTATCATGCGAATGGTGAAGAAGGACAAGAAGCTCTGCAAGCTTTTGATAGAGCAATGAGCACTTATAAACCTGTAAGTCCTGATAGTAGCGGAGTTACTCAATTCTTTGATTTTAAAGATAATGCGGATACACAGACTGTCATTACTGAGGATATGAGAGACCTATTGTCTGGTAAAGGTGGATTGGAGAATCAGAATATTGTGGATGTCTTTAGAAGTGTAGATACGATACAAAACAGTAAAATAGGTTTCAAAGACGGAGAACAAGGGATATTTGACGTTGGGGGCAGTTCTTTCAGTAAGGAAGGATATATTAATGATCGTAGAGATTTCTTTAAAGGTTTAGTGGGAGAAGGTCAATGAAAATATTAAAATCAAAGAACGGACTTTTAGCTCTATTTCTTTTTCTTATTTCCGTTTCTATTGGAGTGTACTTCTTCTTTTTTAAACAGTCTGAATCTAATATGAAATCTGAATTCGTAGAAGTTGCAGCAGAAAATATCTCGGATTTACAATTTGAAGAACTGGAGAACAAACGAATCATAGCCGCATATTATAAGGATTCCAAAAGGCAGGATAGACCTAATGTTTCAATCAGTCAGAATACTATTTATAATCAAAGCAGACGTATTAACACTAGTAAAGAGTATTCGAATGATTTTCGACAGAACAAGGGGGAATACTATTACCTTTACTCTTATGATCTAGCTACTAAACAGCATAAGAAGAAGTTGGATATCTTTGATATTATTAAGCGATATAATCCACATGTTGGAATTGATGTACCTGGAGAAGTTATTTTTTTTCAAGGAACAGATTATTTCTACGTTAGATTGACAAAGGAGAATACAGGAGTATATCTTAAGGATGTACTTATCAATGTGGAAACAGAAGAAGTGATTGACTATCCAAAAGAATTAAATGATTATATACAGCAATTTAATGATGCAAAAAAGGTTACAGGTTTAGACAATCTTCTTTGGGACACATATAAAACATATATATATTACTCTTATATATCAAATCTTGGACAAGAACATATGGAGATTCCTAGTACTCTAAATATAGCAAAGATGTATCCTGACCTTGTCAAAAAAATGAATGATAATAAAGTCAGTATTCTCGTTCGTCAAGGAGAGAGCAGTCAAGAAGAATGGTTTAATATTCTTATGAGTTGGTTTGCGCCGGTTGGAGAGGAGAAACTTTCTCTTTCAGTAATAGACAAGGAAACTGGGGAAACGACTCCAATTGCTTCTTATCAAGATTATTTGACTTGGCGTACGACACATCAGAAAAAGGAGGTAAGTAATGAGTAACTCAGGGAATATACAAATTAATCCTGAAACTATGACAAGCGTTCAGGCTAAATTTGATAGGACATTAGGAAATACATTTCAAGTTGATGTATCTACTTGGATAGATGATTCTTCAACATATCCTCTAGAACTGACTTGTGAAACTATCTTAAAAAGCACAGAGAGTTTGGCAGAAACGATTGTTAATTTTAATGACTATCTTGATAGCGTTGCTAATGAATTTAAGGAAAAAGATAATAAATTAGCTAGTGTCATCAGTAATGTAACAATTAAAACCATCCCTAGCACTAAGCAGCAAGCTGCATAAAAGAAGCAGAAAGCAAAAACTTCGACAACCTACAAAATACTACCCTAATATACTGGTTTTAAAAATCATTTTAAACTACCTGAATTAATTTTCAGGTAGTTTTCTTTTTATCCTCTCTTCCTTTCCCTTGTTTCATTCATTCTCCTCCTTTCTCCATCCTATCTATCGTATGGTATAATGGAACAAGGAAATTTTCCTTTTAGTACTTTGAAAACTCTATATTCTTGGGGCTCGTTTCCCTGCCCTGCTATTCCTTCAAAAAAATAAAATGACGTACCTTGGCACCGCTCAATCACCTCCAAAACCTCAAGAGCTCCATTCCTGATACGGTCACCTTTATGGAAATGTATGGGGTAGAGACCTTTGAGGACTTACAGGTTTCGAGACGCTGGGCAAAGAAT
>ERZ773010.2689-NODE-2689-length-10370-cov-2.632768_pt1 | contig 10370 bp, 9 predicted proteins | sample MGYA00580842_ERZ773010 | MGnify/ENA primary metagenome ERZ773010 (study PRJEB29015, sample SAMEA2737982) | human oral metagenome | biome: human oral; feature: human-associated habitat; material: dental | place: China | collected 2107 ...
AATATCCACTCAGGGTATTCCTCTATTTTTTTATAATTCCTGAAACATTGTGGTCTAATGACCGATTTGGATTTAATTCTCTATAATCCTCCATATGTATCTTAATACGATTTCACGTCGAAAAAAGCACTTAATGAAAGCAACATCCCAAAGCAATAACATGCATGTAGAAAATTAGTAGAAAGTTTTATCAAGTCTTCTTACTTGAAAAGCTTTTGTGCAAATGTTGCTAAATATTCTCTCCAGTTTCGCCAAGTATGCCCGCCTTTCGTCTTAAGATAAGCGTATTTATAAGATTCTTTATCCAATGCTGCACGGAGGTTTTCATCGTCGTGTGAGAGAAAATCATCCTTACCAATACCAATCCATATAAGCTTAGGAGATTTCTTACACAACGTCTTAAACTTCTCGTCAATGTTCTTATAAATAGGAGAAAGACTATCACCATCCTTTGCCATTTGATTAAATGCAGCAGAAAATAAGCCAATATAATCAAAGGCATCAGGATTATTTAATGCAGTATAAATCGAATGAAAACCGCCCATAGACAGTCCAGCAATTACTCTGTTTGCCTTGTCTTTTTTCACACGATAAACCTTTTCTACAAACCGAATGATATCTGGAAAAGCCTTTTCAAAGTTTCCATCCATTGTTTTAGGGTATCGCATTGCAGCAGTAACAAATCCACGAGAACCCTCACCTGGTGCTGCTTCCTGCGAAATATTACCATTTGGCATTACCACAACCATTGGTTCTGCTTTCCCTTCAGCAATAAGGTTATCCAAAATTTGTGTGGCACGACCCAATTCTTCCCATGCATTCTCATCTCCTCCCATACCATGAAGTAAGTAAAGAACAGGATAGCTTCGCTTGCTTGTTTCGTAACCAGCTGGCGTATAAACCGTCATACGACGTTTAAGCCCTGCGGTTGGATTATCATACCACACTTTTCTAACCGTTCCATGGGGTACATTCTTTACCGCATACAAGCCATCTACACCGCCGCCAACAAGCGCAACACTATATGTATTACCAATATCACGCACCGTATATATGTTCTTTGGATCTGTTATCTTTACACCATCAACAATGAGATTATAACTATAAAACTCAGGCTTTAAAGGTACAGTTGTCAGTGTCCACCGTCCATTTGTATCCTTATTCATCAACTGCGGACTCCAATCACCATCTGCATACTTATCTGGAGTTTCTTTCCCTGCATATAAGAAATTACCTGTAAGTTCGACCTTCTTTGCATTTGGAGCAAAAAGACTGATAGTTAAAGAATTATCAGCATTAACCACTGGAGACACTATCTCGTCATCTTTCCAATTAAGAACCTCCTGAGCTGCTACTAATGAAATACTTGTAAGGCAAGCAAAAAACAGAATAAACCTTTTCATGATTTCGTATTTTAATTTATATCATTAACTTAATTTTTAATCTATGCACAATCTATATTCAAAGTGTAAACACTTATTCGATTATGATTATATACTTTGTAGAGTCCAAAACATTATTACCAACGAGTAAGAAAGGTTTTAGATAAAAAATGAAGACTTCTCCCCCACCTTCCTTAGACACCTTTTACAATACTACCATTTAGAATCAGTAAATCCTAAATCATTTTATAGCTCCATCAGTTTATGCTTTTGGGAACCTCACTACTCATCGGCAAAGGTAATCAAAAATCATATAAATTCAAATTCATAAACAAAAAAAACTAAAAGGCAAGTGCAATTAAAGAATATCTACACGCCTCATTGCGCTCCATACACTTTCCTTTAAGTTTATTTCCTGTTGTTTATAATTGAACTTATGTTTAGGCACTAAAGAGATTTGTGTTTAACAACAAATTGACACTACTCGGTAAGGTTTTGCAGTGTGTTTAGTGCTCCGCACCATTGGTGTGGACCCTTAGCACCAATGGTGTTAACCATCAACACGATGTGTGTTGACTAAAAGCACATCAAATGAAGATGGGAAAAGGGAAGCATTAAGGGCATTATAATAAAAATAGTAAGAGGCTAAAATTTAAATAATATGAGAAAGATTCACCAGACAACACTAAGAAAAAGTAAACTTCATTTCTATATTTACGAATTAAACCCAAATCGGTCATTAGAGCCTAAACATATTTTGTTTTATTATCGAGCAGATTGTTTGGCTTTGTAACGCAGGCGTAGCGGGCTACGTCAAGTTACAAAGACGGACAAGATGCCGATAAGAAAATAAAAGATGTTAGGAAACAATACCATAGTAAGAAGAATTATACATATTGTGGTCTAATGACCGATTTGGGTTAAAGGCAGCCACTTAAACCACATTAATAAATAAAAGAAGAAGTGACATCTTATTTCAAAACATTTAAGTAAGCACTTATAGGTAAAAACATTATCAGTACAAAGTCTCATCATCTTACAATCTAATAAAAAGTTGAAGTACAACGAATAATTTTCCATTGGAAATTTGGTGGGAAATAAAATAATAGTTATCTTTGCAACGTTTTCCTTAGGAAACAAAATAAACATTAACAAAACCGAGTAGTAAAAGAACTTCGGTAAATTAAAATTTACATATATAATGAAACGTACAGCAACACTTGTAGTGGCTATTATGGCATTAACACTGACTGCTTGTAAGGCAGATAACAATCCTAAAAAGCAGGATAACAGTGTGATGACAACAGAACAAACAGAAGTAAATAATCAAAATGAAGGAAAGGAAACAAAGATGAATGTAACAGAAATGAACTCAGAGATGTTCCAGCAGAAAGTAATGGATTTTAAGAATAATCCTAAGACATGGAACTTTAAGGGTGATAAGCCTGCTATTATTGATTTTTATGCAACATGGTGTGGTCCATGTAAAGCAACTGCGCCAATTCTCGAGGAAGTAGCGAGTGATTATGCAGGCCAGATTGACGTTTATAAGGTTGATGTTGACAAGCAGCGTGAGTTAGCAGCCCTCTTTGGTATTCGTTCAATCCCATCAATACTCTTCATCCCTAAGACTGGCGAACCAACAATGCAGAACGGAGCTATGAACAAAGCTCAGTTTGAGGAGGTTATTAAGTCTGTCTTGTTGAAGTAAGAACATATAATGGACAATCATTGTATCAGTAAGATTCGCGAAATATTTCGTGTCATCACAGCTTTTGAATGTGGGTTACAACAGCAAATAGGCTTAAACATTAATGAAGCAATGCTGTTGTGTCTACTCTCAGAAAGTGAGAAACCTATGTTGGCTGGTGAAATAGCTGAAGAGATGGGCTTGACACGTTCGAATACTTCAAAGGTAATCGCCTCATTGGAGCAGGCGTCTCTTATTCGCCGCCGTGCTTGTTCGGAGGATGGACGCTGCCAGAGGTTTCACATTACAAAACATGGTTTAGAGAAGTTAGACCATTTGCATTGTGATTCCATAGCTGTTCCAGAGGAGTTAAAAGAAATCATATAATATATATCGCTATCTTTCTGATAATAGACAAAGGTAAATAAAGATAGGGACGTATAGAGCGTGAGTAGCCAATTGGCATTTTATAAACTCGCAAGCTATACGTCCCTATTTATATCGATTATCTCAAGATACCAACTCTTTTGAATCCAAGAGAGTTACTTCGCCTTTAATATTTGCTCAATACCCTGTTCTCTGTGCTTTATATGCACCTCAATTCCATACTTCTCATTAAGATGTTCAGCAAGATGCTGTGCACTGTAAACAGAGCGATGCTGTCCACCGGTACAGCCAAATGAGAACATTAAATCAGTAAAGCCACGTTGCATATAACGTTCTACATGATGGTCAGCAAGCTTATAAACAGGCTTCAAGAACTCAAGTATCTCACCATCATCTTCAAGGAAGCGGATGACAGGCTCATCTAAACCCGTAATCTTCTTATAAGGTTCGTATCGACCTGGGTTATGCGTACTTCTACAATCAAAGACATAACCGCCTCCATTACCAGATGTATCTTCAGGAATTCCCTTCTTAAAAGAGAAACTAAAGACACGCACCACCAATGGACCCTTACCATCATATTTAGAGAAAGTTGCAGGACCATCTAAAGGATTAGCCTTATAAATATCTTTCTCTGCTATTTTTAGTCCATCTGTTCTGTTAGCTGCAGGCTTCTCAATATGCGCAAACTGTGGTAATAATGTGAGACGTTTCAACATATCCATCATGTATGGATATGGGAAAACATCATCACCTAATGCCAAGAGATCACGCAGATTTTGTATAGCAGGAGGAATAGAATCGATAAAATGCTTCTTACGTTCAAAGTAACCACGGAATCCATAAGCACCTAAAACTTGCAATGTTCGGAAGAGAACAAACAATGACAAGCGGTTGACGAAATGACGTTTAGAAGGTACCTCAGTATAATTCTTAAGGCTCTGATAGTATTCAAACACCAATTCACGACGCAATTTGAAAGAATACTTTGCGCTTGCTTGCCATAAGAACGAAGCAAGGTCATAATAGAAAGGACCTTTTCTTCCACCTTGGAAATCAATAAAATATGGTTTCCCCTCCTTATCTAACATAATATTTCGTGCTTGGAAATCACGATAAAGGAAGGAATCCATCTGCTCTGATGTCAGGTCTTTTGCAAACATACGGAAGTTTGCTTCGAGCTTCAATTCATGGAAGTCGAGTTCGGTTGCTTTGAGAAAGCAATACTTAAAATAGTTCAAATCAAAGAGTACACTCTCTTGATTGAATTCTGGTTGTGGGTAACAATTAGAAAAATCAAGTTCTCTTGCGCCGCGCAACTGAATATTTGGCAATTCTCTTATAGCATTGCGCAATAGCTTCTGCTCAGCAAGATTATAGCGTCCACCAGCCTCACGTCCTCCTCGTATAGCATCAAAGAGTGACGTATTACCAAGGTCTGATTGTAGGTAACATAACTCATCAGCAGATACAGCATAGATATGTGGTACTGGCAAACGTCGTTTCTCAAAATGTTTAGCAAGATAGATAAAGGCATGATTTTCATCACGACTTGTTCCTATAACACCAATGACAGTATCACCCTCTTCGTCAAACATTCGGTAATACTCACGGTTACTACCTGCTCCTGCTAACTTTTCTACGTTTGAAGGGTTACTACCCTTCCAATTCTTATATAGTTCTAATAGTTGCTCCATAATTCTTTAACTTATGTAGATGCTTTGTAAACTACTATTAAACCATAGCTCTCGCACTACATAATGAAACATAAGAAATCACAACTTCACATGAAGAAAGCTGCAAAAAGTATATGTAAAGGTTAGTCGTCTTGCTCCTCAAGCTTTTTCTTTATATCTTCAGCTTGTTTCTCACCACGCTTCTTGTGGTCATACTGACGTAGTAGGCCATCTACCAACAGTAGAAGTGCAAGGACACCACCAGTAATAAGCCATGACCTTGTAATATAATATATGCCTCCAATAACGATGAAGAGCACAGCAAATTCTTTCCAGTTAATCAATTGTTTCATGCTACAAAGTTAACGAAAAGATTACAGATAAGGAATGAAAACAGAGAAGTTTTTATTTTAATTATTCTAATCTTATTATTTTCTGGATATCACCATATAGCTGTCTTATAGTCAAATATATTCTATTTTAGCGAAACAAGTCTTTTAAACAGGCTTTCTTACATCAACACTTAGAATTATTTATATTAAAGGGCTGTCGTCTAAAGGAAATATACTATCTTTGTATTTTAATGATAAAAGAGCAAGATAACATAGATAAGATGACAGACGCAAAGATAATTAATGACCCTGTTTTCGGATTTATAAAGGTGCCACGTGGATTGTTACTTGACATAGTACGTCACCCACTTATGCAGCGATTGACACGTATCAAGCAATTAGGCTTAACACAAGAGGTTTATCCAGGTGCACAACACACACGCTTTCAACACTCTTTAGGTGCCTTTTGTCTTATGAGTGAGGCACTTATATCGCTACAACAAAAGGGTGTCTTTGTCTTTGACAGTGAGGCTGAAGCGGTACAAGCTGCCATCCTAATGCATGACATCGGACATGCTCCTTTTTCACATGTATTAGAAAACACACTAATTAGCGGTATTACACATGAAGGAATATCGCTGATGATGATGGACCGTATCAACCAAGATATGCATGGAGCACTCAATCTTGCTATTAGTATCTTTAAGGATGAATACCCCAAATCCTACCTTCATCAACTGATTTCCAGCCAACTTGACATGGATAGGCTTGACTATCTCCGTCGTGATAGTTTCTTTACGGGAGTGACAGAAGGCAATATTGGCTCTGCACGTATTATCAAGATGCTTAACGTTGTCGATGATGCTTTGGTTGTCGAATCAAATGGCATTTATTCTATTGAGAATTATCTTACCTCACGTCGCCTTATGTATTGGCAAGTATATCTGCATAAGACAACCGTTGGATGTGAGAATGTTCTTATCAATGCCTTACATAGAGCAAAACAATTAGCAAAAGAAGGAGTTGAACTTTTTGCTTCACCAGCTCTTCGTTACTTCCTTTACAATGATATTACAGCTGAAACTTTCCATACAGACGACAAGGCATTAGATAATTATATAGCTTTGGATGACAATGACATATGGAGTGCTATTAAAGTATGGCAACAACATGAAGATAAGATACTTTCACTCCTATCTTCAAACATGATCAATCGAAAAATATTCAAAGTAGAAGTACGAGAAGAGGAGCCGACAACAGAGGAAATCAATCAACTTAAACAACAGATTTCTGAACGATATGAGATAAGTTTCGCTGATTGTGATTACCTCATTGGAGTAAATCGGGTACAGAAAGATATGTACAATCCTTTTGATGACCATATTAGCATTCTGTACAAAGACGGAACATTGAAAGATATAACTGAAGCATCGGAGATTTTGAACATAGAATTGCTCTCGAAAAAAATATGTAAATATTACCTATCTTATCAACGTTTCTAATAAAAAATCCCTATCTTTGCACAAATTATAATCAATAAAAGGCAATATAAATGGAATTCTCTGCGAAACAAATATCGCAATTTATACAAGGTCGTATTGAAGGTGACGAAAACGTAACCATTAATACCTTCGCCAAGATTGAAGAAGGTAAGAAAGGAGCAATCTCTTTTCTTGCAAACCCTAAATATATACACTATCTGTTTGAAACAGAATCAAGCATTGTACTTATAGATGAAGACATTCAACTGGATAAGGAAGTAAAGCCTACTCTTATCCGTGTAAAGAATGCACGAGATTGCGTTGCTAAGTTGTTGCAACTCTATGAAAGTATGAAACCTAAGAAGCAAGGCATTGATTCTCTTGCTTTTGTTTCATCGAAAGCAACAATTGGTAAGGATGTCTATATCGGTGCATTCGCATATATTGGTGATGGTGTGACTTTAGGTGACGGCTGTCAGATTTATCCTCACGCAACAATCATGGATGGCGTGCAGCTGGGAAATAATTGTATTGTCTATCCAAATGCAAGCATTTATCATGGTTGTAAGATTGGCAATAATGTTATCCTTCATTCTGGTTGTGTAATTGGCGCGGATGGTTTCGGCTTTGCACCTAATCCAGAAACTAATAGTTACGACAAAATACCTCAGATTGGTATTGTAACAATAGAAGATAACGTAGAGATTGGTGCCAACACTTGTATTGATCGCTCAACCATGGGCAGTACATACGTTCGTAAGGGAGTAAAACTTGACAACCTTGTTCAAATAGCACACAACAATGATATTGGTGAGAATACAGTGATGTCTGCTCAGGTAGGTATTGCAGGCTCAACCAAAGTTGGTCAATGGTGTATGTTTGGCGGACAGGTGGGTATAGCTGGTCATATCACTATCGGTGATAAGGTATTCCTCGGTGCACAGTCAGGTGTTCCTGGTAGCCTAAAGAGTAATCAGCAACTCATTGGAACTCCTCCAATGGAGCAGCGTCCATACTTTAAGTCACAGGCTATCTTCCAGCGTTTGCCAGAGATGTACAAGCAGTTGAATGCACTGCAGAAAGAAATTGAAGAATTGAAAAAGAATAAATAACATACATGGAAACAGTTAAGCAGAAAACTTTAAAGGGAAGTTTTTCCCTGTTCGGAAAGGGACTTCATACAGGATTGAGTCTTACTGTAACATTCAACCCTGCCCCTGAAAATACTGGCTATAAGATACAAAGAATCGATCTTGATGGACAGCCTATTATTGATGCTGTTGCTGAGAATGTTGTTGATACACAGCGTGGAACAGTATTGGCTAAGGGTGAGGCACGTGTTAGTACGATTGAACATGGTATGTCTGCCCTTTATGCAATGGGTATTGATAACTGTCTTATACAGATTAATGGCCCAGAATTCCCTATCCTCGATGGTTCTGCAACGATGTATGTTGATAAAATCAACGAGGTTGGTATCGTTGACCAGAATGCTCCAAAGGATTACTATATCATTCGCAAGAAGATTGAGATTAAGGATGAGAATGGCTCTGTAATTACTATTCTCCCTGACGAGCAGTTCTCTATCACTGCGATGTGTAACTTTGACTCTAAGTTTATTAGCAGTCAATTTGCGACATTGGATGATATTAATACTTATGCAACCGAGATTGCTCCAGCACGTACATTCGTTTTTGTACGTGACATTATGCCACTCTTGCAGGCTAACCTGATTAAGGGTGGTGACTTGGATAATGCAATTGTTATCTATGAGCAACAGGTTTCACAAGAGAAACTTGACCAGTTGGCTGACCTTTTGAAGGTTCCACGTATGGATGCGAATAACATTGGTTATATTCAGCATAAGCCTTTACAATGGGATAACGAATGTACACGCCATAAGCTCCTTGATATCATCGGTGATATGGCATTGATTGGTAAACCTATCAAGGGCCGTATTATTGCAACTCGTCCAGGTCATACTGTAAACAATAAGTTTGCTCGCTTGATGCGTAAAGAAATACGTAAACATGAGATACAAGCACCAATGTATGAACCAAATGATGAGCCATTGATGGATAACATTCGCATCCGCGAACTTTTACCACACCGCTATCCAATGCAGTTGGTTGATAAGGTCATTGCAATGGGTTCAACAAGTATCATTGGTATTAAGAATGTAACCAGCAACGAACCATTCTTCCAAGGTCACTTCCCACAGGAGCCTGTTATGCCAGGAGTATTACAGGTAGAGGCTATGGCTCAATGTGGCGGACTCTTAGTACTTTCTCAGGTTGAAGAGCCTGAGCGTTGGTCAACTTACTTCTTGAAGATTGATGATGTCAAGTTCCGTCAAAAGGTTGTTCCTGGTGACACGCTTATGTTCCGTGTTGAACTTCTTGGCCCTGTACGTCATGGAATCAGTTCTATGAAGGGTTATATGTTTGTTGGAGAGCGTGTTGTTGCTGAGGCTACATTTACTGCCCAAATTGTAAAGAACAAGTAATAATTACACAAGACAATTATGAACCAGATAAGCCCATTGGCCTTTGTTCATCCAGAGGCAAAACTTGGTGATAACAATATAATTGGTCCATTCTGTTATATCGATAAGAATACAGTTATCGGTGATAATAATGTGTTCCAAAACAGCGTAACCCTCCATGTTGGTGCACGTTTAGGCAATAACAACGAAATATTCCCAGGTGCCAGTATCTCTACAAAACCTCAAGATTTAAAGTTTAGAAATGAGGAAACACTTTGTGAGATTGGTGATAACAACTCTATTCGTGAGAATGTTACTATTTCACGTGGTACGGCTTCAAAGGGTACAACAAAGGTTGGTAGTAATAACCTACTGATGGAATGTGTACATATTGCACATGATTGTGTTATAGGTTCTGGTGACATTATTGGTAATGCAACCAAATTTGCAGGCGAAGTGACAGTTGATGATAACGCTATCATATCTGCCAATATTCTCTGTCATCAGTTCTGCCATATTGGTGGATACGTTATGATACAGGGTGGAAGCCGTTTCTCTATGGATATTCCACCATATATCATTGTAGGAAAAGAGCCTGCACGCTATATGGGAATTAACCTCATTGGTCTTCGCCGTCGTGGCTTTTCAAATGAACTCATTGAACTTATCCACAATACATACCGCATCCTTTATGGAACAGGTACACGTGCCGAGAACATTCAGAAGATTAAGAACGAATTACAGATTACGCCAGAGATTCAGAAGATTATAGACTTCGTTGAATCATCAGAACGTGGTATCATTAAATAAAGACTATCCCCTCCCCTTTCAAAGGGAGGGGGAATCTTTAAAAGCGAACGAATAGGTTGAGTATTTCCACAACTTAAATAAGTTGGAAAATATTATTTATAATCATTTATCAGCTTGAAAAAAAAAA
>ERZ773010.2692-NODE-2692-length-10365-cov-2.892532_pt1 | contig 10365 bp, 9 predicted proteins | sample MGYA00580842_ERZ773010 | MGnify/ENA primary metagenome ERZ773010 (study PRJEB29015, sample SAMEA2737982) | human oral metagenome | biome: human oral; feature: human-associated habitat; material: dental | place: China | collected 2107 ...
GTTGCCGAGATCAAGCGCGACATGGAGAGTGAAAAGCCGATGGATCGGCTGCTTTGCGGCGATGTGGGCTTTGGCAAGACGGAGGTTGCCGTACGCGCGGCGTTCAAGGCGGCAATGGACGGCTTTCAGGTCGCCGTGCTCGTGCCGACGACGGTTCTTGCGCAGCAGCACTATCAGACATTTGCTGCGCGCTTTGCGGACTTTGCGCCGAAGGTGGATGTGGTCTGCCGTTTCCGCTCCGTGCGTGAACAGGCAGCGACGCTGCACGAGGTGGCGCACGGCCGCGTGGACATCCTCATCGGGACGCATGCAATTCTCAATCGCGCACGTGTACATTTTCGCAATCTTGGGCTTCTCATCGTGGATGAGGAGCAGCGTTTTGGTGTGACTCAAAAGGAGCGCATCAAAGAATTTGCTGCCGGTGTGGATGTGTTGACGCTCTCAGCGACACCGATCCCGCGTACACTGCATATGTCGCTTGCGGGCGCACGGGATATGAGTATCATTGAAACGCCCCCTGCAGATCGGCTCCCCGTTCAGTCCTATGTTGTCGAGAGCAGTGATGCGATGATGCGCGGCGCCATTGAGCGCGAGCTTTCACGCGGCGGGCAGATCTATTTTATATATAACCGCGTCGAAAGTATTGACCGTATGCGTGCGCATCTGCTTCATCTCGTGCCGGAGGCTCGTATTGCATCGGCGCATGGGCAGATGAATGAAGATGTCTTAGAGCAGGTCATGATGGACTTTTACGAAGGACATTATGATATTTTGCTCGCGACGAGCATCATCGAAAATGGGATTGATGTTGCAAATGCCAACACAATCATTATCTATGATGCAGATCGGTTTGGACTGTCACAGCTCTATCAGATGCGTGGGCGTGTGGGGCGTTCTGCGAAGATGGCATTTGCCTATTTTACCTATCGGCGTGACAAGGTGCTCAGTGAGACAGCAGAAAAACGCTTGCAGGCGATGAAGGAATTTGCGCAACTGGGCTCAGGGTTTAAGATTGCCATGCGTGATCTCGAGATTAGAGGGGCAGGAAGCCTTCTCGGTGCGCAGCAGCATGGACATATCGTAGGCGTCGGCTTTGAGATGTATGTGAAACTTCTCGAGGAGGCTGTAGCAAAGCGACGTGGTCAGGCACCTGCACCTTTGCCGATCGAAACAGTCATCGACCTGCCTGTGGAGGCATATCTCGATGGCGGCTATATCGCCGATGCGATGCACAAGATCGAGATTTATCAAAAGATTGCTGCTGTGCGCAATAATGAGGATTTGGAGAACTTGCTCGATGAGCTTATCGATCGATTTGGTGAGCCAACAAGACCCGTGCGTGCACTGCTGGATATTGCACGCATTAAAAATTATGCCCGTCAGCTTGGAGCGCGGGGCCTAAGTGTACAATCCGATGCGCTCCACATTGCCCTTCCGGAGGGGAAAAAGCTGCCGATTCCGGCACTCATCCAGTTAGACCGTGTTTTTGGGCGGCGCATCGGACCGCTTCCTGAAGGAGACGGTTATCGCATTCATTTGCTCCCGCGGGAGCGAAGGGATATACTGGGAACGACGCTTGAGGTTGTGCAGATGGCGAGCGGAGCGTGAGAAGATGAAAGAGCATAAGCTGACCGTTGCAGGGCTTGGCCCCGGCACAGCCGGCCTTATTACACGGGAAACATGGGCGTGCATCCATGCGGCAGAACACATCCGGCTGCGTACGCGGATTCATCCGACGGTTTCTGCACTCGATGCGGCACATATTTCCTATGGGAGCTATGATACATTTTATGAGACTGCGGATGATTTTCAAGAACTTTACGAGCGAATTACAAGTGATCTGATAAGAAGGGTACAGCAGGGGGAAAATATCCTCTATCTAGTTCCTGGGAGCCCCTTTGTCGCAGAGCGTACAGTGCAGCTTTTACGTGAGAGGGCAGCAGGGAATCGTATTGCACTTAGGGTTCTGCCAGCGATGAGCTTTTTAGAGCCGCTTTTTGCAGCGCTTGGGATCGACCCTGTACACGGGCTGACCATCGATGCGATGGATGAGGAAGGTCTTTCTGTGCCTTTGCAGCAGGATATGGTTGTCACACAGATATATGTGCGAGAGATTGCTTCCCGTGTTAAGCTTTCCCTAATGAAACATCTGTCCGATATGCATGAGGTGGTCTATTTGCACCATCTCGCACTTCCTGACGAATCCATTCGCCGCATTCCGCTTTTTGAGATGGACAGACAGCATGACATTGACCATCTCACAACGCTTTTCGTTCCTAATACAAGGAATTTTATATGAAAATGATCGGAAAAACGCTGTATTTTTGAATAAAAATAGTTTTTTTTATCTTTCCCCTTGATTTTTCTAGGTAATTCTGCTAAATTCTCTCATGACGGAGCGACCGTAAGAGGTCGCAAGGAAGAAGTATAGGCAACAATCTAAAAGGAGGATGCTACTTTGAACAAGCAAGAATTGGTCGCAAACGTAGCAGAACAGGCGAATCTGACGAAGAAGGATGCAGAAAAGGCGGTTCATGCCGTTTTTGAGACGATTAAGGATGCTCTTTCTAAAGATGATCGGGTCCAGCTGATTGGTTTCGGCACATTCGAGGTGAAAACGCGTCAAGCTCGTAAAGGGCGCAATCCCCAAACAGGTCAGGAGATCAAGATTCCGGCCTCTAAGACGCCTGTGTTCAAGGCGGGCAAGGCTCTGAAGGATTCTGTAAACTGAGCCGTAAACGGCTGTCGACTGGATTCCCGCGCGGAGTCCAGTTTTTTCATATCTGTTATGATGTAATGCGGTTGGTGTATGAAAAAGATGATGTTTGCACCGGATATATTTGCCGGGAAAACGGCGCTCATATCCGGCGGAACCTCTGGGATCGGTCTTGCTGTTGCTGAGATTTTAGTTGCTGGCGGTGGCAATGCAGTGTTGATGGGGCGTGATGAAAGACGTGGATTAGATGCACTGCACATGCTGAAAGAGCCAGCCCACACACGCTTTATAGCGGGGGATGTCAGGCAGCGTGTGCAGTGCCGCTTTGTTGTGGAAGAAGCAGTACGCATCTTTGGTGCGCTTGATATTCTCATCAATGCAGCGGGCATTTATGCAGAAGGGGCAATCGAGGACCTTTCAGAGGATATGCTCCAAGATATTTTTTTCACCAATGTCCACGGCGTTTTTTATTTGACCCAGGAGGCACTTCCCTATTTGAGGCAGACGCGGGGCAATATCGTGCAGGTGGCTTCGGATGCGGGGCTTCACGGAAACTACTTCTGTGCGGCATATGCGGCGACGAAGGGAGCAGTCATTGCGATGACGCGTTCTTTGGCACTGGAGGTGGCACGTGATGGTGTGCGTGTCAATGCAGCAGCGCCTGCTGATATACTAACGCCGCTCACGCAGCGACAACTCGATCCGCAGCGTTCTCGTGTGCAGCAGCTGCATGAAATGGGGCAGATCTATCCGATGGGCCGCATCGGAACATCAGAGGAGGCCGCTGCTGTTATCGCGTTCCTTGCATCACCCATGGCATCATGGGTGACGGGGAGTGTCTATGCGGTAGACGGTGGATTGATGGCATGAGGCTGTGCGGCTTCGCTGCTGCGATATGTTTGCCGTATTTGTCCGTTTCTTGAAGTTGTGATACAATACACCTATCATGTGGAGGAGGTGCCCGATGGAGTGCGCGCGCATCTTGATCTTAACAGCGTCCATCGGTGCAGGACATGCGCGGGCCGCGGAGGCGATTCACGCTGCGCTTTATCGGCTCAGTATGGATCAGCATACGGCAATGCAGATCTCTACAGTGGATTTTATGGCGCGGGATGTCTCTTTCATCCACTATCTGATGAAGCGCATCTACCTTATGATGCTCCGCTTTGTCCCGAATCTCTATGATGTGTTTTTTCGTCTTGCCGGACGTGCGGGAAGCGGAGGCATGATCCGTGGGGCATTTTCTCATGTCATGGTACGTACGATGGGGAGGATTGTACGTGACTACCGCCCCGACCTCATCATAGCGACACATCCCTTCCCAGAGGGGGCAGCGGCATTGTGGCGCAGAAAACATGGTGACACATTCCAACTCTCTGCCCTTCTCACAGATTATTCTCTGCATCAGATTTGGCTCTCACGCGGTGTGGATGCTTATTTCGTTGCAACGGAGCAGATGAAGGAACAAATGGCAGCATTTGGATTTAACTGCGAAAGGGTATATGCGACAGGCATTCCCATCACATTGCCTGCTTCATGTACGATGTCTCGTGATGCAGCACGGCGCAGAATTGGTTTGCCGGAGCATTTGCCCACCCTGCTTTTAATGGGGGGCGGGCTTGGACTGGGGGGGATTGAGCAGACACTTGCCGCACTGGAAACGATAAACACACGGCTCGCTATTCTTGTTGTCGCAGGGTATAATGCGGCGCTCTTAGAAGCAGCACAATATATGTCAGAAACTTCACATCATTCCATTCGCGTATGGGGGTATACGACAGAGGTGGATGTCTTGATGTATGCGTCGGATATTCTCATCACAAAGCCAGGCGCACTTACGATCAGCGAAGCGTTTGCTGCAGGGCTTCCGCTGCTCCTGCATGATCCAATCCCGGGACCGGAGACTGAAAATGCCGTCTATGCGACACGGTGCGGTGCGGCGATCTGGCTGCACCCCGGCGAAAAGCTGGCACCTGCGGTGGAAGAAATCCTTGCGCATCGCCTTGAGCGCATGCGCATTGCCGCACGCTCCTGTGCAAGAGTGGATGCTGCGGAGCGGATTGCGGAAATACTTGCTATGCAGATTGCAGGAAAGAGAGGTGACGCCAATGTCACGGCGGAGACGCTCTAGAAGACCGCGTTGGTTTATTATTACAATGCTTATCATACTGGTTTATTTCGGCTCTATTATTATATCGCAGGGACTTTATTTGTCTCATGTCTCAGAGGATCAGCGTCTTGCAAATGAGCGCCTTGCAGCGGCCAAGGCAGAGAATGATCGTCTGCGTACAGAAAAACAGCATCTTGGAGAGCTCCCCTATATCGAGAAAATCGCACGCGAAGAACTTGGCATGACTGGCGCGGGGGAACTTCCCTATGCGCCGGGAAAACGGTCTGCAGCACACTGATTTCCTTGACAGGGCGCGTATGCGCCTTGTATAATGGGGCAGTAATGAAAAAATAAGGGGGAATCCCCGGTTTTGTCAGTGAAGGGAAGAAGTGCTTTGGCCATTGAAGTTGGCAGTATCGTAGAAGGCGTCGTAACGGGCATCACGAATTTTGGTGCTTTTGTCGAGTTACCTGAAGGAAAGACAGGACTGATCCACATTTCGGAAGTTGCCGATGTCTATGTGAATGATGTGCATGATTTCCTAAGAGAGCGGGATCCGGTCAAAGTCAAGGTACTCACCGTGGATGACCGCGGCAAGATCGGTCTTTCCATCAAGGCGCTTCAAAGCAAGGCACCAGGGACAGTATCGGCACCTGCCGCTCCTCCGCGAGCGCCCCGCCCGCCCCGCGATATGCGTCGCACTGCGGCCTCTCGTCAGATTGGCTCACCATCTTTTGAAGATAAGCTCTCGCGGTTTTTGAAGGACAGTGATGAACGGTTGACAGATCTTAGGCGCAAGACTGATTCCAAGCGCGGTGGACGAGGCTCACGCCGCGGATGAAAGAGGATTGATGAGGGTACATTTTGATGCGTATTTTTTCCTGTCGGCGCAGAGAGGATAAAAAAGAAGCATGTACTGGAAACCCACGATACTTTGGATGAAGATATAGAAATGGGTGAAAGAGGGCACTCTCTGCGAGGAGTGCCCTTTCTTTATCGGGAGATTGGCTGTGCGAAAACATGTGGAAGGAGTGCTCCGCGCTTACGGTATCTTTTCACCACACAAAGCACTTCTCGTCGCCTGTTCGGGCGGCAGCGATTCGCTTGCGCTGTTGGATCTGCTCGTTATGCTGTATGGAGAGGGGGGGCCGCGTGTCCTATGTGCACATTTTGAGCATGGGATACGCAAAGAGGAATCCCGTATTGATGCAGAATTTGTCGCAGATGTATGCACCCAATGGGGGATTCCGTTTATCTATGGAGCAAAGGATGTACCGCATTACGCACGTGCGCATCGACTTTCCCTAGAGACTGCGGCACGGGAATGCCGCTATGCGTTTCTTAGGCGGGAGCGTATGCAGCATGGCTGTGATTATATCGTGACAGGCCACCATGCAGATGATCTTGCAGAGACTGTACTCATGCGGATTCTGCGTGGGACAGGGACAACGGGACTTGCAGCAATGCGTGAAAAGGACGGCGTTTTGCTGCGGCCGCTTCTTTCCATTACACGTACCAAGATAGAAGCCTATATAAAAAAACGACATCTGCATCCGAGGCACGATGCGACAAATGATGATGTATCTCATGCTGTACGCAATCGAATACGTCACTGTCTCCTGCCGGAACTGCGCAAATACTATAATCCATCCCTTGTACGAGCACTGACACAGCTCAGTACACTTGCCGCAGAGGAGGATACATTCCTTGCGGGGCTTGCCGAGGAGGCTTTTCTGCACGCACATCATGAAAAAGGGCTTTCACAAAAAGTTCTGCGCGGCCTCCATCCTGCCTTGCAACGACGTGTTTTGCGGATGTATTGGGTAAGAGAAACGGGGCGTGCAAAGGACTTTTCCTATCTCCATGAGGAGCGTATGCGTGCACTGGTGCATGTGGAGGCTGTGGCGCGCTGCGGGCTGCCGCATGGTTATACTGCCAGTTCCAGCTATGGGTACATTGCGCTGCATCGGACGGAACCGTGTACGAGGGGCGTGGGAATGGATGAACGCATGGCGGAGATTTTTCTTCCGATGGAACGCGAATATGCTATAATAAAATTCCGGGGCTTTGCCATTCACATGCGCCGCATCTCGTGCATGACCGCAGAGGACAGGCGCAGTATGGCAGTTAAAAGTGCTGTTTACGTGGATCTGGCACAGGTGCCGCCGCTCGTCCTAAGGACGCGGCGTGCGGGCGATTATGTCAGGCTTTCCGTTGGACGAAAAAAGATAAAGGAGATCTTTATCGATGATAAAGTCCCGCGTGCATGCCGCGATGACATTCCTTTGATTGCATTCGCGGGCACCCACGAAATCCTATGGATTGTAGGCGGGCGGCGGAGCGTGTTGGCACTCGTCACAGAGAGCAGCAGGGATATTTTGAAAATTGAGTGTACAAAGGAGACGATAGAACAATGATGAGCGAGGATATCGAGCGTATTTCCTTTTCTGAGGATAAGATCCGCATGCGCGTTGGCGAGCTTGGTGCCCAAATCGCCGCAGACTATCGCGATGCACCGGAGCCTATTTACTGCGTCGGTATATTAAAGGGGGCAGCTGTCTTTTTTACAGATCTCGTTCGTGCCATCAATCATCCCCTTTCCTTTGACTTTATGATTGTATCCAGCTATGGCGATGCGGCCGTTTCAAGCGGACAGGTCAAGATTTTAAAAGATCTGGATTTTTCCATTGAGGGAAAACACGTCATCATCATAGAAGACATCATCGACTCCGGGACAACGATGTCCTACCTGCGGCATATGCTCACAGGCCGCCATCCAAAGAGCATTAAGCTTTGTGCGTTTCTATCGAAGCCCTCAAGGCGCATTGCTCCTGTTGAGATCGACTATCTTGGCTATGAAGTTCCGGATGAGTTCCTCGTAGGCTATGGCCTTGACTATGCGGAAAAATATCGGAATCTGCCCTATATCGGAGTGCTCAAGCGTTCCGTTTACGAATAACGCGGAGGAGAAACACTTGAATCAGTCAATTCTAAGAAACCTTGCTTTTTACGCACTCATGTTTTTTATCGTTTGGACGGTTGCGGACTATCTTTCCGGCAGCCATCAGACGACACAGACCACGGCGCTCGGATATAGTGATTTTACGGGTAAGGTGAATGCGGGTGAAGTGGATAAGGTCGTCATCGTTCAGAACAATATTCGCGGGACACTTACCGATGGCACAGAGTTTACGACGATTGCGCCGGATGCACCCAACAGTGACCGCGATCTTTATCAGCGTCTTGCGGATAAGGGGGTAACCATCTCAGCGGAGAATCCGCCTGAGCCGCCATGGTGGCAGACGATGCTGACCTCTCTGATTCCTATTATCCTGCTCATTGGCTTCTGGTTCTTCATCATGCAGCAGTCGCAGATGGGCGGCGGCCGTATGATGAACTTTGGCAAGTCGCGGGTACGCCTCATGGTCAGCGACAAGAAAAAGGTTACATTTGCCGATGTGGCAGGTGCGGACGAAGCGAAACAGGAGCTAGAGGAAGTCGTTGAGTTCCTCAAAACACCGGATAAATTCAACGAACTCGGTGCACGTATCCCCAAAGGCGTACTCCTCTTTGGACCTCCAGGCACGGGCAAGACACTCCTTGCGAAAGCGGTTGCAGGGGAAGCCGGCGTACAGTTCTTTACGATCAGCGGCTCGGATTTCGTTGAGATGTTCGTTGGCGTTGGTGCATCGCGTGTGCGTGACCTCTTCGAACAGGCGAAGAAATCTGCGCCCTGTATCGTATTCATTGATGAGATCGATGCCGTCGGGCGCCAGCGTGGTGCCGGGCTTGGCGGGGGGCACGATGAGCGTGAACAGACGCTCAATCAGCTGCTCGTGGAGATGGATGGCTTTGCGTCCAATGAAGGCATTATTATCATTGCGGCGACGAACCGTCCCGACGTACTCGACCCTGCGCTCCTTCGCCCCGGACGTTTTGATCGTCAAATTGTTGTGGATAAGCCCGATGTGCGTGGACGTGAGGCCATTTTGAAAGTGCATACCAAGGGGAAGCCAATTGCAAGTGATGCAGATCTTGATGTGCTCGCACGGCGTACCCCCGGGTTTACGGGTGCAGATCTCAGCAACCTTGTCAATGAAGCCGCACTTCTTGCGGCGCGGCGCAATAAAAAAGAGATTCATATGGAGGAAATGGAAGAGGCAATTGAACGCGTACTGGCGGGTCCTGAACGCAAATCCCATGTCATGACCGATGAGGAAAAGAGACTGACGGCATACCATGAGGGCGGACATACACTGATCGGTATGCTCTTGGAACATGCTGATCCTGTGCACAAAGTCACAATTATTCCGCGTGGACGTGCGGGTGGGTACATGCTCTCCTTGCCAAAGGAAGATCGCTCCTATCGCACGCGTTCTGAATTGCTCGACCGTATTAAAGTCGCGCTTGGCGGACGTGTTGCCGAGGAAGTTGTCCTTGGTGAGATCAGCACAGGTGCTTCAAGCGATATTCAGCAGGCAACTCGAATCATCCGCAGCATGATTATGCAGTATGGCATGAGTGACGCAATTGGTCCCATTGCCTATGGAGAGGAGAATCATCAGGTATTTTTAGGGCGCGACTTTAATCGCGACCGTAACTATTCCGAGGATATTGCCGGACAGATCGACCGGGAAGTACGCCGCCATATTGAGGAGGCTTATGAAGCATGCCGCCGGATCATCGTGGAGAACCGTGACAAGCTCGACCTCATCGCTAGTGCACTTCTAGAGCGTGAAACTTTGACCGCTGCTGAACTGGAAGAACTTATGACAAAGGGCGTAATCACTGAAAAGGAGGAAGATCCGGACGATACCGAAGGAATTGCGGTGACAATTCCTGTCGATGTCGTGATTGATGACTCCACACAGACGAGCGAGGAGGCAGAGCGTACCGAGGAGGAACGTCCCGTGCCTGTCCCTACTACTGCGCCAAAGTTTAACGTCACCCAGTGGAATAAATAGAAAGTAAGGCACTGCTGCATAAGAAGAAGTACATACAGCAGCGCCTTTTCTTTAGAGGAAAGGCGCTTTCCCCGATAATAACTAGAGGTGCATAGGTGCATGATAATATGATGGATATATGTGGACAGGTTATATCTTGCTTGTTTCGCATATGATAGAAAAGAGGCTGCATATGCAATGGTATGAAGATCTCGTCGGGACAATGGGAGAGGCTGTTAACTATCTTGCTGATGATTTGCGGGCAGGGAATATTCTTACAGAAGCATCCAGACAGATGCTTGCCGATTTCTCTATGGCGATGGAACTGTGCGCGGATCGTCTTGCGCGTGAAGATGGGATACTGACAGAAAAGTGCCGCCGCTATGCGCTCAACGCCGCGCACTCTGCCCAGAAGACGATTGGTGCGGAGACTCCAAAAGCTGCACAGAATTTATTTCTCTTTGAAGTACGTCCGCTCTTTTTAGATCTTTGCTATCAACTGGATTTAGAATATCGCGTTCTGTATCACCCTGCAAAGAGGGCAGAGCATTTAAAACATGCCCTTTCGGCATTCGAGCAGGCACGAAAAAGACAGC
>ERZ773010.2696-NODE-2696-length-10348-cov-4.579034_pt1 | contig 10348 bp, 7 predicted proteins | sample MGYA00580842_ERZ773010 | MGnify/ENA primary metagenome ERZ773010 (study PRJEB29015, sample SAMEA2737982) | human oral metagenome | biome: human oral; feature: human-associated habitat; material: dental | place: China | collected 2107 ...
AGAAGTGCAGCGGCGGTTGTCATATTTGGCGAATTTGGTAGACAGCCGCGGCTGGTCAATTCGCGGCGTTAACGACCCGGACAGTCCGATGCAAGCCGATTTATATAATGAGGCGCAGACGGCATTCGACCCCTTAGATGAGGCTGGGGCAACTGCGCAGAACATTACCAATCTAATCAATCAATCAGATGCCCGGCGGCGGCAGGCAATGATCCAAACAATGTCGGCAGCTCAGCAGACAGCAACGGATGACCTTCAAGGCGTGTCGTCCACAGACAACTCCCAGTCCAGTCAATCATCAAGCTCAAATAGCAGCGCAAGCAATACGCAATCCGGTCAAACATCAATTTTAGATGATAACGCGCCAGTAGATCAGGTGTTAACAGCTGACTATCAACCTAATCAACAATCTGATATAGAACAAGCAATAGCATCCAGCATGAAAGCTGGGCCATATCCAACCATGCGTCAATCAACGCTTATACCGCTGGACGAGATACCAGTGCAGCCAGCAGCAGAAGCCTCAGCCCCGACAGCACCGCCGCAGACTAGCCTTGATAGCGTCTCGCCTGCTATAATAGACTTGGCAAAGAACCACAGAGACTTCTCTATTCAGACGATCCAGCGCGTAGCAAACGAGATTGAACAAAGAGAGAAAAAAGCAAAAAAAATGGAAGATGAAGTGGTGATTTCGCTACATTAAGGTGGGAATTATGCAGCCAGAATTACAAAACCAGCAACCGTATCAGCCGCCAGTACCGCAGCAAACCAATGCGGCTATTTCTGACAGTAGTGTTCCGCAGCAGCAGTCAATCGGTTCCGGGCAGCAGCCAGCAAACCAAACGCCTAAGGCGCAAGCGCCAAAAGACAAGAAGAAAAACGCCGCGATCAGTACCCAAAACACGTTGTTATTCTCAGAGATGCGCGAGAATATGATTATTATGAGCGACGGCAGTTTTCGAGCGGTGGTTGAATGCCAATCGATTAACTTTGACTTAATGAGCGCAAGGGAGCGGGAAGGCGTTGAGTTTAGCTACCAAAACTTCCTTAATTCGCTTTATTTTCCTGTGCAAATTCTAATTCGCTCGCGGCGGGTGGATATCGGACCATACCTTGACCGGCTGGCAGAAATTCGCCGCAACCAAGATAATATGCTTTTAAACGTGCTGATGGACGATTATATGGATTTCATTGACGTGCTAGCCCAAGAGGCCAACATTATGGATAAGAGTTTTTACGTAGTGGTGCCTTACTATCAAAAGGGCGACGAGAGTGTGACTAAACAACAAGCCAAGGGTTTGTTCAACAGCTTTTTCAGCGGTAAAAAAGAGGCTACCGTGACAAAAATCGACCAAGTAACCTATGCGAAAGCGAAAGATGAGATTAAAAACCGCCTCGATTCAGTAATGAGCGGTATGTTCCAGATGGGCGTCAAAAGCCGCCAGTTAAACACCAGAGAATTAGGTGAATTACTCTATGTGTCATATAATCCTGACACATCATCCAGAGAATCGCTAACAGCTATTGATCCGAGCGAACTGACAACTACCTACATCACCAAAGGACAAGGCCCGCCGCCAACAGGAGGGGGATTATTGTAATGGCAAAGAAGAAAGACGCTATCGATATCGCGGCGCAGCAGCGAGCGCGCGAACAAGCCGAAGTTGAGCAAGCTTTCCTGACAGGCGTCAGGACGATGCGCGATTTTATCGCGCCCAGCAGCCTGGAGCTTCATGCCGACCATTTCCGTTTGGGCGCAAAATACGGCCGAACGATGTATGTATACGGTTATCCGCGACAAATTTACACTGGTTGGCTTAGCTCGGTGATTAACATCGACGAAGTTCTGGACATTAGTATGTTTATTTATCCAGTCGATACTCAGGTGGTGCTTAATAATCTGCGTAAAAAAGTGACGCAGCTAGAAGCTACCATGAATATTAATACAGAGAAGGGGAAGGTGCGCGACCCGGCTCTGGAAGCGTCTCTGCAGGACGCTGAGGAGCTACGCGACCAACTGCAGATTGGTGCCGAAAAGTTTTTCCGCTACGGATTATATATTACTATTTACACCGACAGCATGGATGAATTAAATTTCGTACAGCATAAAATTGAGACAATTTTCGGTCAGCAGCTGGTATTTTCGAAAGTCGCTTCCAGTCAGCAGGAGCAGGGATTAAACAGTACTATTCCGCAACTAACCGACGAGTTGCAGGTTCGCCGCAATATGAACACCAGCGCTATTTCTACCAGTTTCCCATTTACGTCAGCCGACCTGACCGACGGTAAAGGCGTGTTGTATGGTATTAATATGCACAATAACGGCCTGGTGATTTTCGACCGTTTTTCCTTGGAAAATGCCAATATGGTGGTGTTCGCTAAATCTGGTGCCGGTAAGTCGTTTACGGTCAAACTGGAAGCGCTGCGCAGCATGATGATCGGATCGGACATCGTGATTATTGACCCGGAAAACGAGTATCAGAAACTATGCGACGCGGTGGGTGGCAGCTATATCCGCTTGAGCTTGAGTAGCGACACGCGCGTTAATCCATTTGATTTACCAAAGGTAATCGACACCGACGAGGCAGACGACGCCCTGCGGGCCAACCTGGTAACATTACATGGTCTATTGCGGCAAATGTTGGGCGGTCTCCAATCTGACGGACAAATTACATCCGGACTATCGCCAGCAGAAGAAGCCGATATCGACCAAGCCTTGATTGACACCTACGCCCGCGTCGGCATTACCTCCGATCCGTTAACCCACCATTCGCTACCGCCGACAATTTCCGATTTATATGATACTTTGCTGCATATGGGCGGTACTGGCCCGGCGCTGGCGCAGCGGCTGCGCAAATTTACCGCTGGTACATTTGCCGGCATTTTCTCGCAGCAATCAAACATTGACATTAATAACCGGATGGTAGTATTTAATATCCGCGATTTGGAGGACGAGCTGCGGCCAATTGCCATGTATATCGTGCTAAATCACATCTGGAATATTACCCGCACCGACCAGAAGCGGCGCATGCTGATCGTTGACGAGGCCTGGCAGCTAATGCGCTACGATGATTCGGCCAGCTTCCTATTTTCTTTAGCAAAGCGCGCCCGCAAATACCAGTTAGGATTAACCACCATTACCCAGGACGTAGAAGACTTCGTCGGCAGCAAGATGGGACGGGCAATCGTTTCCAACTCGTCAATTCAGCTGCTTCTTAAACAATCCACCAGTGCCGTTGATGTCTTGTCGCAAGTCTTCAAATTGACCGAAGAAGAACAAAAGCGCTTATCTAACTTCCCAGTCGGACAAGGCCTATTCTTCGCCGGACAAAACCACGTCCACATCCAAATTCAAGCCAGCGACACCGAATATAACCTAATAAACACCAGCCCGGTAGCCAAGCAAAAACGGCCGTCAGAAACCCCGGTCGGCGGATACGGAGACATGTAGTATAATTGAGGGTATATGGCAACAAAAACGAGACCGCCAAGGATTGACTATACCACGGACGATAGGGCCGACGAGAGACTTAGTCCTGCCGAGCAAGCTAGGTTTGATCAAGCCCAGGCTGATTTCGGCGATTCGGAGTTAAGCGACCGCGAAAAAGCCGCTATTGCCGGTCTGGAATCTCAGTTCGGCGATTCTGAATCTAATATAGACGGCCGTCGAATTGACGCCGCCAGCGAAGCCGCCGACAGGCAAGAATCTTCCGTGCCGCAAGATAACGGATTCTACCAGCCAACAGCCAACAAAGGTTCTGGCAGAAAACAGCCATTAACGTTAAAGGGCGTGTTAAAAAAGGGCGGACCAGCAGGCATCATAACCGCCCTTATCGGCGGCGGAGCATTTATCGGCGGATCAATGGCAGGACCGATGCTATTATTGTTTAATTTGGAAGCTAACTCCGTTGACCAGAACGACTCTGCCTCGGTAGCCAAGGAAACCCGGTTCACGAAAACCATCAAGCACATACTAAAAAATCGTGGATATAAAAGCAAGCTCGGTACTAAAATGGGCAAGATATCTAATAAGGGTTTATCAAAATTATCAAAAAAGGGAGTTATCCCTCTTAATGAGGACGGCAGTAAATTCGATATTGGTAAAAAAGGCTATCCAGATAACCAGCCGGCTAAGTATGATGTTGATGGTAAGACACTAAAAAAAGACGAGTTAGTTGATCATCTACTACAAAAAGGCAATGAAAAACAAGCTAGCAAGGTTTTTGGTAGATACGGCGCGTTTAAGATGCGCATCAAAGCTTGGGTGGGAAAACATATTAAAAATAAATTCCTGAAAGCCTTTAAACTAAAAAGGAACGGCGGGCTTGCCCATAAAATAGATAAAAAGTTAAAGATAAACGAACGTCTTAATAAGTTTAAAGAGAAATTTCCAAAGTTTAATTCAGGCGAAGCAGGAACGAAACTTACGGGAAAAGTAAACAAGAACATGACCAAAGCTAAGGTGGGCGGTTTTATTTATCTTTTAGCAACTGCCACTTGCGTAGGCGTAAAGATACCAAGCATGGTCGCCACTGCGGTAACTGCTATACAGATTATTCCTATCGTAGGCGTTGCCTTTGATACTATACTGACATCGTCATCAAAGGCCAAAGCAGCGGGATTCGGCAGCGGATTTACTGCCGAGGAAATGGATACTGTCGGCACCGTCTTAACTGAAAGAGGTACGGTTGAAGGCTCTAAGAACACCGAAGGTTCAGCCGTAGATTCACCGATACTGATGGCGTCTCTTGGGGTAATTAAGAATAAACAAGTAATCTCCGATTTTGCTCCGGGTTATAGCATGATTACCAGTCCAATAGTCCAGGGCGCTAAATCAGTCGGAGATAAACTTGAGCCTTTCTGTAATGTCGTATTAGGTCCTCTGGCTATGTATGCCTCTATGGGCGCCGAGGCAGCTATGGCGGCTTGGACAGGCGGCTTTTCTTCTCTTGTTAGCTGGATAGGTAAAGAAATCATAAAGGATCAGATCGGCAACTGGGTGAGCGGACTTGTTTCGGGAATGCTTGGACCGGTGTTTAAGGGTTTGGCTGAAAACGATATGCTACCAAAGGCTAGATTTAAGGATCTGGGCGACGCGCTGGGTGTTGGCTTAGCAGCATTCTTCTCGTCTGGAAGCATGGCGCAAATGCTACCAACCTTAAAGTCCAGTCAATTAGCCGAATTTGGCGAAATTCAACTAGCCAATGAAGAATTCCAAAAAAGAATGGATATCGCATCGCTAAGTCCGTTTGATACTTCCAGTAAATACACCTTTATGGGTAGCATCGTTCACAATATGGGTAATATGATGCTGGCAAGCGGAACGTCTGATGGGTCATTTGTCTCTACGCTGTCTAATATCCTAAGGCTGCCATCATTTGCTCTATCGTTTTCATCTACTGCCCACGCTAAAAGCGCTATATACTCAGGAAGCTACTGCGACTATGGTAAAGAGTTCCAGCAAGACAGCGACGAAGGAATGCCAGCAGTAAACATGGCAGGACTACCATGTACTGGCATCACAAAGGGTCAGGCTAGTATGTCAACCGAGGAAGCTATCTCAATTGCTGAAGACGAAGGCTGGATTGACGACAGCAAGGACATACCGGAAAACGCCACAATAGAGGACATGAAAAACAGTGGATACTTAAAAGCAAACACACCACTAACAGAGTTTATTGAGTCCTGTAGCGACGCAAAAGAAGGCGACTATTGGACTAATATGAATAGTTGCACTGTGCCGGATAGCGCATCGTCAGCCACCTTAAACAAGTCAAAGACTTCAGAATCTACAGGATTAAAAGATGAAAACGGCAATGATGTCAGTTACACGGCAGAAAAAGAGGGAGTAGGAGAGGCTACTGCCAATACTATAAGCAACAAAAAACTAGCGGCGATGTCGGTATTATTGCTTGATTTCCAGGTTGCTCAGTCAATGAACGGCGAAGATGAAGATGACGAATCGGGGAGTGGATCAAAGGGTTCTACTAGTACTGGTGATGGCAACGCAGTAGTAAAGGCTGGCGAACAATTCTTTGAATATACGTATCTATATACTGGCGGACACGGTAGTACTGAAGAGATGAATACTATGATAGAAGGAGTAAAAAACGGATCTTTGGCAAAAGGAACACCGATTCTGGACTGTTCAGGATTTGTAAGAGCGTCTTTATATATCGCTTACGGCATTGATATAGGCGGCGACGGCACCAGCGGTTATCCGTCAAACCCTAAGCTTAAGGAAATCAGCTCATCGGAAGCTGAGGCTGGCGACGTTGTTTGGAGACAGGGACATGTCGAGATAGTAACCGGAAGAGTTGATGGAAAAATTTATTCGCAAGGAGCCCGCGGACCAAACGACGGCGGACCGATCGGCGGACCAGCCGATGCCAGCTGGGGAACTAAATTCTTTAGGATAGCAAAATAATGGATAACAATAACTACACAATAAAATCCTTAAAGCCAGCAATTATTATATTTATAATTTCTGTAGTCATTATATCGATAATCTATATTATAATGAATACTGTGATATCTAATAATAAACAGCAGGACATTCTTAAGCGTAGAAGCAGTGATACTAACATTAGTAGTCAGCCCAACAATCCTAGACTTACTGGTAAAATACATAAAGGAAGCTTAACTATAGACAATATAAAAGACGATTTGCTGTCTAATCAGAATATATATATTAGTCAGCAAGAAAATATAGACAAGTGGGTAATAATAGTGGTTGAGCCAACTGACCATTCCACCGACCCAGCATTACTTGTTTATCACCACGTCAATAATACTTATAATAGAGTTTTAGGACCAGGAACCTTATTTACTAGACGAAATTTTACAGATCAGAAAATTCCCAACAGCGTTGTAGATAAAAGTTTGATTATTAAAAAGTTCCTGTCTTCTCAACCGGGAGTATTATAGCATGAAAAAGATAGCCGCCGTAACATTTGCCGTGCTGTTAATTTTTTCTAATATATTATCGCCTGTAGTACTAGCCGAAGAAAAAGAATACACAAAAGAACAATTAGATGAGATATACGGAGACCAGGACATAAAATGGTTTAGATGCGGAAACGAGAAAGTACGCGAAGGCGAGGGCGGAGGCGGGAATAGTGGCGGCAGCTCTGCTAGTGTCACTGGAGCTAGCGCTTCTGGAGAAGATCCAGTCAGCAAGGGCGGAAATCTATCCGCCAAGTTAATGGAAATCAAAGACGCCAATAAATTCGCTGAAGCTATAGACACTTGGGTTAAAAACAACGCCCCCTCTAACTCGCCCTTTTTAAATATTAAGACTGGCGAAATGGCAATCGCTGGCGGTAAGCGAGCTGGTATAAACCCAATCTTACCGTTAATAATATCTAGAATGGAGTCTACTTTCGGTACTGCCATACCTGGCGGTAATAATGCCTACGGAAGAACAGCTACTGATTCTCAACCTCATGTAGAAGCTGCAGGTCGTAAATGGTACGCCTGGGATACACTAGAACAGTCATTGTATGATACAAAAAACAACAACGACATGTATATGTATCTTAAAGAGGTATATAGCCAAGAAATGGAGCAGGGTATTGAGGCGGTAATGATGAAATACGCACCACCGAACGACGGCAACGATACTGTAACCTACATTAACAATCTAAAAAAATGGTCTAATGAAATATACGATTTGGCTGGCGACTCAATCAACAAAGCAAACCTCGGTACGCCGGGGGCAACCACAGTGTCGACGGACGGCGGCAATGAATGTGACGATAGCAGTAGCGCTAGTTCCGCATCCTCTTCGCTGGGTAATTTTAATGTTTATTATCAAACAGACTACCCAAACGACTTATTTGACCCTGCTTGCGGCAACATAGATGCCTGTGGATGCGGTACAACTTCATTAGCCATGGTATTATCCACCCTCCTGGGAGATAAAACTATAACTCCAGTCACTATAGCCAAAGAGGCTCGCGAAGGAGGACACACAGAGGGAGCTGGCACAAGACATAGCGCCTTCACAGCCATACCGACCGCTCACGGACTAAAGTCGGAGGATATCGGCACTGATATATCAAAAGCCAAGGAAGCCTTGTCTAGTGGAAAATATGTTATAGCCAATCCTCAACATGGTATATTCACGAGATCGGGACATTTTATCGTACTACGCGGATTGACTAGTGATGGTAAAATACTAGTAGCGGACCCTAATAAAGAAAACACTATAAGTGGAAATCAGGCATGTAGCCACGGTGGCGGTGGATGTACAACAATATCTGCCGATGCATCATCAATGAAAGATTTGAATGGCGACGGTAAGATTAGCTATACTGAGAACTCGGCAGGATTTACAGACGACCAAATAATGAGCGCAGGAGCCGTAAGAGCTATGTGGGTTATAAGTAAAGACGATATTAGGGCATAGGAGAATGAAAAAGCGTATTATTACAGCATTGCTATTTATTATAATAACATCGGTATTGTTGTTTTTTTATTTACTAAATAAACCTGCCCCTGCGGATAAGAATTTTACAGGCGGTGAAGCTATTACTAGTAGATTTATTTACGTCAGCGGTAGTCAAGGCTGGAACCAAAAAGTGAATTATAGAAATAAATACAAAGTTGCGCTAGGCAATATGCTAACAACAAAAATGGAGAAGAGTATTATCAATTCCATAAAATCCGATATATCGTCGATAACAAACGGCAAAAACTGGCCGAAAGAGGGTTATGAGATAAAATTAAGCAACATACGACTCATTGACGACGGCTATGATTTAAGTGCTGTAGAATTTGATGCAGCAGCTGATCAGGTAAAGAGAAGATATCATATAAAAGTCGTTCTGAATAAAAATCCAAACACTATAGATGTTAAAACAATTAATTACAACAAGAACTAACTCTTCAACGGCATAATAATATGCGTATAATCAGGGTTTTTAACCTGCTCACGGATGACGCATGGCGACAGTTTGCCGTTGAAAGAAAACACGATATCGTCATCATCAATCACGTTTAAAACTTCGGTTAAGTACCGCGAATTCAGCGTAATTTGCCCGTCGGCAGATATTTCTGCGGCTGCTTCTGAGGTATTTTCCCCTAGTTCGGAAGCAATTGAATGAATCGACAATAAAGATTTGTCCTTAGACGCTGTTAAGGTAATACCGCCGCCAGACTCGCGGGCAAATAACGCTGCAATTTTAGTGATTCTGCTAAAATCTGCTTTTTTAATCTTTATTTCAATATCCGAAGTTGCCGGAATAAGTTGTTTATAATCAGGAAACTTGCCGTCAATCAAGCGGCTGACTATTTCCATATTATCGGTCTGGAAGCAAACCTGCGTGTCGTCGAATAAAATCGTCAATTGTTCCTCATCATCGGCGCTTTTACCAACCTCAGCCAACGTCGATGCCGGAATGATTGCCTTCAGTTCGCTATCCGACTTCATCATTTTTTTCTCCGCCAGCCGGTAGCCATCAGTCGCCGCCAAATATAAATAGCCTTCGTGCGTTTGCCAATAAATACCCGTCAGCACCGCGCGCGTCGTATCGCTACTGACCGCAATCTTTGTCTGATTAATAGCTTTTTTTAGGTCTCCGGCAGTAATTTCATAGCGAATCGCAGCAGCTTCATCGACAGTCGGCAGTTCAGGATACTCATCAGCAATAACGCCGTTAATCACTGACGAGAACTTACCGGAAGTAATATTTAGATGGCTATCTTTAGTCTCCAGCTCGACTGTACCGCTTGGTAAATTGGTAATAAATTCAGATACCAAGCGAGCGGGGATAGTAATTGATCCCGGCTGGTCAATTTTAGCGCCGACATATTGAGTAGAGGCAATCTCCAGATTAGTACCGGCAATTAATAATCTACCGCCGTCAGTCCGTAATAGAATATTATTTAAAATAGCTAGCTCATTTCTACTGGAAGCAACATCCTTAATGAGATTAAGTGCTTTGGCTAATTTTTCTTGGGCGATTGATACTTTCATATTACTTATTATAAATCCTTTCTTATTAATTCGCGGTGATAATAATAGGCGTTGTGGAAACTGAGTAAAAAATATATTCAAACAGGGGTGATTTGACAAATCCAGCGGTGGAAAACCCTGTGTATGAAGCGTCGGTTTTATAGTGGATATTGATGGAGTGTTCCACTGGTTGAAAGGATACCGAATATTATACACAGTTATGCTGTTTATTAACTCACTGCCAATTCGCAGGTTGTTCGCAGGTTTTCCACTACTAATGAACATATAATTTATCCCGGATGTCGTTTATTTGTTCGCGGATACTGATATTAACTGTACTTTCTTTAGTAACTTTATTTACCGAATGCATGGCGGTGGTGTGATCTTTGC
>ERZ773010.2702-NODE-2702-length-10331-cov-3.973336_pt1 | contig 10331 bp, 10 predicted proteins | sample MGYA00580842_ERZ773010 | MGnify/ENA primary metagenome ERZ773010 (study PRJEB29015, sample SAMEA2737982) | human oral metagenome | biome: human oral; feature: human-associated habitat; material: dental | place: China | collected 2107 ...
TAATAATGGAGTAACTAGTCGTCACTTGCTGATTTCTTTCCCTTTTGATGATAATACGTATGATAATATAGCACTAATTGAATTTTGTTCAGCGATGTATGTATGTAAACGCCAAGAGCAAAATGGTAATTGTGTGATTAGCAACAGAACTTCATATAAACTCAATTCGCCATATATTCATCAATTAAGGCAGAGGTTTGTTGCATTCTTTGGGCGTTACGGAGTTCCTGCAATACCTGATAGTTTACGACATTATAGTTTAACATGACGAAAATTAGTAAATTGTCAAATAAACAGACACAGTTGAGTCCGTGCATAATACGGTTTCACACGGATAGTATTATGTTTACAAAAATCCGAAATTGCATACACGACATGAATGACATGTACACGAAAACGCAAAATCGTGTACATATCAGAAGCAATATGTACACGAAAACGCAAAATCGGATACATAATAATTGTAATTAACTGTATATTAATACTGTATATCGAAGAGTAGGTGCACTGCCTTGCTTGCTGCCATAGCATTGGGATTAATGCCCAACTCTCCTTCGGGGATAGTGCTCCCATGTCGGTCGAAATACTCTACCCACGTGGGGTCAAACGCTCCCGTCGAAGCGTTTTTGAATGTCATTACATTAGGCGAAAAAGCGTCACGCTGACCTGCTGCCACAAACATCTTGTAAACCAACTCGGAGCAATACATCGCCGAGTCGTTCCAATCGAAGGCATAGTCGTAAGGCTTGTTTAGCTGCTGTCGTCCGTACGCTTTCAGACGTTTCACGTCGAACTTATACCTCTTGTCGAGCCGCCCGAGCACCACTCTTACCGTTTCCCCTTTAGCCGGTAGTCCGAACAACTCTATGGGCGTCAGGCACACACCCTTTCCGTGCGTTGCCTCTACGACCATCCACCGCCTGCCCTCTTTTATCAACACTCCCACGTGCGAAAAACGGAGATTACCCGTCGAGTCCGTTACGTCGCTGATAGCATCTGACAAAGCGTTGTTACGTGTTTCGCGAAACAGTATGTCGCCCCCTCACGAAGCTTACAAGCATTATTGATGTTACAGGTATTGAGCAGTATTACAATAATAACGGCAAGGTATTTCATCTTACATTCTGAGGTATTTGGAATATTCTAAAAATCGTATCTATTTACACAACCGATACACGCAGAGACCGATAGCAGACGCAAGCGTGTTCTTAAAACTCGCTCGAGAAGTGGAACTTGATGTTTTTGAACTCCTCCTGTGCCATTTGCAGTATATATCCGCTCTCGGCGAGGAATACGTCACGGTCGTGGATGTCTTTTGCCATATACTGAAACTTACGACGGCGGAATTGTTCGAGCTCCTTCGGGTCGTCGCACTCTATCCAGCAAGCTTTGTAGAGCGACAGCGGCTCCCAACGACACTGTGCTCCGTATTCGTGCAGCAGGCGGTACTCGATGACCTCAAACTGCAGCTGTCCGACGGTGCCGATGATCTTACGACCGTTGTTTTGATGAACGAAGAGTTGTGCCACGCCTTCGCCCATCAGTTGCTCTATTCCTTTGTTAAGCTGCTTACTCTTCATCGGGTCTGAGTTTTCGATATACTTGAACATCTCGGGCGAGAACGACGGCAACCCCTTGAAGTGCAGATTTTCGCCCTCGGTGAGCGTATCGCCTATCTTGAAATTGCCCGAATCGGGCAGACCTACTATGTCGCCTGCGAAGGCTTCGTCGACGGTCTCTTTTTTCTGTGCCATAAAAGCCGTAGGCGACGAAAATTTTAGCTGTTTGCCGAGCCTTACGTGGAGGTACGGAGCGTTGCGTTCGAACCGCCCCGAACATATCTTGACGAAAGCGATACTCGACCTGTGGTTCGGGTCCATATTGGCGTGTATCTTGAAGACAAAGCCGCTAAAACCCTCATCTGTCGGTACTACCGTGCGTTCGACGGCAACCGTGGGCAACGGGCTGGGGGCTATCTGCACGAAACAGTCGAGCAGTTCGCGGATACCGAAGTTGTTCAGTGCCGAGCCGAAGAAGACGGGTGCAACCTTGGCATCGAGATACCGACGGCGGTCGAAGTCGTCGTACACTCCGCCGATGAGTTCCAAGTCTTGCCTGAGCTGTGCCGCCTGCCCGCCGATGTGCTCTTCGAGGTCGGGCGAAGCGATGTCGGTGAACTTTATCGACTCGCCGACGGTCTGCTTGGCAGGCTTGTATAGGTTGAGATTTTTTTCGTAAATATTATAAACGCCTTTGAACGTCTGCCCGATACCGATGGGGAAGCTCAGCGGACAAACGCCTATCTGCAGTTCGCGTTCGAGTTCGTCGAGCAGGTCGAAAGGGTTTTTGCCCTCACGATCCATCTTATTGACGAAAATCATTATCGGCGTCTTACGCATACGGCACACCTGCATCAGTCGGCGGGTCTGCATCTCCACACCCTTGGCGCAATCGACCACTATTATGACGCTATCGACAGCCGTCAGCGTACGAAACGTATCTTCGGCAAAGTCTTGGTGTCCGGGGGTGTCGAGGATATTTATCTTGTAACCGGCGTAGTCGAAGCCCATCACCGAGGTAGCCACCGATATGCCGCGTTGCTTCTCTATCTCCATCCAGTCGGAGGTGGCGGTCTTTTTTATCTTGTTAGACTTGACGGCTCCCGCCACGTGTATGGCTCCGCCGAACAGCAACATCTTTTCGGTGAGCGTAGTTTTCCCCGCGTCGGGGTGCGATATTATGGCAAAAGTCCGCCTTTTGTGTATCTCTTCTTCGTACATTCTCTGTTTTTTATATTTATAAAAGATAAATTTTCAAACGGGGTGGCAAAGGTAATAATTAATTACTGTCCGATAAAAGTTTATGCTTAGCTACCAAATGAGAAAAAAAACAACACTCCAAAAGAAAAACTTACCCCGACAATCAGCGTGATAATCAAGAGGCAAGTCAAACGAATAGTACCCTCGCAGGGAATCGAACCCTGATTTGAAGTTTAGGAAACTTCCGTTCTATCCATTGAACTACAAGGGCAAATACCGTTCTCTTTTTTATCGGGATGCAAAAGTAATCATTTTAGTCCGATTATTCGCACTCAAACGGATAATGTACCTGAGCATAAGGCATAGCACCGCTATCGAACCATACATCTATGAGGTCGGCTTCTCGCTTCATCGGCTTGCCCGAAGGCGATACCAGAATTATATTGTCTACATACGGACGATGCAGGTCGATATTCTTCTCGCTGTAATTATCGGCAGTATAGACACCTACCTCGAAGTTCTTATACGGGTTTTCGGTCATTATGCCTGCCTCGATAGACTTGTCTATCTCCTCGATGAGCTCTGCCACAGAACCGATACATATCTCTTCCTGTCCGTCGTCGGTACGCCATATCGGCAGCGGAGTACCCCAATAGCGGCTACGCGATAGGTTCCAGTCTTGTAGGTTTTCGAGCCATTTGCCGAAACGCCCCGACCCTGTCGATTGAGGCTTCCAGTTGATAGTATCGTTGAGGGCAATCATTTCGTCTTTTACCGCAGTAGTACGGATAAACCACGAGTCGAGCGGATAATACAATACGGGTTTGTCCGTACGCCAGCAGTGCGGATAGTTGTGAGTGTGTTTCTCTATCTTGAATACCTGCCCACGCTGCTTGAGCTCCATACAGATGTCTACATCGAGAGTAACGTCGGTATCGCTCAGATGTTGGTCGTAAGCATTTTTCACAAAACGCCCCGCCCACTGTCGGTATGACGGCAGATTGACATTAGTTTTTACAAAATTATCGTCCAAATCGCTTATGTCGAAATATTTTCCCGTCAGGTCTACCATCGGACGAGTGTCGCCTTTCTTATCTACCACAAACAGCGGAGCGATGCCGTTCTGTTTTGCGACCTTGTCGTCGTCGGCACCAAAGGTAGGAGCGATGTGTACGATACCTGTACCGTCTTCAGTAGTTACGAAGTCGCCGCAGATGACCCTGAAAGCCGATAGCTTGCTGCCTGCAAGAATTGGGTTTACCCAGTCGAAGAGCTGCTCGTACTCGATACCTTCCATATCTTTACCGCTAAACTTAGCCAAAAGCTCATATTCGTTTTTGCCGACTACACTTGCCAAAAGCGATTCGGCAAGCACCACCGTTACACTCTGTTTGGTGTACTGGTTTTGTGTTTTTATCAATACGTAATCGATGTTTGCACCTACTGCCAGAGCAGTGTTCGAGGGCAACGTCCAAGGCGTCGTAGTCCAAGCTACAAAAAACACGGGTTCGCTGCCTGCTTTTTGTATAAGAGCCTGTGCCTGAGGAGTACTGTTTTTTACTTTGAACTGAGCAATGCAGGTAGTGTCTTTCACATCGCGATATGCTCCGGGCTGATTGAGTTCGTGCGTACTCAACCCCGTGCCGGCAGCAGGCGAATAGGGCTGTATGGTATATCCCTTGTACAACAACCCCTTATCGTACAACTGTTTGAGCAAATACCAGAGCGTCTCTATATAACGGTTATCGTAGGTTATATACGGGTCTGTCATATCCACCCAATAGCCCATCTTCTTCGTGAGGTCTTCCCACTCGCGTGTATATTTCATCACCTCACGCCTACAAGCATCGTTGTACTGCTCCACAGAGATGTTTTTGCCTATATCTTCTTTGGTGATTCCCAGCATTTTCTCCACACCGAGCTCCACGGGCAACCCGTGTGTATCCCAGCCGGCTTTGCGTTTCACCTGATAGCCCTGCATAGTCTTGAAGCGGCAAAAGACATCTTTTATGGTACGAGCCATCACGTGATGTATGCCCGGCATACCGTTTGCCGACGGCGGTCCCTCGTAGAATACGAACGAGCGATGTCCTTGGCGTTCTTCCACAGAGCGATGAAAGACATTGTTTTCTTCCCAATACTGCAATATATCTTTATTTATATCGGAGAGGTTAAGTCCTTTGTGTTCACGAAAATACTTCATTTTATCGATTTCTTTTTACGAAGTCGCAAAGTTACAACTTTTTTTGGAGAATTACTTGCAGAAAAACCTTCTCTGTTTGTCGCTCTACATTGATATATAAAAAACTACCTCTCGTAAAATGATACGGGCGGTAGTTTGTGTTATTGGCTAAAACAAATCCGTATGTGTTTTTTTATCTCTTAAGCCTTGAGTTCAGATATTCGAGTACTTCGTTGGTAACTATCAAAGCGTCATCGGCATACAATACATTACCATTCTGGGAGTTCGTCGATATTATCATTGCAAAACGTTTCGGGTTATTTATAGCTTTGATAGCCATCGAGAGGCTGTCTTCGATTTGTTTGGAGAGTTTCTGTTGGTTTTCTATGAGCTTATTTTCGAGCGACTCTTTGTATTTGGCAAGTTCTTCGCCTTTGCGTTGCAGACGGGCTTCCTCTTCTTCTTTTCTTTTGACGCTCATAAAGCCATTGTTGGCTTGTTTCGTCTGGAAGTCTACCACTTCACGTTGGAACGCCTCTGTCCGTGTGCGGAGTATACGTTGACTCTCTTCCATCTTCTTTATCATCGACTCTCGGGCTTCAACAGCAAAAGTATATTTTGCCAAAACCGAATCCGTATTTACCACTCCCAATACGAAAGCGGCAGTGTCGTTTTTTATTGTCGGAAGAGCCTCGTTTGTGTTTATCTCTTTCGACGATTTGCCTTTACAGGCTACCAATAGCGATAATGCTACGAAAAACAATAGTGATTTTCTCATTGTCTAATGATTTATACGTTCGTGCAAAGGTAATATATTATTTCTATCTCACACATACAATAATAGTTAAATCATACTATTTGTGTATACCGTACATCTGTTTTTTGATAAATATTCCTCTTTTATGGCGATATTGTTTGTTAAAATAGGAGCATTCACTCCCGTGCCGACTCTCTGTGGCGACACTTCGACCAGAGCCTTGTCCCACGTCCCCATATCTATGAACGATTGCAAGAGTTGCCTACCTCCCTCCACTATTACCGATACTACTCCTTGTCGGTACAAGAAGTCGAGCATTTGGGGGATGATATTTTGCTCGAAATCGAGCTTTACGAAAACGATATTTAGGTGTGTTTCGTCTTGTATACCGTTAAAAACTATAGTCCGTGCCGTACCGTCGAACACACGATAATTACGGGGCGTTCGCAGATTTTTATCTATAATGATTCTTATCGGATTTCTTCCTGTCCACTTGCTTACGGTCAGATGAGGATTGTCGAGAAATACAGTGCGTGTGCCTACCATTATCGCGGCTTCGTGGGTACGGATTTGGTGGTTGAGGGTTTTGGTGATAGTGTTAGAGATTTTGAGCGGAGGTAGCTCGGGGCTGTCTCTGATGATATCGATAAAACTGTCGGCGGTCTGTGCCCATTTCAGTATAATATATGGGCGATGCCGCCTGACAAATGTGATAAATTGCCTATTGAGCAGGTGGCATTCCTCCGCCAATACTCCTTCCGTAACATAGATACCTGCCTGCCGAAGCTGACCGATGCCTTTTCCGTTTGTCTTGGTATCGACATTGCGCATACCTACGACGACGCGAGGAATGCCACTTTTTACAATCGACTGTGAGTCGGAGGGTTCGAAGTTCATGTATAGAGTAGAGTGTCGGAGCAGCGACTTGTCCATTACCGCAGCAATAGCATTATCCTCTGCGTGAGGTTCACCGCAACGACCATAACCCTCTCCGATGATTTTACCGTTGTGTACGACGACCGCACCTACCAAAGGACTTGGCAAAGTCTGTCTTTCGGCGTAGTGGGCAAGTGTAAGGCATCTATTGATATGAATTTCGTCGTTGTTCATAGGCAATGGTCTTCTTATTACGTCACAAAATTATAAGTTCACCCAAAACTCTCTATGCCCTTGATGTGATTATGTATATTAGTAAACCCATTGCAAAAAAAAACGCCTATAAGACATATTCCTTATAGACGTTTTTTTATTATTGCTGTGTTTTAGGGGGTAAAAATTTATTTACAGCAAAAGCTCCAACAAAGGCTATGGCAATTATTATAAGAAAATTGACAAAAGCCTCGTATGTCGTAAAGAAAGCCCTTATTGTAAAACCTATCAATACGCATAGTGCCGATAGCCCCGATAAAACTTTTAGTCTCAATGATACATTCGGTATAGTAGCACTTACAAATGCGGACAATCCTAAACCGATTGAGAACCATAGAAAAATGTTGCCTAAAGCGGTTGCTATGTGAAAAAGTTTTAGAGTTGCTCCTACCAGGAGGAGGAATACCTCCGTAAAAATCAACAAAATCTTCGATGGGTTGCTTGTGTTGTTTTTCATTTTCTTAAACTTTAAACTCTCTCCACCTTTATATTGACCATATAATCATCAAAATCGAGGGCTTCAAAATTGTCTAATTTCTCTACTCTCTCTAGAGAATTTGCTAAAACTTGGCTCGAAATATACGAACAAAACTCGGTAATAGTGTCGTCGATATGTTCATTTGACTCTATCTTGACAGATATTTTGTCGGTTATCTCGTAATTGTTAGCCTTCCTGATATTCTGTATACGATTTACCAACTCGCGAGCAATACCTTCGCGCTCCAGCTCGGGCGTAACGGTAATATCGAGTGCCACGGTGAGTTTGCCCTCGCTTGCCATAAGCCAGCCGGGCATATCTTCGGTGGTGATTTCTACGTCAGCCTCACAGAGGTCTACCTCCTCTCCGCTCGGCAGCGAGAAGGTGTATCGTCCGCTCTTCTCTATCTCGTTTATCTCTCTATTGCCGAAGGCGGCGAAAGCAGCGGCTATCTCTTTCATCAGCTTGCCGTAACGCTTGCCGAGTGTCTTGAAGTTGGGTTTTATCTTCTTGACGATATTGTCCATCTCTGCATCGGGCGATAGCACTTCGAGGTTTTTGATGTTTACCTCCGTCTTTATGAGCTCTGCCACGTACTTTATCTGCTCGAAGGTCTCCGCATCGTTCGTAGGCACAACGGCTTTGAGCAGCGGCTGCCTTACCTTTTTGTCTGCCTTGCGACGCAGTGCAAGTATCATCGACGATATCTGCTGAGCGTACTGCATACAGGCTTCGAGGTTTCGGTCTATCAGACCTTCGTCGGCTTTGGGGAAGTCTTGCAGATGTACAGACTCGCCTTTTTTCGGCGAACCGTTGAGGTCGAGCCAGAGACGCTCGGCATAGAACGGAGCTATCGGAGCCATAAGCTTAGCTACTGTCAGCAGACAGGTATAAAGTGTCTGATAAGCGGCTATCTTGTCGCTGTCGTACTCACCGCCCCAGAACCGCTTGCGGTTGAGACGCACATACCAGTTCGACAGATTGTCGTTGACGAAGTCCTGAATGGCACGCCCCGCACGAGTCGGCTCGTAGTGTTCGTAGTGTTCGGCGACCTCTTTTACCAAAGAGTTGAGCAACGACACTATCCAACGGTCTATCTCGGAACGCTCCGAGAGCGGTATCTCCTTTTCGGCGGGCGTGAATCTGTCTACATTTGCGTAGAGAGCAAAAAACGAATAGGTGTTGTACAGCGTACCGAAAAACTTACGGCGAACCTCTTCGACTCCTTCGACATCGAATTTCAGGTTGTCCCAAGGCGACGAATTGGTCATCATATACCAGCGCAGCGGGTCGGAGCCGAAGGTCTCTATCGTAGAGAAAGGGTCGACGGCATTGCCGAGACGTTTCGACATCTTATTGCCGTTTTTATCGAGCACCAGACCGTTGGAAATAACGTTCTTGAACGCCACACTGCCTTTTATCATCGTGCTTATGGCGTGGAGCGTAAAAAACCAACCGCGTGTCTGGTCTACCCCCTCCGATATGAAGTCGGCAGGGAATACTTCTTTGAAATCGGGTTTATTGTTCATTTTACAATGAAATATATTCTAAATGAATTGTTTATTTATAGTACAATATTATTTTCTTTTGGCTGAAAAAAGGCTCTAAACCAATAAGAATCACCTGCCTTCTACCAACTCTTCGGTATCGATAGCGATTGCCAGCTCTTCGTTCGTAGGAATGACTGCAACGCGTACTTTGGAGTTCGGGAAAGTCAGCTCCGTCTCACGCCCTTTTATACGGTCGTTAAGCTCATTGTTGAAATCCACGCCCAAGAACGCAAGGCTGTCGCAGACGTATTTACGCATAATAGGCTGATTTTCGCCCACACCGCCGGTAAATATTATGGCGTCTACACCGCCGAGTACGGCAATATAACCGCTAATATATTTCAGTATGTAATAGAAATACATATCCATAGCGAGTCGGGCACGTTCGTTGCCCTGCTCTATGGCGTTCTCTATATCGCGCATATCGGACGATACGCCCGAGACGCCCACAAGTCCGCTCTTTTTGTTGATAATATCGTTTATCTGCTGTGTGCTGAGGTTCTCTTTATCCATCAGATAGGTGAGCACACCCAAGTCGATATTACCGCTTCGAGAGCCCATCATAAGCCCTTCGACAGGCGTCATACCCATCGACGTATCGATAGACTTACCGTTTTTGATAGCGGTGATAGAGCCGCCATTGCCGATGTGTGCGGTGATAATACGCGAGTTTTCGAGGTCGATACCCAGAAATTCGCAGCCGCGTTTTGCCACATAGCGATGCGACGTACCGTGGAAGCCATAGCGACGGACACCGTATTTTTCGTAGTAGTCGTACGGAAGTGCATATATATATGCATACGACGGCATCGTCTGGTGGAACGACGTATCGAATACAGCCACCTGAGGCACTTTGGGCAATATCTTTTGCATGGCATATATACCTTTCAGGTTGGCGGGATTGTGCAGCGGAGCGAGGTCTACGCACTCCTCTATCTTGTCTATCACCTCTTGGTTGATGACGACCGACGAACAGAATTTGTCGCCTCCGTGAACCACCCTGTGTCCGACGGCATCTATCTGGTCGAGCGACTTTATGACTCCATACTTGGCGTCGGTCAATGTTTTGAGTATTAGCTCTATACCTGCGGTATGTTCTTTTATCTCTTGTGTGATGACCTGCTTGCTGCCATCGCTAAGGGTAAATTTGAGGAACGAGTCGGGCAAACCGATTTTTTCTATTCCGCCCGAGGCGAGCTCTTTTTGTCCGTTCATATCGTACAGTTTGTACTTGATAGACGAACTTCCACAGTTCAAAACTAAAACTTTCATTGCATTTACTTTTTTATTTATTTAAACTTCAATATATTACATCAATAGAAATAACTTTGCAAAAGTACAAATATTTTGGCGAATACAAATAGGTATTGTGTTTGAGACGACTACGATACGTTATATCCGTATAGTTATCAATCAGAAAAGGCTGCCCCAATATAGACAGCCCCTTCTTCCAAAA
>ERZ773010.2704-NODE-2704-length-10329-cov-3.405100_pt1 | contig 10329 bp, 7 predicted proteins | sample MGYA00580842_ERZ773010 | MGnify/ENA primary metagenome ERZ773010 (study PRJEB29015, sample SAMEA2737982) | human oral metagenome | biome: human oral; feature: human-associated habitat; material: dental | place: China | collected 2107 ...
CAGAATGGGAAGGAAGTCGTCATCAAACATGAAACAAAAGCTGAAAAGACATTGAAGACGACCATTCCATTTGTCAAGCTACATAATCTGGATTATTCAGAAATAGTAGGCTTTTTAGGCGAGTATAAGAATGCAGGTGGCTGGATTCTCTTCGTGCTTATGACTATCTTTGTTGTCACTGCCGTCTCTAACGGTGCAAACCTTAACGACGGAATGGATGGTATGTGCGCAGGAAACTCCGCCATCATAGGTGTCGTATTGGGTATATTAGCCTACGTAAGTAGCCATATACAATACGCAGCCTACCTCAACATTATGTACATTCCAGGCTCGGAAGAGTTAGTTGTGTTCTTCATGGCATTCATTGGAGCATTGATAGGCTTCCTTTGGTACAATGCTTATCCTGCACAAGTGTTCATGGGTGACACGGGAAGTCTTACCATCGGAGGTATCATAGCAGTAGGTGCAATTATCATTCACAAGGAATTGATGCTTCCGATTCTCTGTGGCGTATTCTTTGTTGAGAGCTTAAGTGTTATCGTACAGGTTTGGTACTACAAGTTAGGAAAACGTAAAGGTGTTAAACAGCGTATCTTTAAGCGCACACCAATACATGACAACTTCCGTACACAAGATAGCCAACTCGATCCAGAGTGTAAGTATCTCTTGAAAAAACCACATAGTGCAGTGCATGAGAGTAAGATTACACTACGCTTCATCATCGTGACTATCATCCTCGCTGCAATGACTATCATCACACTAAAGATAAGATAAACACGAGGCGTGCGAAGCCTTAGCACGATATGTGCGGGGCGTTCGCACAATTGGTGTTCATAAGAAACACCACACAGCTGACCACTACCCAAGAGGCGAGTAACCGTTTACTCGAAGAGAGGTAAGCAGCCAGAAAACAAAAACATTACATAAGCAAGAGTAAGGAAAGGAAAGATATATGAAAAGAATAGTAATACTTGGTGCCGGTGAAAGTGGTGCCGGCGCAGCCGTATTGGCAAAGAAAGAAGGATTCGATGTCTTTGTTTCTGACATGTCAGCCATTAAGGACAAGTATAAGAAGATGCTTGATGACCGTGGTATAGAATGGGAAGAGGGACAACACACAGAAGAGAAGATTCTTAATGCTGATGAAATCATCAAGAGTCCTGGTATTCCTAAAGAAGCTCCTATTGTTCAGAAACTTATCGCACAGGGTACACATATCATTAGTGAAATAGAATTTGCTGGTCGATACACCAACTCTAAGATGATATGTATTACTGGAAGTAATGGAAAGACCACAACAACGAGCCTCATCTATCATATCTTCAAAGATGCTGGTTACGACGCTGGTTTGGCTGGTAACATTGGTAACAGTCTTGCACTGCAAGTAGCAGAAGACCCACATGAGTATTATATCATTGAGTTGAGCAGCTTCCAGTTGGACAATATGTATGACTTCCGTGCCAATATTGCCATCCTTCTAAATATCACCCCTGACCACTTGGACCGCTATGACTACAAGTTTGAGAACTACGCAGACGCTAAGATGCGTATTATTCAGAATCAAACCAAGGAGGATAGCTTCATTTACTGGAACGATGACCCTGTAATCAAGAAGGAACTCGAGAAGTTTGATGTACATGCCGTATGCTATCCATTCTCTGAATTAAAGGAGAAGGGCAGTATCGGTTACATTGAAGAAGGACAGTATACGATTGAACAGCCTGAGCCATTCAACATGGAGCAGGAAGACCTTTCACTTACTGGACGTCACAACATCTACAACTCTTTAGCAGCAGGTATTGCCTCAGACATTAGCGGTATCAAGAAAGAAAACATCCGCAAGAGTCTGAGCGACTTCCCTGGTGTTGAACATAGATTGGAAAAGGTATGTAAGGTTGCTGGCGTACAATACATCAACGACTCAAAAGCTACCAATGTTGATGCTTGCTGGTATGCACTTGAAAGTATGCGCACACCAACAATCTTGATTATTGGTGGCAAGGATAAGGGAAATGACTATAACAGCATTAAGGACTTAGTTAAGCAGAAGTGTGCAGGCATTGTATACCTTGGCGCTGACAACAAGAAGCTACATGACAACTTCGACGACCTCGGTCTTCCTATCCGCGACACCCATTCCATGAAGGATTGTGTTGCAGCTTGTGCAGAGTTAGCAAAGCCTGGTGACACAGTTCTCCTAAGCCCATGCTGTGCAAGCTTCGATCTTTTTAAGAATATGGAAGACCGTGGCGAGCAGTTCAAGAGCTATGTAAGAGCATTGTAGGAAAAGACTTATCTGGCTAATTGGGCTAATAAGACTAAATTGGACCAATAAGACTAATTGGGCTAATAAATCCCATAAGGAACAAAAAATAATGAAGAATAAATCTCTCAGTAACATATTCAAAGGAGACAAGGTTATTTGGATGGTCTTCTTCTTCCTATGTATCATCAGTATCATTGAGGTATATTCAGCCTCAAGTTCACTGTCGTACACAGGAGGTAACTACTGGAGTCCTATCATCTACCATTGCAGCATCCTCGTTGTGGGAATTGCATTGATGGTAGTTGTATTAAATATTAAATGTCGTTACTTCAAACTCATAACGCCTATCGTACTGGGCATGTCCATACTATTGCTGGCATGGGTACTCGCAGCAGGACAAAGTACGAATGGAGCAAGCCGTTGGATTAGCTTTGCAGGTATTCAATTCCAACCTTCCGAATTAGCTAAGGGAGCCTTGGTATTAGCTATTGCACAGATTCTTAGCGCAATGCAAACCGAACATGGAGCTGACCGAAAAGCCTTTAAATATATCATGTGGCTATCTGGTGGTATTATTCTCCTGATTCTCGGTGAGAATCTTTCCACAGCGATGCTCATTGGCTTGACCGTAATATTGATGATGTTTGTGGGAAGAGTTCCTTTCAATCAGTTAGGCCGTTTAATAGGTTTCATCGTCTTACTTGGAGTTTTCGTCCTATCTATGGTGATGCTTGTGGGTGATGACAAGAAAGCTGAGGACGAATTATCTGCCAAACAAAACCTTACAGAACAAACGGTAGCTGTGCAGCAAGAGGAATCACCCGGCTTCTTTGGTAAAATACTTCACCGCGCTGACACTTGGAAGGCACGTGTAAAGAAATTCTTTAGTAACGAATATGTTGCGCCAAAAGATTACGACTTAGATAAAGATGCGCAGGTGGCACATGCTAACATAGCCATCGCTTCATCAGACGTCGTTGGTAAAGGACCAGGAAACTCTAATGAAAGAGACTTTCTTTCGCAAGCCTTCTCCGACTTCATCTATGCTATTATCATTGAGGAGATGGGTATCGGTGTAGCGTTCCTTTACATTATCCTTCTTTTCAGAACGGGTATTATAGCCAATAGATGCGAAAACTCTTTCCCTGCTTTTCTCGCTATGGGTATCGCTTTCCTCTTGGTTACACAGGCTTTATTCAATATGTTAGTAGCTGTTGGTTTGGCACCGGTTACAGGTCAGCCACTCCCTCTTATCAGTAAGGGTGGTACATCAACTATCATTAATTGCGTTTATATTGGCGTAATACTCAGCGTAAGCCGTTCAGCTAAGAAAAAGAAAGAAGATAAGACACCTTCTGAGAAACTTTCGCACGTAACAGCCTAATTTACAGAGATGGCTAAAAAGGAAGCTGAAAGTTGAAAGAAGACAAAAAAAATGATTACCTTTGTAGGTTATAAAGAAGATGCAAATGGACGAGGAATTAAGAATTATCATCAGCGGTGGCGGTACGGGAGGACATATCTTCCCTGCAGTATCAATTGCCAATGCCATCAAGGCGAAGCACCCAGAGGCGAAGATTCTCTTTGTGGGTGCTGATGGACGTATGGAGATGCAACGTGTTCCTGCTGCTGGTTATGAAATAAAAGGCCTACCTATCAAAGGTTTCGACCGTGCTAATAAGCTAAAAAACTTTGAAGTACTTTGCAAACTATGGAAGAGTCTTCGTATGGCTCGCCAGATAATTAAAGACTTCAAACCACAGGTTGCTGTGGGTGTTGGTGGTTATGCCAGTGGTGCCACGCTCTATGAGTGTGCAAAGATAGGCATCCCATGTCTTATCCAGGAGCAGAATTCTTATGCTGGTGTGACCAACAAACTATTGTCAAAGCGTGTGAAGAAGATTTGTGTTGCTTACGAAGGTATGGACCGTTTCTTCCCTTCTGATAAGATTATCATGACGGGTAACCCTGTTCGTCAGAACGTCCTCTCTACCCCACTCTCTGTTGAAGAGTCACGTGAGAGTTTTGGTCTTGACCCTAATAAGAAAACAATCCTCCTCGTTGGTGGTAGCCTTGGAGCAAGAACTATCAATCGCTCAGTCATTGAACACCTTGATCTCATCAAGCAATCAGACGTTCAATTCATATGGCAAACGGGTAAGTTCTATCATCAACAGATATTGGATTCGATGAAGGGTAAGGAACTTCCGAACCTAAAGATAATGGACTTTATCAGTGATATGGGTGCTGCATATAAGGCTGCTGACCTTGTGATCAGTCGCGCTGGCGCAAGTTCTATCAGTGAATTCCAGCTTATCGGAAAGCCTGTTATCTTGGTCCCAAGTCCAAACGTGGCAGAAGATCATCAGACAAAAAATGCGATGGCATTGGTCAATAAAGATGCTGCACTCTGCGTAAAGGACGTTGATGCACCTGACACTTTGATAAAACTTGCACTCGATACCATCACGAATGATGAGAAGTTGGCAAGTCTTAGCGAGAATGTTAAGAAGATGGGGCTGAAGAACTCCGCAGAGATTATTGCTGACGAGGTTATCAAACTCATTAAGGGATAAAGCTATCTTCCAATAGATAGGGTTTAAAGAAACCATCGTAGAACGCTGTTCTATCCCCAAACAAAAGAAAGAAAAAGAATATATAACACATGGAACTCAAAGATATTAAATCAGTTTACTTCGTAGGTGCAGGTGGCATCGGTATGAGTGCTATTGCTCGTTATTTCCTTCATAAAGGATTGATAGTAGCGGGTTACGATAAAACTCCATCTGAACTTACCCACACTTTGGAGAAAGAAGGAATGGACATTCATTATGAGGAGAATGTTCAACTCATCCCTGCAGCGTGCAAAGAACCAGCATCAACGTTAGTAATCTACACACCTGCCATCCCTTCTAAGCATGCTGAACTGGTTTACTTCCGCGAGAATGGCTTTGAGATTCAGAAACGTGCACAGGTTCTCGGCACACTCACCCGAACACATAAGGGTCTTTGCTTTGCTGGAACACATGGAAAGACAACGACTTCCAGTATGTGTGCACACCTTATGCACCAAAGTCATTTGGACTGTAACGCCTTCCTTGGTGGTATTTCCAAGAACTATGGCACTAATTATATCCTCTCTGACCACAGTGACTTTGTTGTGATTGAGGCAGACGAGTTCGACCGTTCTTTCCATTGGTTGCGTCCTTGGATGAGCGTTATCACCTCAACAGACCCTGACCACTTGGATATCTATGGTACAAAAGAGGCTTACCTTGAGAGTTTCCGACACTATACAGAACTCATCCAAAAGGGAGGTGCACTCATCATCCACAAAGGATTAGAGATGAAACCAAACGTACAAGAAGGTGTTAGAATCTATGAATACAGCCGTAACGAAGGCGACTTCCACGCTGAGAACATACGAATTGCAAACGGAACTATCACCTTTGACTTCGTTTCTCCTATTGAAAATATAAAGGATATTGAGCTTGGACAACCCATACCTATCAACATTGAAAACGGTATCTCTGCAATGGCAATGGCTCAACTCAATGGCTGTACGGCAGAAGAATTGCGCAATGGAATGAAGACATATGGTGGTGTTGACCGTCGTTTTGACTTCAAGATAAAGGATAGTCGCCACGTCTTCCTATCAGACTATGCGCATCATCCAAAGGAGATTCTGCAGAGTGCAAAGAGTCTTAAGGAACTCTATGCTGATAAGAAGGTTACTGCAATCTTCCAGCCACACCTCTACACACGAACACGTGACTTCTATAAGGAGTTTGCAGAGGCACTCAGTCATTTCGATGAAGTGGTATTGACGGAGATTTATCCTGCTCGTGAAGAACCTATTCCAGGTGTAACAAGCGAGCTCATCTATGACAACCTTAGTCCTAATGTTAAGAAACAGATGATTAAAAAGGACGATGTTCTCGACTTTGTAAAGTCAAGAGACTTTGACGTTTTGGTTGTTTTGGGTGCAGGAAATCTCGACAATTATGTCCCAGAGATTGCAAAGATACTCAACGAGAAATAAGAAGAAAGAAAGCAAAAACTCTTAAAACAAAAGAGAGAAGATATGCACATTAAGTGGAAAAAGATAATTATCACTGCGCTGGACATTGTACTGGCTATTTATCTCATCATGGCAGTTACCTCATGGAACAAGCCTGATGAGAGCAAACAGCTATGCACCAAAGTGAATATCAACATATCTGACTCTAACAATGCTGGCTTTCTTACCGCAACAGAAATCAAACAAATATTAGAGAAGGTACACCTCTATCCCCTCAATAAGAAGATAACTGACATCAATCCACGCAACATTGAGGAGGCATTAAAAGTGGGACCATTCATCAATACAGCCCAATGCTACAAAACAAAAGATGGACACGTCAACATCTATATTACTCAACGTATGCCGATTATCCGCATTAAGAGTAGCAATGGAGCTGATTACTATCTTGATGATAATGGGGGAATACTCCCGAACTCTAAGTACACCAGCGACTTGATCATTGCAACTGGCAATATAGACAATAACTTTGCACGCCTTTATATTGCTCCCCTTGCCAAGGCTATCAGTGCTGAACCACTATGGCTGAACCAAATAGAGCAGATTAATGTCTTACCAGACAGAGGCATCGAGTTAGTACCACGTGTCGGTAATCATATCATCTTCATGGGTTACTTACCTAAAAACAATGGGCCCTGGAAGCGCAAACATGATATAAGTATCTTCGTTAAAAAGAAGTTGTCACGCTTAGAGAAGTTCTATCGATATGGTCTTTCACAGGCTGGTTGGAACAAATACTCTTACATCGACATAGAATTCGACAACCAAATCATCTGTAAGAAACGTGATGAGAAAGCCGAGAAAGAAGAAGAGGATGCATTGCTTAAGAAGGCTCAGTCTGAACAAGTAGAAGACGTACAGCGTACAGAAGAGGAGGAAAGAGATAAAGCCCGTAAGGAAGTGAAACGGCAAGAAGATGCCTCAGCAGGACTTACGGAATAAAAACTATCATTTTAGAGAATATAAAATAAGGAACATAATACTTAACGAATATGGCAGAGTTCATAGTAGCCATTGAATTAGGCTCATCAAAGATTACGGGAATCGCTGGCAAAAAGAATCTTGACGGCAGTATCTCCGTGCTTGCTGTTGTAAAGGAAGACGCTACACAGTGTATTCGCAAGGGTGTCGTTTACAACATCGACAAGACCGGACAGTGCCTCACCGGCATCATCAACAAACTAAGAAAACAACTGAAGTATGAGATTTCTCAGGTCTATGTAGGCGTGGGAGGACAGTCTATACGAAGCGTTCGCAACGTTATCGTAAAGGATCTGCCTACTGATACCATCATTACCTCAGATATGATTAATGAGTTAATGGATGCCAACCGCAATATGACTTATCCTGACCAGGAGATTCTCGATGCTGCCACACAGGAGTATAAGGTTGACAACCAGTTTGTTCTTGACCCGGTAGGTATCAAAGCCACCCGCCTTGAGGGTAACTTCCTTAATATCCTTTGGCGCAAGGCTTTCTATGAGAACCTCAACAACTGCTTTGAGAAGTCTGGCATCTCTATTGCCGAGATGTACCTTGCACCTTTGGCCTTGGCTGATGCCGTATTGAGCGAGGCTGAGAAACGTGGAGGTTGTGTATTGGTTGACTTCGGTGCTGACACAACAACAGTTTCTGTATACTACAAGAACATTCTCCGTCACTTGGCTGTTATTCCATTGGGTGGTAACAATATTACAAAGGACATTGCCAGCCTACAGATGGAAGAAAAGGATGCTGAGGCGATGAAGCTTAAGTATGGTTCTGCTTTCACTGAAAATAACGATATCGACAATACATTAAAATACTCTATCGACTCAGAACGTACCGTAGAGAGCCGTAAGTTCATTGAAATCGTTGAGGCACGTATTGGCGAGATCGTTGAGAATGTATGGTGCCAGGTACCATCTGACTATGCCGACAAACTCCTTGGCGGTATCATTCTCACTGGTGGCGGTATGAACTTGAAGAACATTGAACGCTGTATTCGTAATACCACACATATTGACAAGATTCGCAAAGCAAACTTCGTCACACATACCATCGCTTCAAGCAATGCTGATATCACAGCTAAGAATGGTGACATGAACACAATTCTCGGTCTGCTTATCAAGGGTGAGATGAACTGTGCTGGACCAGAATACAACCCTGCACAGAGCAATCTTTTCAACAACGAAGACATTGCAGTAGCAACTCCTATCGATCAACAGCAGCAACCTTATACGCCATCATCTACAACCAGACAGGGACAAGGTATTGTTCCAACACCTGAAGAGAAGAAGAAGGCTGAAGCTGAACGTCGCAAGCGTGAAGAGGAAGAGCGCAAGCTGCGTGAGGAAGAGGAAGCAAGAGAGCGCGAACTCGAAGAGGAGAAGCGTCGCAATAGCTTCTGGAACAAATTCTCACGTAAGGTGAAAGAGTTCGGAAAAACCATTATGAGTGAGGATGAAGAATAATACAACAGCTCACACAGAAAAAGAACATAGGAAATAAACATAGACAACATACTGTTATGGCAGACAACAATAATAAAATGGATATATTAGACTTCGGTGACGGCGATGTAGCTGATAGCATCATCAAGGTCATTGGTGTCGGTGGTGGTGGTGGTAACGCCGTAAACCACATGTACAGAGAAGGTATCCACGATGTGACCTTCGTACTCTGCAACACGGATGCGCAAGCACTCAACGACTCTCCTGTTCCTGTTCATCTGCAATTGGGTAAGGAAGGATTAGGTGCTGGTAACCGTCCTGAGCGTGCACGTCAGGCTGCTGAAGAGACCAGCGAGGATATCAAGCGTATGCTCAACGATGGTACGAAGATGGCATTTATCACCGCTGGTATGGGTGGTGGTACGGGTACTGGTGCAGCACCAGTCATCGCACGTGTCAGCAAGGAATTGGGTATTCTCACCGTGGGTATCGTTACAATTCCTTTCCGTTTCGAGGGTGCTAAGAAGATAGATCAGGCGTTGGATGGCGTTGAAGAGATGGCAAAGCACGTCGATGCGTTACTCGTTATCAACAACGAACGTCTCCGCGAGATTTATCCAGAGCTGAGCTTGCTCAATGGTTTCCGTAAGGCTGACGACACCCTGAGCGTCGCTGCTAAGAGTATTGCAGAGATTATCACCGTTCATGGTATTATGAACCTCGACTTCAACGATGTTAAGACAGTCCTCAAAGATGGCGGTGTAGCTATCATGTCTACCGGTTATGGTGAGGGTGAAGGTCGTGTGAAGCAGGCGATTGAGGATGCACTCAACTCACCATTGCTCAACGACAACGATGTCTATAAGTCTAAGAAGATTCTGCTTTCTATTAACTTCAACACTGATGACAAGGACAACCCTGGTTTGACAATGGAGGAAATGGGCGATGTAACAGAGTTCATGAACCACTTCAGTGCAGACTTCGAGTTGAAATGGGGACTTGCTATTGACCCTGAACTCGACAAGAAGGTTAAGGTTACTATCCTTGCAACGGGCTTCGGTATTGAGGATGTTGACGGTATGGGTAGCCATATCAAGAAGCAGACACAGGAAGATGCAGCACGCCAGGCAGAGGAAGAGGAGAAGGCTGCAGAGCGTCGTGACCGTCGTGATCGTTTCTATAAGGACAACAACAGCTCACAATATAAGCACCGTCCACACATCTATCGCTTTACTGCGGATGAACTCGACAACGAGGATGTTATCCTTGCTGTAGAGAACACACCAACCTATAAGCGTACTAAGCAGATGATTAAGGACATTAAGCGCATCAGTAATCCTGAGCAAGATAATGAAGAAAACGAAAGCAACGAAGGCGCAGTTGAAGGCGTTATTAGCTTCGTATAATAGTTAAGTTATATCAAAAATAAGAAAAGGCTGGACTCCGAAAGAAGTTCAGCCTTTTTTTGCAAGGCAAAAGGGTAAGAAAGGCTCTTCCGTTAAATATGTGGATGCTTTTCGTATTGCTTTAACGAAAGAACCATAGCTACT
>ERZ773010.2707-NODE-2707-length-10324-cov-23.995228_pt1 | contig 10324 bp, 7 predicted proteins | sample MGYA00580842_ERZ773010 | MGnify/ENA primary metagenome ERZ773010 (study PRJEB29015, sample SAMEA2737982) | human oral metagenome | biome: human oral; feature: human-associated habitat; material: dental | place: China | collected 2107 ...
TCTCCTCCTTTTCACTCAGCGGGGCACGATCTAAGATCGTAGCATCGCCTGTCTTAGCAAACTCCATCAGCTTGCCGATGAACGCCTCTTGCTCGGGCGTGGGTGGGATGTGATGCAGGATCTCACGCTTCTCCGGACGGTCAATGCCGATGTCCTTGGCCGTACGGAAATCGCAAATCTCCCCATAAAATCGGATTGATGAGAGTTAATGATTTGATATTGAGTAGATAGCAATATGTCTACTCGAATAAGGGGAACGGATAAGAAACGAGCGAGGTGCTTTCTGTTTCTTGATTTTGCAACTTTACAAATATCCCTTACTTCTTACAGGCAAAGGTACTGATTATCCGATGAAAAACGACTGAAATCAAAGAAAATCGTTGCTCCTGTTAAATAATTCATCGATTCTTTCGTTATTGCCCTCTTGATATTGTACCTTTGTAGGCAAGTCTATACATTTACAGAGGGCAAATCAACAAATGGAGGCAATAAACAGAATTAAGGCAGTATTAGCCGAACAGCAAGTTTCAGGTAAATGGCTTGCTAACGAAATGGGGAAAGCGGAAAATACTGTTTCTCGTTGGGTTTCCAACAAGGTACAGTCATCGCTCCACGATCTTGTAGATATTGCTCACATACTTGATGTAGGTACGTACCTTGATTGTAGCGACAAAAGAATAGATACATGAATAAAAATCAATTAGCAGCTAAGATATGGGCATCTGCCAATAAGATGCGTGCCAAGATAGAAGCCAACGAGTATAAGGATTTTATATTGGGCTTTATATTCTACAAGTTTCTCTCGGATAAAGAACTCACCTTTCTCAAAAGTAATGGTGTCGAAGGCGATGACTTACATACAATCAAAGAGGATGACAGAGAAACGGTCACATATCTTCAAAACAACTTGGGTTATTTCATTGCCTACGAGTACCTATTCTCTACTTGGTTAGCTCAGGGGCGCAACTTTAGCATTGCCTCTGTGCGCGATGCGTTATCAGCTTTTGAGCGTCTGATTCAGCCCGAACGAAAAAAACTCTTCGGGGGTATCTTCGAGAGTTTGCACTCGGGTTTGAGTAAACTCGGAGCCTCTGATGCTGAACAAAGCAAAGCCGTTAGGGACATCTTGATGTTGATTAAGGAAATTCCCACTGATGCACGACAAGACTATGACGTCCTCGGCTTTGTTTACGAGTACCTCATCAGCAACTTTGCGGCTAATGCAGGCAAAAAGGCTGGAGAGTTTTACACACCGCACGAAGTTTCTGTCTTAATGAGCGACATTATCGCTCATCATCTTAAAGGGCAGCAAAATATCTGTATTTACGACCCTACGAGTGGATCGGGTTCTTTGCTAATCAACATTGGCAAATCCGTAGCTCGCCACATCGAGGGCAACAACAACATTAAGTATTATGCCCAGGAGTTGAAGACCGCCACCTTCAACCTCACGCGTATGAACCTTATCATGCGTGGTATCAACCCCTCCAACATTGAGGTGCGTTGTGGGGATACGCTCAAAGAGGACTGGCCTTACTTTGATGAGACTGACCCACAAAAGACCTACGACCCGCTATATCTTGATGCCGTTGTTTCGAATCCGCCTTACTCTCAAGAGTGGGATCCTCGAGATCAAGAGAACGACCCTCGCTACGCCGCTTTTGGCTTAGCTCCAAAGGGAAAAGCCGACTTCGCATTCTTGTTGCACGATCTCTATCACGTCAAGCCCGAGGGTATTATGACGATTGTGTTGCCTCATGGCGTGCTATATCGTGGCGATAGCGAATATCAAATCCGTAAAGCTCTGATAGAAAACAACCATATAGACGCTATTATAGGGCTACCCGAGAAGATATTCTTTGGTACGGGCATCTCTACCATCATTATGGTACTCAAGCGAGCTAAGACGAGGAGAGATGACAATGTGCTTTTTGTCGATGCCTCGCTGGGCTTTGCTAAGGAGGGCAAAAATAATATACTAAGAGCCTCCGATATCCGTAAGATTACCGATGCGGTAACTTGCCGAGCAGAGATACCCGAGTTCTCGCGCCTTGTATCACGAGAGAAAATCCGCCACAATGACTACAATCTCAACATCTCTCGCTATGTCGATGCCTCGCCTTACCCCGAGCGTTACGATATTTATGCTACCATGTTTGGTGGCATACCAGCTACAGACTTAGACAGCTTGGCTGACTATTGGCAAGCCTTCCCCAGCCTTAGGGGCGAGCTTTTCCAGCTCAATGCCGAGGGCTACAGCCACCTCAAAAGTGAAGAATTGCGTAGCCAGATAGAGTGCAATAGCGACGTGCAGGCTTTCGGTGAGGCTTATCGTGCAGCCTTCGTCGATTTAGGTGATTTCCTCGAGCAGGCACTTGTACGTCCTATGCTTACATTGGGCATTGTGCAGACCGAGGAGGCTATTACGGCAGAGCTTTTCCGACGACTTTCTCCTTTCTCGTTGATAGATCCTTATCAAGCCTATCAATTCTTCAGCGAAGTATGGAGAGGTGTTGCCTCTGATATAGAGGTCTTGCAGAGCGAGGGGTTCGGGGCAGTACGCATCGTAGATCCCAATATGGTGGTCAAGAAAAAAGATGGCAAGGAGGTCGAGGTACAAGAGGGCTGGGTAGGCAGGCTGTTGCCTTTCGATTTGGTACAACGTGAGCTACTTGCCGAGCAGGTGGAACACATTGAGGGACTTGAGGAACGACTTGCCGACATTACGACTGAACTGGAGACGCTCATCGAGGGGCTAAGCCCCGAGGATCAAGACAAGAGTTTCCTTAATGACGACAACACTAAGTTTGTAAGCAAAGAACTTAATGCTGAGGTAAAACGCATCAAGTCAAACATTTCTACGCCTGAGACAGTAGCCTTGCAAGGTTTCCCTACGACCAAAGCAGATAAAGATGCGTTCATCACAGCACACCCCGAGATTCCTTGGGGCGAGGTAGAGCCAGGCAAATCGGGCTATACGAAAACGCAGATCAATAAACTCATCGCTCTCCTAATCGATGCCTACGAGCACCCCGAGGGATCGTACGAGGCAATACTCCTTTCGGCTCAACGCTTACTCAGTGAAGAAACGGATAAGAAAAAGGTGCTTAAACTATCCCTCCAAAAGATAGAGCAAAATACCATCGCACTTATTGAGGGGATTACCGACGAAGTGGCGACAGATCTGCTTCGTAAGAAGTGGCTCGCCCCCCTTCTCTCGACCCTCGAGCGTATGCCCAGTGAGGTTACCAACGCTCTAAGCCAACAAATCGCCCGACTGCATAAGAAATACGCCACGAGCTATGCCGACATCACCGCCCGTATAAACAAGGCAGAGCAGACCTTGCATCAGCTCTTGGGCAACCTTGAGGGAGAGACAGCCGACCGCTTGGGCTTGGAGGCTTTTCGCAACACCTTGGGCAATAAGACCGTTCAAAGGTAGCCATAAGCCACCTTTGAATGTGCAAAACGGATTGGATATGGATAAATTAAATGAGTTATATAACGAGTGGTCTGCACTATTGCCTCTTAGCGAGCGCAAGGAGCATATCTTGAGCAAACGCTTCACCGTGGAGTACAACTTCAACAGCAACCATATCGAGGGCAATACTCTCACCTATGGGCAGACCGAACTCCTGTTGCTCTTTGGCAAAGTAAGTGGCGAGGGCGATCTCAAGGACTTTATGGATATGAAAGCCAGCGAAGTAAGCGTGCGTATGCTCCAAGAAGCTTTGCAGACAAGAGAGCCTCTCACGCAAAATTTTATCCGTCAGTTGCATCAGACTCTACTGAGAGAGGACTATACAGTCTATCGCAATATGCCCGATGGGACGCCCAGAAGCTATACGATACATGCAGGACAATACAAGACACGCCCCAATAGCGTCATCACACGCTATGGCGACCGCTTCGACTACGCTTCGCCCGAAGAGACGCCTGCGATGATGAGCGACCTTGTGGATTGGTACAACGAGGCAGAAGCCTCGGAAGCTTTATCGCCTGTGGAGCTGGCTGCGCTCTTTCATTATCGGTACATACGCATACACCCCTTCGAAGATGGCAATGGGCGTATTGCTCGCCTAATGGTCAATTTTATCTTGGCTCGCCATGGCTGGCCGATGGTCGTTATCCGCCATCGTCACAAAGCCAAGTATCTCGATGCCTTACATGCCACCGATATTGCGGTGGGAGCTACTCCATGCCTCGGAGCTTATGCTCGCCTTAGCGACATCAAGCCCTTCCTGCGCTACTTCAAGACGATGATAGCCGAGGAGCTTAAATATAACATTGGCTTTGCCACAGAGCAGTCACCTCGTGTGTGGTGGTTCGATGGGCGGCGGATACACTTTCGTAGCAATAGCTCTGCCATTATGCTACAAGCTATGCAGGAGCAACCCGATATCACCATCGAGCAACTTGCCCAGCGAGCTGGCATCGTAACGGCAGCCGTCAAGAAGCAGCTACGACAAATGACAGACAAAGGTTACATACAACGCAGAGAGCAGGGTGGCGACTGGTTGGTCTTCGCCTCTCCATCTGTATAAACAACTGTAGGAAAATGCAAGATAAAAAGCAACCCAATATACCGCCCCTACGCTTCGCTGGGTTTACTCAGGAGTGGGAGGAGAAAAAACTCGGAGAGATAGGAGTAACTTATACAGGTTTATCTGGGAAGTCAAAACAAGACTTTGGTCATGGTAATGCAACCTTTATAACCTATCTCAATGTATATGTTAATCCCTTAGCCAATAAATTGGGTGTGGATAAGGTAGAAATAGACCAATCTCAAAATGAGGTCAAAAGCGGAGATATTCTATTTACAACTTCATCGGAAACTCCAGAAGAGGTTGGAATGTCCTCTGTTTGGCTGTATGATACTCCTAACACTTATCTAAATAGCTTTTGTTTTGGGTATCGTCCTTCTATCAATATAAACCCTTACTTCTCGGCTTCATTATTCCGCTCTCCTGGTGTAAGAGAAGACTTCAAACTATTAGCACAAGGAATTTCTCGCTTTAATATATCAAAGCAGAAGGCAATGGAACTGGAGGTCTCTCTCCCCTCTCTCGGGGAGCAGGAGCAGATTGGGGAGTTCTTTCGGGCATTGGACGAGCTAATCGGGGCAAAGGAGGAGGAGCTGGAGAAGCTCCGACAGATGAAGGCGGCTCTCCTCGAGTCGATGTTCCCCAACGAAGAAAAGCAAACAAATGTAAATGGTGGTGGGTATAAGCATGTAGATGTTAAAACTTTACCCAAAGGGCTCTGTCTCAGCGAAGGCTCAGCCGATACGCCTCGCCTACGCTTCCGAGGCTTTACCGAACCTTGGCAACGCAAAAAGCTCGGCGAGTTATTTACACTTAGAAATGGGTATACTCCATCGAAGGATAATCATAAGTATTGGGAAAATGGCTCTATATCTTGGTTTAGAATGGAGGATATAAGGGAGAATGGTCATATACTCAAAGATGCTATTCAGAAGGTAACCCCCGAAGCGGTCAAAGGTGCAGGATTATTCCCCGCCAATTCTTTTATATTATCGACTACAGCGACTATTGGCGAGCACGCTTGGATAATCGCTGATTCGCTTGCGAATCAGCGATTTACGGTGCTTAGCACCGTAAATCGCTGGGAAACGCTGGATATACGCTACTTTCATCAGTATTGTTTCTTGTTGGGTGAATGGTGTAAACGAAACGTAAATGTAGGAGGGTTAAATGCCGTAAACATTGCCGATCTAATCAATCATCATATACCTTTCTCCTCGCTTTCAGAGCAGGAGCGTATAGGCGAGTTCTTTCGGAGTCAAGACGAGGGGATAGTTGCCGTAGGGAATCAGGTTGAACGCCTCAAGGCGATGAAGCAGGCGTGCCTAGAACGTATGTTCGCCTAAGGGTGGCAGAAGATACTTGGGGAAGCGACAAAGATTGAGATTATAGGCAGAGCATAGTCGAGATATAAGGAGGACCTTCGTCGAGATTATATGTAGACAACAAACAAGTAAGTATGACGACATTTCATAGAGAGCAAGATTTTGAGGAAGCACTCATCGAGATGCTCACACAAAAGGGTTGGGAGAGTGAAGTGCTTTACCAACCTAGCGAAGAGGAGCTACTCCGCAACTGGGCAGACATCATCTACCAAAACAACAAGAGCATCGACCGCCTCGGCAACGCCCCACTCACAGAGGGCGAGATGCGTCAGCTCCTCGGCAAGCTAGCGGAGCTACGCACACCTGTAGCCATCAACGGCTTTATCAACTCACGCACGACGAGCATCAAGCGCGACAATCCCGATGCCCCCGAGCATTTGGGGCGAGAGGTGTCGATAGAGCTATTCAACCCTCACGAGATAGCAGCAGGTAAAAGCCGATACCAAATCGTGCGCCAACCTCGCTTTGTTCGTGCCTCGGCACTCCTGCCCGACCGCCGTGGCGATGTGATGCTCCTCATCAATGGTATGCCCGTCATTCATATCGAGCTCAAACGCAGTGGCGTCCCTCTTTCACAAGCCTATTTTCAGATAGAAAAGTATAGCCGAGAGGGCATCTTCTCGGGGCTCTTCTCGCTTATTCAGATCTTCATAGCGATGACGCCGAGTGATATGGTCTACTTTGCCAACCCCGGGAGTGAGGGACGCTTCAATACCGACTTTTATTTTCACTGGGCAGACTTCAATAACCAGCCACGAGGCGACTGGCAGTATATTGCCACCTACCTGCTCTCCATACCCATGGCACATCAGCTCATAGGCTACTACACGATAGCCGACCGCACCGATGGGGTGCTCAAGGTCTTGCGTTCGTATCAGTACGAGGCGGTGCGTGCCATACACGACCGAGTGGTCAAGCGTCGGGACTGGCAGAGCGAAGACAAGCAGCTGGGAGGCTTCATCTGGCACACTACGGGGAGTGGCAAAACGCTCTCGAGCTTCAAGGCGGCTCAGCTCATTGCCTCGAGTGGACATGCCGACAAGGTCGTTTTCGTCATAGACCGCATCGAGCTGGGGACGCAGTCGGCACGAGAGTATCGCAACTTCTCTGCCGTAGGTGAGGAGATACAAGAGACAGAAGACACGGATGTCCTCGTGGCAAAACTCAAATTGGAAACCGTCAATGATAGCCTTATTGTTACCTCTATCCAAAAGCTCAACATCTTGGCAGAAGACGAAGCTCGGCTCTCGGAGCTCCAGCGAGCCAAGCCCCAGCGTGTAGTCTTTATCGTAGACGAGTGTCACCGTTCCACTTTTGGCGATTCGTTCGTAGCCATTAAGCGTGCCTTCCCAAGAGCTATGTTTTTCGGCTTCACAGGCACACCTATCCAAGAGGAAAATAAGCGAAAGGACTGCACCACGAGCGACATCTTCGGCGATGAGCTACACCGCTATAGCATAGCCGATGGTATCAGAGACAAGAATGTACTGGGCTTTGACCCTATCAAGGTGCTTACTTACAAAGACAAAGATCTACGTCGTTCCGTTGCCCTGCGTAAGGCTGGCGTAAGCCAAGAATCGGAAGTCTGGGGCAACGAAGAGCGTGAACGCATTTATGACGAGTGGATGACGCATCGCCCGATGGCAGGAGCATATCAATCCGATGGCACTTACCTCGCAGGGGTAGAGGACGAAGTTCCGAGTGAGCAATATGAGTGCGAGGGGCATTGCCGTGCCGTGGTAAGCAATATCCTCGAGGACTGGCAGACGCTCAGCCGTAATGGTAAATTTCACGCCATTTTGGCGACAAATAGCATTCCGCAGGCGATACATTATTATAGGCTGTTTAAGGAGCTTGCACCCTGGCTCAAGGCCACAGCCCTTTTTGACCCCAACTTACCCAACGACAACCCCGAGGGGGTGCTACACAAAGAGGAGGGATTAGTAGAGATTCTCAGCGACTATGCCGAGCGTTATGGGCAAAGTTTCGACATCAGCGGTCATGCCCGATTTAAGAAAGACCTCTCGAGTCGCTTAGCTCACAAACAGCCTTATCTCAACCCCAACCCCGAGACACAGATAGACCTTTTGATCGTTGTTTCGCAGATGCTCACGGGCTTCGACTCAAAGTATATCAATACGCTCTACATCGACAAGAAGATGGAGTATGCCGACTTGATACAAGCCTTCTCTCGCACCAATCGCCTCTATGGACCCGAGAAACCTTTCGGTACAATCAAGTATTATTACCGTCCCCATACGATGGAGCGTAATATAACGGAAGCTGTGAGGCTTTATTCGGGTGATGCTCCTTTGGGACTATTTGTGAGTAAACTCAAAACGAATCTTGAGGGCATGTGCCTCAAGTTTTCCGAGATGGCAGGACTCTTTGAGAGTGCAGGCGTGATGAATTTCTCTCGCCTACCTGAGGAGGAGGTACTTAGGGCACGCTTTGCTGTACTTTTCCGAGATTACAATCGCTACCTTGAGGCAGCTAAAGTACAAGGCTTTCACTGGGATAAGCTCAAGTATCAGATAGAGGGCAATGAGATTATTATCAACCACGATGAGCATCTCTACAACACCTTGCTACAACGCTATAAAGAGCTGTTTCGCGAGGGGGGCGACAATCCTTCCAGCCCCTCGGGTGGTGGCGACTTTCCCTACGAAATAGAACCTTACCTTACAGAGATCGATACAGAGCGCATAGACAACGACTATATGAACCGAAACTTTGTGCGTTATATCAAGGCTCTTGAACAAGAAAATGTATCGCCCGAAGAGCTGCAGCAACTGCTGAGCGAACTCTCCGCCTCCTTTGCCTCCTTGAGTCAAGAGGAGCAAAAGTTTGCTGAAATCTTACTACACGATATTCAAAGTAAAGAAATTGTGCTTGAGGGGGATAAGTCATTTAGGGAGTATATAGCCGAGTACATGGCAGACGAGCAAGAGCAAGAAATCAATAAGTTGGTGGACGACTTGGGGCTGGACAAAGATCTACTCAAAACACTTATAGCTCGCAAACCCACCGCTGCCACCTTGGATGAATTTGGCTATTATACCAAGCTCAAATCCTCGGTAGACAGAGAGAAAGCCAAACAATACTTTGAGAAAGAAACGGGGAAAACCCTATCGGGCTTACAGGTAAATATACAAGTAGACACCCTTTTGCGGGAGTTTATCCTTTAGTTTTTCTTTTATCGAACGCCATTGTCAGCTGTATCGCTTGTACTTGTAATCTAATGATAGCTGCGGAGCAGATTTCGAGTTGGGGTATCATTCTTTGAGCTGTTTTAACTGTGTGGTAGCTGTTGAGTGTCTTGACGGCTTCGTTGTAATTCACACCGATGACTCTTAATTTAGTGATGATGTTGCTCAGCTCTCTTAGATACGACTCTGAGGACTTATCTTCTGTGATGACCTTAAAGGATTGATTTAGGAGCCTCGCCCTGACATAGTCGCTCTTCGTCTTTGCTCCCGACTTTCGGTATAGCTCAATGAGCTTTCGCTGGTCTTCTGGGTTCGGTACTCTGATGTGCCATCTGTCCCATCGTGGGCAGGTGGCACATCTGCCGTCTGGCTTGTCTGTCTTCTTTCTTTTCATTGGTTTCGCTGTTCTTTAATCACGACTTTGGAGTGATTGATACCCCTATCGGGGCAAGGGTCTTTGTGCGACAAATGACAATTTGTGGTACAAAGACACACCTTGCTACCGAAAAAACTCGGTATATCCCTTATCTGAACACTTGCACCCATTGAGTGCAGGTATTCAGATGGGCTTTGAGTGCTAAGCACGCAAGGCATCAGAGTTTCCTCCATACTTCTACATCCTCTTTGTACTGCTCGAGATGCTCTATGAGTACTCGCTCCACATAGCCCGAGATTGTCGCCCCACGTTCGCCTATTCTGCGAACGACCAAGTCTAAGTTCTTGAGCGTTTCTTCGGATACATAGACCGCCTTGCGGTGGCTGATGCGTTGCGGCTGGAGGTACTTCTCTTGAAATTGTGCGAGTCGCTCCCTTTTTTGAGCTAAGCCTTGCTTGACGACAGGCTCTTCGACTTTGGGGGGTGTCGGGGCTTTACTTGGCTGAGGTTGGTTCTGGGGCTTAGGCTTCGATGGCGGATTTTGAGGTAGTGGAGCAAACTTCTTACTGAAGTTAGGCATACCATTCTCATAATCGTCTTCCTCGCAATCAAAGGCGAGTTTAGACCTATTCGGGTTAATTCCATAGTCCCCAAGCCGTTTCAAGCCCTCGCTGAGGATTTTATCTTTCTCTTCTTGTGTCATACTATTTCTTTGTTAGAATGGGGTTATAATGTCGATCGAGCATCGCCTGCAAGTCGCTCTGTTTGTAGAGGATCTTGCCGCCGATTTTGTAGAAGGCCAAGAGGCCG
>ERZ773010.2710-NODE-2710-length-10322-cov-25.109087_pt1 | contig 10322 bp, 7 predicted proteins | sample MGYA00580842_ERZ773010 | MGnify/ENA primary metagenome ERZ773010 (study PRJEB29015, sample SAMEA2737982) | human oral metagenome | biome: human oral; feature: human-associated habitat; material: dental | place: China | collected 2107 ...
GCGCACTTGACTGGGGGTCAAGGGGTCGTGGGTTCAAATCCCGCCAGCCCGACCATCAAGTGGCCGCCGTTGTGTGACGGCGGCCACTTTCCGTTGGGGTCCGCCATCGCAGTCCCGAGGGGACGGCCGTGTCCGCAGCGCGACGGACGGGACTCACGCCTGAGGAGGACGACGAACGAGGACGACCTGATCGGCGTCACCGAGGCCGCCGGCGCCCTGGGGGTCACCCCTCAGGCCGTGCGCGAGCGCCTCGCCGCTGGAACTCTGCCCGGCCGCAAGATCGGCCGCAACTGGGTGCTGCCCGCCTCGGCGCCGCACCGGTGAGACGGCCGATGACCGGCGCAGCGCACGACCGCCAGCCCGGGTGCGGGCACGGTTCCTCATCCTTCCGCGGATTCAGAGCCTCCGCCGCATCCGGGACGATCCAACTTCCACTCAGTGGGAGGCGCGGGCAGCGCCTCTGCGCCTCTGTGCTGGAAGGACTGCAGCGCATACGCGGCGAAACGCTTCCACGCCTGCCTCCCGCCCGGCCCGGCGCCTCGGATCAAGCCCGCATTCGCATGGAGGAGTGCGTAGATGTCGCTGTGGTGGAAGTCCGGGCGGAGCGCGCCTGCGTCCTGGGCGCGCTCGACCAGCAGCAGAGTGGCTGCGAAAGCGCGGTCGATCTCCTGCCTGAACAGCTCGGTGGCCGTGCTGGGGTCGAGAATCACCTCGCTGAACGCGAGGTCGGTGACCTGTTGCTCGAGGATGTAAAGCACGTAGTCGCGGAAGGCCTTCCACGGCTGGGTGAGTGCTTGCTCGGCGGCCAGTTCGGAGCGGTCGGCGTAGCGGGTTATTCTCTCGTCGAGCACGACCTGCACAAGAGCGTCGATGGTCGGAAATCGGCGGTAGATCGTACCGATGCCGACTCCTGCGACGTGGGCGATGTGCTCCAGCGTGACTCCGGTGCCCTCCTCGGCGAAGACACGGCTCGCGGCACGCACAATTGCCTGACGGTTGCGTTCAGCATCGGCCCGCAAGGGTCGTCGCGCGGAAGAAGTTGTCACGCGGCCATGCTATCAAGTGGGATACAATATCCGATATCTCGGCGCCAATATTCGGGGCTCGACGTATCGAGCCCCGTTGCAGGTTCGGCGAGTAGATGGTACGAGGTCGTTTATCACTCGGCAGCGAGCCGAGCGGGCGGACGCGGCGCACCCGGAGGCGGAGCGATCCGGGGATAGCGTCCACCCGAAGCGGCCTGTCGAGGAGCACCCTCGTCGCCCGAGGCCGCCGACCCGGCCGCGCGCGCCGGTGCCGGGTCCCACCCCTTGTCAACGACACGTCGCTGGACAAGGATCGCAGCCCCGAGGAGGGCCGCGCCGATCAGAGCAAGCAGTACGGCGCCGAGCACCGGCCCGCTCTTCGCCACGTTGCCGATGAGAAGTCCGAACCAGCCGAAGTCGGCGTCCCCGAAGGTTGTGTTGGCGGATCCGAAGTTGCCGAGCACCTGCATGAGCAGCGCGGGAAGGAAGGTGATCAGCAGGCCGTTCACGAAACCCCCGGCGACGGCGCCCCGGCGCCCACCGGTCGCGTTCCCGAACACGCCCGCGGCGCCGCCGGTGAAGAAGTGCGGCACGAGGCCCGGCAGGATGACGGCGAGTCCGAATGCGGGACCGAGCCAGGCGGCGAGCACGAACAACCCGATGAGCCCGGCGGCGAAGGACGAGATGAAGCCGATGAGGACCGCGTTCTGCGCGTACGGGAAGACAATGGGCGCATCCAGCGCGGGGATCGCGCCCGGCACCATCTTCGCGGCGATCCCCTGGAACGCCGGGACGAGTTCGCCGAGAATTGTGCGGACTCCGAACAGGATCACTGCCACCGCGATTCCGAAGCCGAGTCCCTGGGTCACCGACTGCATGAGGTAGTCGCCGATATCGGTAGCACCGCCGAACGCGGTGAAGGCCGTGTCCTGTCCGACCCGGACGAGGTAGACCGCCGCGACGACCAGGTACATCAGGACCATCGACAGCGCCGTGGCGACCATCGAGTCGCGGAGGAACCGGAGTCCCTCGGGCACCTTGATCTCCTCGGTGGACCGACTCCGTCCCTTCGGGTCGACCATGCGCCCGACGGCGCCGGCGGCGACGTATCCCACTGTGCCGAAGTGGCCGATGGCGATCGTGCTGTCGCCGGTGAGCTTCTTCATCCACGGATGCGCGAGGGCGGGCAGGGAGACCATGAGGATTCCGAGTAGGACCGCCCCGAGCCCGACGACGAGCCACGTGCTCATGCCCGCCGAGGCCATGACGATGGTGATCATCGTCGCCATGAACAGGATGTGGTGCCCGGTCAGGAAGACATAGTGCAGAGGCGTGATACGTGCGAGGACGAGGGCCACGATGAAGCCGATGATCATCAGCCACGACACCTGCGCGCCGTACTCCTGTTGTGCGATGCCGACGATCGCCTCATTCGTCGGCACGACGCCCTGCGCGCCGAGCGCGCCCTGGAGCATCACACCGAGCGGGTCCAAAGACGCGGTGACGAGCGTCGCGCCCGCGCTGACGAGAAGGAACCCGAGTGTCGCCTTCAGGGCGCCGCCGATCACGGCCCCGATGCTCTTGCGCAGCGAGATGAGACCGATAGCGGTGATAATGCCGATGAGATACGCCGGGACACTGAGGATCTCGTTGACGAGGAAGCGAGCAATTGCGTAGATGACGTCCATGTGCTGACTCTCCTGTGGGGTGTCGATCGTCGAGGGGAGGGCTGGGCGGTCTAGACCGCGTACCAGCGTCGGAGGGCCTCGTCGATCTCCTGCTTCGAGGTGAAGTCGCCGATGACGTGGACGGGCGTTCCAAGATCGCCCAGCGAGTCGGCGATCGCACCCGACGTGAGCACGAGGTCGACGTCCTTCGCCTTGCCCTTGGCGGAGATCGTGTCGGTCGCCTCAACGGAGAAATAGGGTGCCCACCCCCACAAGCCGAGCACCTGCTCGAGGGTGTTCTTGAGGAAGATGCTCGTGCCGACGCCGTTGCCGCACACCGTCAGGATCCGGCCCTTGGAGGGGACGGTATCTTCCGTGATGGGCATCACTGATGCCTGCTCCGCGGCCGGTGCATCCGAGACCGTCGCGGGCTCCGGCTGCACGGCGGAAGCGCCGATCGGGCCCGAGAGCACGTCGATGATCTCGGCGGGCGTGCCGGCCGTGTCGAGACGGGCGCGCCGGTCGGGATCGGCGAGCACCCCCGCCAGTGCCGCCAGCGCGTCCTGGTGCTGATCGGAGTCCGCGGCCGCGAGAGCCATCACGATCGTCACAGGGTCGTTGTCGCCCGCACCGAACTCGACCGGAGCGGCGAGGCGCGCGAAGGAGAGCCCGGTTCGGTGGACGGAATCGTCGGGGCGCGCGTGGGGGAGGGCGAAGCCCGGGGTGAGGACGATGTACGGCCCATGGGTCTCGACGGTCGCGATCATGGCGTCGGTGTACTCCGGGGCGGTGACGCCCGCGTCGACCAGCAGTGCGCCGGCGGCTCGGACCGCCCCGCGCCAGTCGTCGGCCACGACCCCCAGGGACACGGCGTCGATCGAGATCAGCGACTCGAGATCGGTCATGGGACCCTCCTCGGCTCCAAGCACCTCAACGACGTAGCTGGAACTATTGTTCCACTTGGCGTGATCTTCGGTCAAGTCTCCGACGAGGCTCATCGGGGAGTGCCCGACGGCGGGGTCCGTCGCCTCATTCGGAGGGGGCCGCGGGGGTCGCGGGGCCGTGCTCGGACCTCACCGTCTGGGTCGACGGCCTGCGGGAGGCCTACCGCCGCCGCCCGACCGTGAGCCAAGGGTCACCACCGGGAGATCTCTCACAGCATGGACGATCCGGGTGCTGGGTAGTAGCCTGGCGGGCCACCGGCGTTCGGGCCCCTATACCGATGAGAGCGGTCTTCCCGCCCGCCACCACGGGCGCTGCTATCATCGGACCGCCTGCGGCTCCCGCCGCGGGCCTGCCGGTCCGCCCGATTAATAAGACCGGGAAGTTTCAGGACGCCCCTGTCCCGACCTGATTAGGAGAGTATTTATGACCAGTGCCCTCCCTCCGAGTTATCGGCCCGGCTCCAAAGATGTTTCAACTGACGTCATTCCCGCCGACCCTCGGGCCGCTCAGGGAACTGCGCCCGATCCGACTGGGCCGGGGGCCGGCGCCCCCACGATGAGCGTGCCCGCGGGTGATATGCCCACCTACCCGATGATGCCCGCGGGCGAGATCCACCCCCAGGGGCTCTTGCTCGACGGCGACTACGCAATAATCCTGGAGAAAGTGGTTGGCAAGGTTTATCTCGCCTTCGCGACGCGGGACATGAGCATCAATGGCATCGACGTTCGCAACCAGGAGCCCGTGGTCATCAAGGCCACTGAGCACGATGCGGCGCAGAGCGCCCGGGCCGAGGCCTATGTGATCCAGCACGCCGGTCAGAGCCCGTACCTCCCGAGGTTCGTGGAACTGAGGGAGGAGGACGACAAGGACTGGCTCGTCACCCGTCACATCGCCGGCACGCCGTTGAGTGACATCATCCGAATGAGCGGGCCCAATGGCATGGATCCCGTACGAGCCGCCAGACTCGCGATGGACGTTCTGCAAGCGCTCAAGTTCCTCCACGGATCCTCGTCCGCCAGCTTCATCCACCGGGACGTCAAACCCGATAATATCATCGTCACCACGGAGACCAACGGCTGGGAGCACGCGGTCCTCATCGACCTTGAGACCGCCATAGATCCGACCAGGACTTTTAATGGAAGCATCGCGTACACGCTGCCGTGGGCCTCCCCCGAGCACCTGAACACCAAGTTCCTGCGGCAGTCGTCGGACATTTTCTCCGTCGGGGTGTGCCTGTACCAGATGGTGACCGGACGGCTGCCCTTCGGCGACCGGGGGGCCATCGAGAACAAGACGATGTCGGATTTTCTGCGCGACCGCGCTGACAACGGCATCACCTACCGGCTCAACGCCGTCATCCGCAAGTCCCTCAGCATTGATCAGAAGGACCGCTACCAGTCGGCGGATGAGATGCTGGCGGCTCTCGAAGGGGTTCTGAATGCGGAGCTTCTGAATAACGGCGGCGGCCCCGATGGCGGCCGCAAAGGCATCCCTCCTCACCCGGAGCCGCCCGCCGACCCCGAGGCTACGGAGATGGCGGCCACCTTGAAGCACGTCTGTCACCAGTACACCGCGAAGAGACGATTCGAGGCCGTCACCGTGGGTATCCGTTTGCGCTGCCGCGGCGAGGTCTTCACCGCTTTCAACGCCTCCAGACCCCTCACGCTCTTCTCCCGATGCGGCGGACGCAAACGGTTCAACACCTGGCGGCAGAATCAACTGAACTCGATCGCGCCCTTCGATCTCTCCGACGAGGAGAAGCGGATGCTCACCGAGAACTCCGACCTGATGCCCCTCGCCGTCCGCGCAGCAGGTCTGATCCGGAGCACGAGGGCCGGCGCCGCGGCGCGGGTCAGGTTCCTGAATGTCCTGCTCCTCGGAGTCCTCGCACTCTCCCTGGCAGTCGTCGTCGGCGCCGTCTTCCTCACCTTCGCCAACCTGCTCTGAAAGTTTGTATGACCGCTCATGGAGGTCCGCATGCCGCTCGAATGCCCTCTCTGCGCCAGCAGGAGACCGTTTCTGCGCGTTGAAAGATTCAAGAACTCGGATGGCAAGATCGGCGTCCGCGCCTACCAGGACACCGGCGGCGCCGCGGCCTGGAGGGCGAACGGGTTCGAGTCGATCCCCTCCGACGCCGGAGCGCAGGTGATCGAGGCGTACACGGTCTGCCGCAACGGGCACATCGCCCTCGACGACCCCGGAGTCGGCGCCGCCCATAAGGTCTGCACACTCGGATCGGTCGGTTCCGGCAAGTCGCAGCTCCTTCACCGGCTGCTCCAGCTGGATCCCCCGATCTGGGACCAGGCGCCCCAGGACGACCGCGAACCAGTCGGGGTCTTCATCTCCCACAAGCCCCTTCCTTACGGGGCCTCCCCGATTGACAACCCGGATGAGGTCGTCGCCACTGCGGCCGCCAACTCCGAGCCCCTGCGGACCACGCTGCTCAACCTATTCCGAACTGAATTGAGGCTCCGGGGGGTGCGCCGGCGGAATCCTCTCACCGGTGACAGGGAGACCGCTCTCGTCAGCACCCTCGTGGACGAGATCCTCCTCCGGTACTTCGAGAGCGAGTACGCGGACGACCTGGAATACGCCCAGGAGCAGGCCGATGATTGGGGCACGAACCTGCGAGCGCCGTATTTGTATCCCATTACTCTTACAGCCGGAGGGGCCTCCTTCACCAAGCACCTGGCCATTGTCGACCTCCCGGGTGAGGCCACCCGGGAGTGGACCACCCCGACGAACAACCCGTACGTGAACTCCGACGACGATCTCAGCCAGTTGGAGGACTCGGCGACCATCCTGGCGATCGTGGATCCCGTTCTGGCGGACTGGTGCTTCAACAGGCTCGACGCCAGCACCCGCAGTCTCGCCCTGCGTCCCATCTCCGACGAGACGACGACGACGCGCGAGACGATGCGCGCCGAGTCCAGCGCCATCACCAGGAAGCTCCTTCAGGACATCAGTCACGAGGTCCAGGACGTTGACAACGCCTCTCTCACCGTTATCGTGATCTCCAAGTGCGATGCGATCCGTTACGCTCTCGAGCACGCCTCGGATGACGCCCCCCGCGGACAGTACGACATCGGCCGCTGGAACGACCTTATCCCCAAGGAGCAGGTGGGCCCCTTCGTCCGCTCCGCCAAGAACGCGCTGAGTCGGATGAGCGGCCGGGTGGAGGGCTGCCAACTGATGGCGAGCGCTCAGGTCAGGGAATTCTTCGACAAGTTCCGCATGGCCCCGGGCATGCAGGCTCACGTCACCGCCTCCCTCCTGGCCGACCTGTCCGACCCCTGGAAGTTCTGGAACCTGGTCATGACGGGGGACGAGTTCAACCTCGAGGTGAATATGTTCACGCTCCCGGGCGGCGCGGTGACGCATACGGTCTCCTTGAATGATCCCGGTAATCTCAAGTCCCATTCCTTCGCCGTCGAGTCCGCGGCATCATCCTGGAACCGCGGCATCTCCGGGGAGAGGATCCAGATGCAGGACGTTGCCGCGTGCGCACTGGCCAGCGCCCTGCTGGGCACCATCATCTCCGAGAATACGGTGGCCCAGCTGAACGCGAACGCGCACCCGACTTATGCGCTGACGGCCGCCCGCTACCGAATCGCCGAGGACGGCGGCGAGCACACCTCCGACGGCGCTCAGGCGGGCTGCTTCCAGGCTCTTCGGCACATCATCTCTCCTGCCCTGGGGGTGTGACCGTGGGAAGTGCTGCCATGAGAGACGGCTCGACCCATCGGGTTCCCGGCGCGCGTCCTTCTGCGAGTTTCGGACGGGCGGCGGCCAGGAGGCCGGGAGCCCCGGCGCCGACGGCGTCATCGGGCTGGGTTCTCCAGACCGAGCGCGACGCCTCGGAGATCGGCGGCGGCTTCCGGAAGGATATGTCCCTCTCGTCGAAGGCCGTGACGCCGGGAGAGCAGCAGGTGATTGATAAGTACCACAAGCACCTGAGACAGCTGAGTATGTCCCTGCATGAAAAACCCGACCCGTTGCACTCGGTCACCGTCTTCCACGATGGCCCCGCATCCCAGTGGGTGGTGGGCCTCTCCGGCTCCGGCAACGTCTACGGTTCCGCCGGCGCCATCCAGATGGCGCTCGCGCCCCGGAGCATGACGCTGCGGGAGGTTCTCGCCCAGACCTCACTGGCACTGTCCTCATCACCGTTTCTGGGCATTGACGCGCTCACGGAAGGCAGGCCCGCGCCGCCGCCGGCGCCGTCGGCGGCCGAGCGGGAACGGGTCGTACGGGCGCTCGGCGCCGCCATGAACATGAATTCGAGTCGAATTCTCGCCCTCGTGGACGTTCCGGACGCGGACCCGATGACGGCCCTGCGATGGATGGCGGAGGTCATCCCCGAAAGACTCTGCCAGACCGCCTGGTGGTCGACGGCGCTCCTCATCAACAACCCCTCGTCCAGTCGTCGCATTATTGCAACGCCATGGTCGCCGGCTCTCATGCAGCGGCATCCGAAGGAGAAGACGCTGGTCGACAACAACGTTCGTGCGGCGGCCCCGTCGACCGATGGGACCGAGCAGGGGCTGCTGCAGTGGTACACGGACCTGGTCCTCGGCGGTGGCGGTGGCGCCGCGATTCGGAACAGCGCCGAAACGGCCTTCCTGAACGCCTGCGGTGCGGCAGCCGCGCCCCCCCAATGGGATGCGCTCGCACCGGCGTGGCTGGCAAGCATCGATCAGGCCAGGCCACTCAGTGATGATGAGATCGTCCGAGTGCTCAACGGTGAGGACGACGGGTCCCTTCTGCAGCGCTGGACGGATGAGTGCGCCGATCGTGCGTTGAAGTGGGAGGACACCATTCCCGCGCTGATCGGGCACGCGGAATCGGCGGTGTCATCCTCGGCGCTTCATGCGCTGGCGGGCTCTCAGACGGGATTCGTGCGCCTGTGCCAGTGGCAGGCCGAGGAGATCAGCCGGGCCGCGCTGTCGACCGGCCCGCCCGCCGGCATCGGTCAGACCGGCTACGGCGCCGCCCCCGGGGACGGCGCGAGAGCGGGCGCTACGGGCATCGAGGCCCCCCGGGCGCTCCTCGCGCTGCAGGACAAGCCCGCATTGATTCGCGAAGTGCTGAAGCGACTGCGGGCCTCCAAGGGGGTGCCGCCGGATGCGTGGGCGCCGCAGGCCGAGTCCTGGATCAGGAGCCTGGGTCTCAGGCCGCGCGATTTCGACGCCTATCTGCCGTTGACGGCGGACCGGGCGGTGGAGCGCTTCATCGCCGCGCCGCATGATCTCTCCCCCGTCATGACGGTGGTGAGCAATTCGGCTTCCCGGGAAGTCGCACTGGATGTGATGCTGCGCGCATTGCGGGAGGCCCCGTCCCAGCAGGGGGCCCTCCTGTCCGTGCTGCACGAGAACCCGCCGCGACACGACCTGAACTGGCGCGTCCTGCTGAACCGGCTCATTCCGAACGGCACGCGCCTTGCGGACGTGCCCGGCAAGCTCGATGCGCTGAATGAGTCCCTGCCGGACGGTTCGGACGAGCTGCGTCACGAGATCGTCAAAGAGCTCCTGGGAAGACGCGGGACGGAGATGCTGGCGCGGGCCGCGGGCGATCAGACCGGCGCGGGGAGGGACGCCGCCATCGCCCTGCTGGCCTTCGCCGTCAATGCTCACTACCGGGCCCCCGGCTCCCCCGAGAAGGCGGGAGCCGGGGGCGAGTGCGCCCCGGATTGGATTAGGGCGCAGAAGAAGTGGTTGGCGATCGCGATCACGGCTGTGATCACCGTTGTCGTCATCGTTTTTCTCATCTGGACGCGCTGAGGGGGCTTGGAGAATTGGGGTCGCAACCGGCGGACAACGATCTGGTCACCGAATTGCGCGACGAGCTCATGGAGGCGCGCAGATATTTTCCGTCGGCGGGGGAGATGATCGTCAAGGGCGGACTGTATATCAGCAGAGACAGGGCGGAGCACATGAGATCAAAAATCGCTCCGCTGGTGCGTCGGCTCAACAGCGACAAGGCCTGGGCGGCGCTCGGGGAGGCGCGGCAGTTCGCCGCCCTGGGCGAGTGCTTCGTATACCTTCACTGGGTTCTGCAGGCCGTCGGCGCTCCAAGCGCCGCTTTCCGCAGCTACGCCCATCACTATCTCACCAGTGCGATCTCCCTTCTCGAGAATCGGGAAGACGACGAGTCCCGCGATGCGGCGGAGGGGCGGGCGCAGGCGTGGCGGGCGGATATCGAGTCCCTGCGCGCCCTCCTGAACACGTACCTCGATATGCCCATACGCCTCATCACTGAAACGGAATACTCAGAGCCCTCCCCTCCGGCTGCGCCTTCCGCACCGGAATCACGTCCGCCGATGCCCTGGCCGAAGCCGTCGGCGCCGCAAATGGGGGAGGGGGCTCCTTCCGGGTCAGGGCTCAGAATCCTCAGACGCCTCCGAGGCCCCGGCGCCGGCACGCCGGGCCCCGCCGGCAAGACCCCGAATCCCCCGGCCAGGAAGCCGACGGGCAGAGCCGCGCGCCTGGTTCGAAGAATTGCGGAGATTATTCAGAGGGCGGTCTTGAAGACGTAGGGCGCTGAGGGCCGCGGTGATCGTCTGCTCGAATGCGCGCACCGGGCCCGGGCCTGCGTAAATCCAGCACCTCAACGGGGAGATCTCGGGGCCGTCGGCTGCGGGCGCGCCCGGGCCGCAGCCGACGTTCCGGGCGGGCGCGCCGCGGCC
>ERZ773010.2713-NODE-2713-length-10316-cov-24.485040_pt1 | contig 10316 bp, 5 predicted proteins | sample MGYA00580842_ERZ773010 | MGnify/ENA primary metagenome ERZ773010 (study PRJEB29015, sample SAMEA2737982) | human oral metagenome | biome: human oral; feature: human-associated habitat; material: dental | place: China | collected 2107 ...
AGCGACTGACGGCACGCGCCAGATGGTTATATTGTAGCAAATCCTGCCCCTCTTTGACAAAGCGCTCAGCCTCCGTTTGCGCACGAGCAATCAGTGGTGTGTCGCTCAGCGAGGCAATTTTTAGGTTCAATGCGCCATGCTGCGCTCGTCCGTAAATCTCGCCAGGGCCGCGTAGTTTCAAGTCAACTTCCGCCAGATAAAAGCCGTCTTGAGACTTCTCAATTTCCCTGAGGCGCTGGCTTGGCTTATCATGGCTCGATAGCATCAAATGGCAAAAACTCTGGTGCTCGCCGCGTCCAACCCGCCCACGCAGCTGATGGAGCTGACTGAGGCCGAAATGATCAGCATTTTCGATGAGCATGACCGTGGCGTTCGGCACATTGACGCCAACTTCCACCACCGTGGTGCTCACTAGCATATCAATGTCGCCGTCCGCGAATTGCTGCATAACCGCCGCTTTTTCCTCAGGCAGCAGTTTACCGTGCAACAATCCGACGCGGCGATGACGAAACATCGTTTTCGCCAATTTATGATATTCCGCCTCGACCGATTTCTTGTCATTATCAGGGTTATCATCGATCAACGGGCAGATGACATAGGCTTGGCGGCCTTTGGCAATTTCTGCATCGATAGTTTCGTAGAGTTTTGGTGCTGAAGCTGGCGACCAAATTTTCGTTGCAATCGGCTGACGGCCAGCTGGCAGCTCGTCCAAAATCGAGATGTCCAGCTCGCCATACAAGGTCAAGGCCAAGCTCCGCGGAATCGGCGTAGCGGTCATGCTGAGCAGATGTGGCATGTAATCTGCCTTTTGTAGCAACGCCTGCCGTTGCTTGACGCCGAACCGATGCTGCTCATCAATCACCACAAACCCCAGTTTATGGTAAGCCACTTTTTCCTGAATCAGCGCGTGCGTGCCAACCACCACGTTAATGTCACCATTTGCTAAATTATTCAGCAGCTGCCGCCGCTGAGCGCCCTTGACATGCCCCGTTAGCAGCGCCACCGATACGCCAAACGGAGATAACAGCTCATCCAGCGTCTTGGCGTGCTGAGCCGCCAAAATCTCCGTCGGCGCCATGATGGCTGTCTGAAAACCAGCCTGCGCCACCTCTGCCGCCACCAGCCCGGCGACCACTGTTTTACCCGAGCCAACATCACCCTGCAATAAGCGATTCATTGGATATTCGGACTCCAAATCTTGCAAAATCTGCCAGGCGGCACGACGCTGCGCATTGGTCAAGGGAAATGGTAGTTGCTCGACAAATTGCTTGACGACCGGCTGATTGAACGGGATGCGCCAGCCAGTCAACTTGGTTTGCTCCTGTTTATTCAACTGCGCTGCCAGGATCATTTCAAACAATTCTTCAAACGCCAGCCGCTCACGACCGCGGGCAATTTCCTGATGATTTTTCGGCGTATGCAGGAACTTGACGGCCTCCGCGCGGCTGACTAGTTTTTGCCGCTGGACGATGTGCTCCGGCAGCGTTTCGGGCAAGAATTCCATGATAGGACGCAAATTCTTCAGCACATCCTGCACGGTTTTGGGGCGGAGATTTTTGATGGATTTGTAGACGGGATAGATGCCCGACGTAGGCTGGGCGTCGGACGTATCGGTTTGCTTAGCCAGCTCGACAGATGGATTGCTGATTTGATAGCTGTTATAGTGCATGCCAAATTGGCCGGAGAACATGAACTCAGCGTCTGATTTGAGCTGTGATTCGCGGTACGACTGATTGAACCAAACAGCCTTGACCTTGCCAGAATTATCGGCTAGCACCGCCGTGGTAATCCTCAGGCCTCGGCGCACAATCCGCGTCGAAATCGACTCGCAGCGCGCCCGCACCGTCACCTTGCCCGGCTGAAGATCAGCAATGTTGACCGCCGCCGAATAATCATCATACGCCCGCGGCAAAAAATCCAGAGCGTCCGCCACCGTCTCTAGACCTGCCGCCGACAGTGCCTGGGCAGTCTTGGGGCCGACGCCTTTGATGTGTTCCAGTGGGGTTGTTAGTTTCATTGCACTCGGCTGAGCGCCTCAGCCTGCAGCGCCTCGAATAGCTGCTTGAGGGCGTCTTGCACTCGCGTATAGTCCTCTTCTGGATCTGTCGTCTCTTCATGCCACTGTATATAGAATTTCAGCTTTGGCTCAGTGCCGCTCGGGCGAATCGTAATACGGCGGCGTGAATCACCACACTCAAATACCAGTACATTACCCTTGACGCAATTAATCGCTGCGGTCGTTCCATCCGCTGCCGTTCGCACCAGTGTCTGATAGTCGGATACCGCCGATACTACCTGATCGCCAATCATCTTTGGTGGATCGGTGCGCAGTGAGTTCATAATCTGCTGCATCGTCGCAAACCCTTCGGCACCCGGATAGATGGCGACTTCGAGCCGCTCCACATACAACCCAACTTCACGATACAGCTCCATCAGCTTATCAACAAGTGTTTTCCCCTGCTGCTTGAGCTCAGCCGCATATTCTGCGATCGCCAGCGCACCAACCGCACCGTCTTTATCACGAGCATAGTCGCCCTTGAGCAGGCCATAACTTTCCTCACCACCCAGCACAAACACCTCATCGGTGCCTTCTTTCTGACGAATAACCTCACCAATATACTTAAAGCCAATCAGCAGGTTGCCGTAGCAGGTAGCACCATAGCTGTCTGCCAGTGCCTTCATCATATCAGTTGTAACAATAGTCTTGACGATATAATGCTGCGAGGTAACGCCACCTCGCTCTTGCAGTTTTCGGAGGGCATAATCAGTCGCAAGTGCAGCAGACTGATTACCGGTGAGATAGATTGGTTGGCCATGATGATTCACAATTACACCAATTCGATCAGCATCGGGATCGTTGGTAATCGCAATATCAGCCGACGTTTCCATCATCCGTGCGACGACCATATCGTTGGCGGCGCGCTCCTCGGGATTGGGCTTGCGATTAGCAATCGTCGGGAAATTGCCATCCGGCACCATCTGCTCATCGACCGTCGTAATCTGAGTAAATCCAGCCTGACGCAATACTGGTAGGACATTAGCCTGCCCCGCACCATGGAGCGGTGAATAGGCGATTGTTATATCACGCTCCTGGCCATCAGCTTGCGCCAGTACCGCAGCATAGTACGCCTCGTCAACATCCTGACCAATAATAGTAATCTTGCCCTCGGCCACTGCCGCCTCAAAATCCGGCTCTGCCAGCACCTCGGTCACCGCCGCTGCCGCATCTAAGATGCCTCGGTCATGCGGCGGCACTACCTGCGCGCCATCATCCCAATACGCCTTAAAGCCGTTATCAGTCGGTGGATTGTGGCTGGCTGAAATCACGATGCCGACAGCGCAGCCAAGGTGTCGTACGGCAAAACTCAGTTCTGGAGTCGCCCGAAAGCTATCAAAAATATATGTCTTAAATCCATTAGCAGCACACACCCGCGCGGTGTATTGGCTGAGTTCTGGTGAGGTTAAGCGCGTATCACACGCGATGACCACACCTTTTGCTGGCGCATCAGGATCAAACTGCTGAGCGTAGCGACACAGTGCTTGCGCCGATTCACCAATCGTGACGCGATTGATGCGGTTTGAGCCAACCCCCGTTGTGCCGCGTCGGCCACCAGTGCCAAACTCAATTACCTTGAAAAATGCATCTTCCAGATCTTGCCACTGCTCATTTGCAATCATCTGCTCCAGCTCTACCTTGTATTCGGCGTATTTCGGCTCTGTTAGCCAGCGCTCGATGTTGGCTGCTGCTTCTGCTGATACGTGTTGTTTGACTGAGTCCACGACTATTCTCCTTCCATAATTAATACAAACGTATTTTTACCTTTTTTCAATAACGACGTGGTGTTGATAGCTTGGTCTTCGGCGAGTTTTTCGCCATTGAGGCTGATGGCGCCAGATTTGAGCAGGCGCCTCGCCTCGCCATTGGAGCTGACCGCGCCAGAGACCACCAATGCTTCGATGACACCGACGCCGACATCAACGCGTGGAATTTCCTTGGCCAAAGCGTCCAAGTCATCGTCTGACAATTGCCGAAAATCACCGCCGCCAAACAACACTTCCGTCACCCGTTCCACTGATTCGCGCCGATTGACGCCGTGGACGATATCGGTGACTTCGCGCGCCAAAACTTTCTGGGCCGAGCGCGCACCTGGATTGACGGCATGGTTTTCAGCGATAGCTTCAATAGTGTCGCGATCGAGCATGGTGAAGATTTTCATGTACTCAATGGCACTTTCGTCGTCCACGTTCAGCCAGAATTGATAGAATTTATATACACTGGTCTTATTTTCATCCAGCCACACGGCGCCACCTTCGGATTTGCCAAATTTGCGCCCAGTTGATTTGTTGATCAGTAGCGGTGCGGTCATGGCGTAAACTTCGGCGTTTTCTTTTTTGCGGATCAATTCCACGCCTGAGAGCAAATTACCCCATTGGTCAGAACCGCCAATTTGCAAATTGACGCCGTGATGCTTGAACAGATGCCAAAAATCATAACCCTGCAGCAAGGTATAAGTAAACTCCGCAAAACTTAGTCCCTTGCCATTAGCAATGCGTGCCTTAAAAAACTCCCGCGTCGTTAACTCTGCCATGTTGAAATTCTTGCCAATGTCACGGAGGAATGGAATCAGTTCCAGATTGCCCAGCCAATCAGCATTGTCCACCAGGGTAAAATCGCGTCCTGCGAAAATTTGCGATACTTGTGCCTTCAAAGCTCGTTTGTTGTGCTCAATTTCCGCATACGAAAGCAGGCTCCGCTCCTCGGTGTCGCGCATATCACCGATCATCCCGGTGCCGCCGCCGACCAGCAGAAACACCTTGTGACCGTGCTCCAAAAAATGCCGCACCATCATATAGACCGCCAGATGCCCGACATGTAGGCTGTCCGCCGACGGATCTGTCCCCAAATAGAGCGTAAAATCTCCTGAATCGATACGCTCATCATCGGTGAATGTCGCTTGATTCCAAAAGCCGCGCCACTTTAGCTCCTCTGATAATTGCATATTCCTCCTTTTCTGGGTAATAGTATAGCAATTTTATGATTGAAGCGAAACATAGGCGTGATATAATGATAGTGTGAACAAGAAAACCTCAGATAAGCAGTCGGGCTCCAGCGCCAAACCAGCGCCGTCACGTCCGCACCCAAAGCCAGCAAAACGGCTGAGTGTCTATGCGAACTTGGCGAATAAGCGTCGGCTCAAGAAGGATAAGCGCTCCCGCGAAAAAGCAGAGTACCTGGCGAGTCTACCAAAGCACCCCGTCAAGCGGTTCTTTTACCGCCTTCATCCGAAGCGTGTCTTTCGCTACTGGTTCTCAAAGCGCGGCGGCTTAATGGCGCTCAAGATCCTTGGTGTCGCCATTGTTGCGGTGATTATCCTGATCGGCGGTCTGTTCGCCTACTTCCGTAAAGACCTCGACAAGATTCGCCCAGGCGAACTCGCCAAACGCGTCCAGACAACAGTCACCAAGTATTATGACCGCAACGGTGCCCTGCTCTGGGAAGATAAGGGTACGGATAACTATAAGCTAGTGGTTGAGGCTGATAAAATCAGTGATTATCTCAAGAAAGCAACCATCGCCATCGAGGATCGTGATTTTTATAAGCACCACGGCATCAGCATCAGCGGGCTGACCCGCGCTATGTTCAGTACGGCGTCAGGTCGACAGGTTCAGGGTGGCTCAACACTAACGCAGCAGCTGGTCAAGCAAGTCTTCTTCGCCGAGGATGCTGACAAGCGTGGCCTCAGCGGTATTCCACGCAAGATTAAAGAGATTATCCTCGCCATTGAAGTTGAACGCATGTACAACAAGGACCAGATCCTGGCGCTCTATCTCAACCAAGCACCATATGGCGGCCGGCGTAACGGCGCAGAATCAGCCGCTCAAACGTACTTTGGCAAATCCGCCAAAGATCTCACCTTGGCCGAGGCGGCACTACTGGCTTCCGTCCCGCAAAATCCAAGTACATTCAATCCATACAACACTGCTGGTCGCAAGATGCTGTTGTCACGCCAACATACGACACTTGACTATATGCTAGAACAGGGCTACATCACCGAAGCACAGGTCAAAGAAGCCAAACAATATCCAATTCTTGACAAGATCAAGCCCGAGACCGAGCAGCTCGCCGGTATTAAGGCACCGCACTTTGTACTCATGGTGCGTAATCAACTGGAGCGCGAACTTGGCAAGGCGGTCGTTGGTCGCGGCGGACTGACCGTAAAGACGACGCTAGACTGGAAGATCCAAGAAAAACTCGAGACAGAGATGAAGGCCTTCTTTGACTCAGGCCGTCCGGGTCGCGTCAGCATCAGCAACGGTGCAGCAACGGTTGAGGATGTGCAGACTGGACAAATTGTTGCTCTCGTCGGTAGCCGCGACTTTAATTATGCCGGCTTTGGACAAGACAATGCTGCGGCCGCCTTCATTCAGCCAGGCTCAACCATCAAGGCCTTTGACTATGCTAAACTATTTGAGAATCGCGGCAGTAATCAGCAAAATTACGGTTCAGGCTCAGTTCTGAGCGACGAAAACATTGACAAGATTTATGGCGCCAAGCTCAATAACTGGGATCGACGGTTCATGGGTAGTATTTCTATCCGCCGCTCATTGGCACTTTCCCGTAACATTCCAGCGGTCAAAGCAATGTATATTGCAGGCAATGGTTCACCAAAACCAACTGTTGATTATATTCATAACATGGGCAATACCAATTATTGTCAGCAAGAAGAAGCGGCCGGCGGCTATGGACTGTCAGCAGCCATTGGGGCCTGTGGTACAAAACAAACTGAATTAGTGAACGCTTACGGTACCTTCGCCCGCATGGGCGTCGCCAAACCAAGCGCTAATGTCCTCGAGGTAACGAACAGCCAAGGTGATACGCTAAAGAAATGGAAGGATGAGAGTAAGCAAGCAACTGACTCACAGGTCGCGTATATCATCAACGATATCTTGGGCGATGTGGACGCGGCGCGCGACTTGCATGGATACGGTGCGATGAATGTGCCCGGCGTTAAAACTGCCGCCAAGACTGGTACGACCGACAAAAATGGCCACGCCAAGGATGTCTGGATCGTCAATTATAGTCCAGTGCTAGTCATGGGGATGTGGCTCGGTAACTCCGACACCAGCACCATTAACACCCCGAACTCGGCCTTTGGTATGCCGGTGGTGCGCAGCGTCATGTCATTTGCCCATACCGAAGTGTACGCCAAGCAGGGCAAGTGGAAGCCAAATGATTGGTTTAAGCGACCAAATGGCATCCAACAGCAAGGCAAAGAGCTCTATCCATCGTGGTGGAATAAAAAACAGGGCGAGACTACTGAAAAGGTCAAGTTTGATCGTGTCTCTAAGAAGAAAGCGACAAATTGTACGCCAGCTGACGCCATCGAGGAGATCGAAGTTACCAAGACCATTGACCCACTCACCAAGAAACCATCATACTCAGCGCCTGAAGGCTACGACGCCAATGCTGATGATGATAAGCACAAATGTGACGACAGCAAGCCGGGTATTAGCTTATCAATCTCTGGCTCTGGTTCTAGCCGCACCATCACTGCCCGCGCCACCAACGGTACATTCCCACTCACCTCGATTGATATCCTCGTTGATGGCCGCAGCATCAAAAGCGAATCAATCTCCGGTAGTGGCGGCAGTGTCTCGGTTGATATCAGGATCAGCAGTCCGGGGCAGCACAGTGTTCAGGTGGTCGCTCGAGACGAAGGCTATTATACCGCATCAGATAGTAGTAGCTTTTCGGTAGCCAGTAGCGGCTCGAGATAGCTCATTCACTCTCATCCCTATACAAAAAACCAGGCCCTTTGATGGGTCTGGTTTTTACTCTTTACTGTTAGCTACGGCTGCTCATCAACCATCCGAATCAAGTCGGCCTCGCGCTGCGACTGGGTCTTGGGACGAGCCGCACGCGACGGTTGAGTCGAGGCGCGTGGAGTAGTGTCGGGTTTTGTCACCTTGCTGGCTTGCGGCCGACGACCGGTGGAGCGCTGCTTGGGTTGTTTAGGGGCAGCCTGAGTTGATGAAGACTGCACCGCTTCTTTCGCTTCTTTTGGCTCGGCACAAACTTTCGCAAACATCATCTTGCCAGCATCAGTTTGTAAGCTGCGAATGATCTCAATGCGCTTCTTCTGACCCAGGAACTTTTTGGCTTGCTCGACCACTACCATGGTGCCGTCATGTAGGTAGCCGACGGCCTGATGAGAATCCTGGCCTTTTTGCGTTAGTTCCAATACCAGCTCATCGCCAGGCAAATAGCTCATGCGCAGGCTCTTGGCTAGCTCATTGATATTGAGGATCTGAATACCTTCGACTTGCGCCACCTTGTTCAGATTGTAATCCAGAGTCAGAATACCGGCGTTCATTTCCTTGGCAAGCTGCAACAGGCGATTATCAACGCCTTCGGGAATGCGCACCGCATCATCAAGCAGCGTAAACGAGCCACCCAACACATCTTTGAGTTCCTTCATGACATCCATGCCAAAGCGAGCACGTTCGCGCTTGGCGTGATCAGCGCCGTCAGCCAGTAGTTGTAGTTCGATCAGTACACTCCGCGGCACGATGATCTGCCCCAGTAAGAACCCAGTCTTTGCCAAATCGACCACCCGGCCGTCCATCAGCACCGAGGTGTCAACCAAAATTGGCTTTTGCGTGCCGCTACCTGCATGACGCCGAGGCTTAACCAGCAGATATATTTCCGCCATGATAGCCAGCAGCATGATAATGATGAGAAGTTCAATCGTTTTTTCCATATTAATTTCCTTTTATATAATAATGTTATTGTAAATAGTCAATCAGTGCCTGGCGTAAATCACCGACGCCGCGCACAAATACGTCCTTGTGGGTTTGTGGCGCAATGGCATAGGTAAAGCCGAGCTTCTTTGCCTCTTTGACGCGGGCGTGCCAGCCTTGAGCCGAGCGCACTTCACCGCCCAAACCGACTTCGCCAAACACCACCGCTTCGTCGCTGAGCTTGCGGCCAGCTGAGGCTGAGGCGATGGCCATGGCGACCGCCAAGTCCGCCGCTGGGTCGCTCAGCTTCAAGCCACCGACTACATTGATGTAAATATCTTTGTCAGAGAGATTGAGCTTGGTGCGCTTTTCCAGTACCGCCACCAGCAGGTTCAAGCGGTTGAGGTCGAAACCACTAGCTGCGCGCTTGGGATAGCCAAAATTCGTCGGATTGACCAGCGCCTGAATCTCCACCAGTAGCGGCCGCGCGCCCTCCATGGTCGCCAGGACAATTGAGCCATCGAGGTTTTGCCGCTCCGCCAGTAAGCTAGCCGACGGATTAGCCACAATCCGTAAGCCGTCCTCGTGCATCTCAAAAATTGCCGCCTCGTTAGTCGAGCCATAGCGATTTTTCTGCGCCCGCACCACCCGAAAACCACCGTAGCGATCGCCCTCAAAATTCAGCACCACGTCGACCAAGTGCTCCAGGACTTTCGGCCCAGCAATTGAGCCTTCTTTGGTAACGTGACCGACCAAAATCACCGCAGTATTCGAGGCCTTGGCAGCGCGAATGATGACATTAGATGAGTTGGTGATTTGACTGACCGAGCCTGGCGCTGAGGCAATGTCTGCGAGCGACAATGTTTGGATGGAATCGACGATCACCAGATTGTACTGGCTAGTCTGGATGGAGGCGGCGATGTCCTCAGCACTGTTGCTGGACGCCAGCTGCAGACTCTCTGAATCAACCGCGCCCAACCGCTCAGCCCGCAACTTGACCTGCGACACCGACTCTTCGCCGCTAACGTACAGGACTTGTTCCTGCCGAGCAATAAACGCCGCGACTTGCGCCAGCAGGGTACTTTTTCCAATTCCTGGCTGCCCCGCCACCAGCACCACGCCGCCTGGCAAAAAGCCGCCGCCGAGTACCGCGTCGAGGTCGGCGATGCCGGTTGCCAGCCGCGCTTGTTTGGCTTCGGCGGCCGTCTCGCTGAGCCTGAGCGTGGTGAGCGCCTTGCCCTTGCCGCTGCTACGCGCTACCGCCGACGCGCCGGTGTCAACTGGCAATTGCTCAACCAGTGAATTCCACTCGCCACAATTTTCACACTTGCCAATCCATTTCGGATAGCTGGCGCCACACTGCTGGCAGATGAATTGCGACTTTGCTCGGGCCATTATTTAACCGCCTTTTGGCTATCGAGGCTCTGGTTTAGCTGATCAATCTTGCGCCCCAATGCGTTCAATTTTTCAACGTCAGCATTATAAGCATCAATCTTACTCTCGATAGCCTGCCGCTCATGACGCAGCGCCAGACCGCGTTGACTCAGCCGTGATCGCTCAGTCTGAAACTCAGC
>ERZ773010.2720-NODE-2720-length-10301-cov-38.693539_pt1 | contig 10301 bp, 4 predicted proteins | sample MGYA00580842_ERZ773010 | MGnify/ENA primary metagenome ERZ773010 (study PRJEB29015, sample SAMEA2737982) | human oral metagenome | biome: human oral; feature: human-associated habitat; material: dental | place: China | collected 2107 ...
AGGAGCCGATGCCCTCGACCTCGACCTCGACGCGCTGCCCGGCCCGGATCTCGCCGACGCCGGCGGGCGTGCCGGTCAGGACGACGTCGCCCGGCAGAAGGGTGAAGATCCCCGAGACGTAGGAGACGAGCTCGGGCACCGAGCGGATCATGTCGCGGGTCGAGCCCTCCTGGACGACGGCGCCGTCGACGCGGGCGCGCACCACCGCGTCGTCCGGGTCGAAGCCGGCGGTGGCACCGGGGTCGGGGACCTCGATCCACGGGCCCAGGGGGCAGGAGGTGTCGAAGGCCTTGGCCCGGGTCCAGGTGGCGTCCTCGCGCTGGCGGTCCCGGGCGGAGACGTCGTTGGCGGCCGTGTACCCCAGGATCACGCGGGGCGCGTCGGCGGGGTCGAGGTCCTTGGCCACCGACCTGATGACGACGGCCAGCTCGGCCTCGTAGTGGACCTCCCCGGACCAGGGCGGCAGGAGGATCGGCGTGTCGGGGCCGACGACGGCGGTGTTGGGCTTGAGGAAGACGATCGGCTCGGCCGGCGGCTGGGCGCCCGTCTCCTCGGCGTGGGCGGCGTAGTTCCTGCCGATGCCCACCACCTTGGAGCGCGGGATGACCGGTGAGACGAGGCGGGCCGCGTCGAGAGGCACCACCTCCCCCGTGGCCTCGGGCGGGGTGTAGAGGGGGTCGCCCTTCAGGACGATCAGGTGCCCCCGGCTCTCCCCCGAGGGAGCGGGGTCGTCGTCCGGCAGGCCCTCGACGATCCCGTAGCGGAGCTCGTCGCCGGTTGAGAAGCGCGCAATCTTCATGGGGGAAGCGTACCGGTGTCGCGGCACCGGAGGACTGCGACGGCACGGGGCACGGGGCGCGACGACCGCGGGACGTGGCCGACGCGCCCCGCATGCGGGACGGCGCCCGCTACTGGACGTACTGCGGGTCCCGCTCCCGGTCGTCGTCGGCCGCCGGCTCGATCCGCCCGGCGTTGGCCCTGCTCCACACGTCACCGGGCAGGGCGCCCGGCAGGTGCGGGTTGTCCTCGGCCACGAAGCGGATCTCGCTGATCTGCCCGGTGTCGAGGAGCCGTTTCTGAGCCTCCCAGTCGGCCAGGGCGCCGAAGGCCCACTTGCCCAGCAGGACGATCGCCACGATGTTGATGACCGCCATGAGACCCATGACGACGTCGGACAGATTCCACACGAAGGTCAGCGACGCCATCGCGCCGATCCCCGTGGCCACCACGATCATGGCGCGCAGGGCGTAGTGCCTGTGGCCCGTGCCCCGCAGGAAGTCCATGTTGACCTCGGCGTAGGTGTAGTTGCCCAGCAGGGAGGAGTAGGCGAAGACGAAGATGATGGCCGCCATGAGGTACTCGGTCCAGCCCCCCAGGACCGCGCCGACCGAGGAGGAGGTCAGGGTCGAGGCGGCGTCCTTGGCCGCCGTCTCGCCCATGGCCCGGGTGCCCTCCGGCGTGTAGACCCCGGAGAGCAGCACGATGAGGGCGGTGGCGGTGCACACGACGATGGTGTCGACGAACACGCCCAGGGACTGCACGAAGCCCTGCTGGACCGGGTGGGCGACGGTGGCGGTGGCCGCGGCGTTGGGGACCGAGCCCTCGCCCGCCTCGTTGGAGAACAGGCCCCGCTTGATGCCGTTGAGCGCTGCAGCGGTGAACCCGCCCGCGAGGCCGGCGAAGGCCTGGTTGAGCCCGAAGGCGCCCTCGAAGATGCTCACCAGTGCCGCGGGGATGGCGTGCGCGTTGAGCAGGAGCACGACGATCGCCAGAAGGGCGTAGAGGCCGGCCATGATCGGGGCCATCCACTCGGCGATCCTCGCCACGACCGTGATGCCCCCGAAGACGACGGGCGCCGTCAGGAGGATCAGGATGACGGCGGTCCACACGGGCGGCACGCCGAAGGTGCCCTTCATGACCCCGGAGATGGCATTGGCCTGGGTGGCCTCGTAGGCGAAGCCGAAGACGAAGGTGATGACGACGGCGAAGACGCCCGCCCACCGCCTCGACCCCAGGCCCCGGCTGATGTAGTAGGCGGGGCCGCCGCGGAAGGTGCCCTCCGGGTGGCGGATCTTGTACATCTGGGCCAGGGTCGACTCGATGAACCCGGTGGCCATGCCCACCAGCGCCACGACCCACATCCAGAACACGGCGCCCGGCCCGCCCAGGGTGATGGCCAGGGCCACGCCCACGATATTGCCGGTGCCCACCCGCGAGGCCAGGCCGATGGTGAAGGCCTGGAAGGAGGAGATGCCCTCGCCGTCGGAGCGCGAGCCCGCGATCGCGCGCAGCATCTGCCCGAACAGGCGGAATTGGAGGCCGCGCGTGCGGACCGTGAACCAGATTCCGACGGCGATGAGCAGCCAGGCCAGCAGCTGGCCGTACAGGTGGTCGGAGACCTCGGCGAGCATATCGGCGGCGGGGCCGAACACGTCCGTGATCGACAGTGGCGCTGGGGGGGACATGGGACCTCCGGGGGTCGGGGGTTCATGCCGCTCACGATGCGAGGGGAGCGGCGCGTAGACGACTGCCCAATGTAGGCCGTCCGCGTTTCAACGAGGTGTCGCGCCCCGCCCGGGCCCCGCCGGGCCCGTCCCCGGGCGCCTCGCCGACCGCCCGCGCGCCCCTCAGCGCCCCCAGACGCCCCCGGGCAGCTCGCCGGGCAGGTGCGGGTTGTCCTCGGCCACGAAGCGGATCTCGTCGGGTGCGAGCGCGCCGGCGGCCACCTGGGCGCGCTGCGCCTCCCAATCGTGCAGTACCCCCGTCGCCCAGCGCGAGAGCATGACAATGCCAATGAGGTTGATGATGGCCCCCGCGCCCAGGAGCACGTCCGCGGTCGACCACACGGTGGTCAGCTTGGCCACCCCGCCCACGAAGGCGCACGCGAGCGCGCCCACGCGCAGCACCGGGGGCGCCCAGGGGCGGCGGGTCAGGTAGTCCAGGCAGACCTCCGCGTAGGAGAAGGCGCCCAGGATGGTGGAGTAGGCCAGGACCAGGACCAGGACGGTCATGGGCCAGGTGGTCCACGCCCCCAGGGTGCTCCCGATCGCCGTCTGGGTGAGGGTGCCGGCGACGGCGTCGGCGTCCTGCCCGCCGGTGACGCCGGGGGTGTAGACGCCGCCGTCGGCCGCCCCGGCGATGAGGATGGCCAGGGCCGTGGCCGTGCACACCAGCAGGGTGTCCACCAGGACCCCGAAGGACTGGATGAAGCCCTGCCTGGCCGGGTGGGCCACGGTGGCCGAGCCGGCGGCGCACGCCGAGCCGCCCAGGCCGGCCTCGTTGGAGAACAGGCCGCGGCGCACGCCGTTGAGCACGGCCTGCGTCACTCCCCCGGCCACGCCGGCCAGCCCGGCGCGCAGCCCGAGGGCCCCGGAGAGGATCTGCCCCAGGGCGGCCAGCGCCTGGGCGGGGTGGGTCAGGATGATGACGGCCACCAGCGCGAGGTAGGCCACCGCCATGAGCGGGGCGATCAGCTCGGCGGCCCGGGCGATGGAGCGCAGGCCGCCCAGCAGCACCGGGGCGACGGCGGCGACGACGATGACCGAGCCCCACCACGGGCCGATCTCGACGGCGCCGCCCCGGGTGGCGGCGTCCAGGGCGGCCGTCATGGCGTTGGCCTGCACCATCGGCATGGCCAGCCCGTTGGCGATCATGAAGACGACGGCGAAGACGCCGCCGAGCACCGGCCAGCGCAGCCCGCGGGCGATGTAGTGGGCGGGGCCGCCGCGGAAGGTGCCGTCGCCGCGCTCCACCTTGAACAGCTGGCCCAGGGTCGCCTCGGTGAAGGCGGTGGCCGTCCCGAGCAGGGCCACGACCCACATCCAGAACACGGCGCCGGGCCCGCCCAGGATGAGGGCCAGGGCCACGCCCACGATATTGCCGGTGCCCACGCGGCAGGCCAGCCCCACGGCGAAGGCCTGGAAGGAGGAGATGCCGCCGGCGGCCCCGGCGCGCGAGCCGGCCACGGCGCGGGCGATGGATCCCAGGTGGCGCAGCTGGACGGCGCGGGTGCGCCAGGTCAGGAAGGCGCCCGCGCCCAGCAGCAGCCAGATCAGGATGGTGCCGAACAGCCAGTTGGACAGCGTCGATATGACGGTGCTGATGATCTCCACGGCTCAGGCCCTCCCCGCCGCGCTCTCGGCCCCGGCGCCTTCGGGCGGGGCGCCGCCGTCGCCGTCGGCGGGGGCCTCCCACACGCCCTCGACCGCGTCGCCGGGCAGGAGCGGGTTGCCGTGGCCGACGAAGACCGGCTCTGCGCTCCCGCGCGCCGCCTGGGCCTCGAAGTCGCGCAGGGTGCCCAGCGCCCAGGGGGCCAGGCGGATGATGGCGACGAGGTTGATCAGGCCCAGCAGCCCCAGGGCGATGTCCGTCAGGGCCCACACGGCCGGAAGGGTCAGGACGGTGCCGGCGTAGGCGGCGCCGGTCAGCAGGAGCCCGAAGGCCTGCTCGGCGCGGCGCTCGCCGCCCAGGAAGTTCACGTTGACCTGGGAGTAGGAGTAGCAGCCGAGCACCGTGGAGAACACCAGGACGAAGATGAGCACGACCATCGGCCAGACGGTCCACGCCCCCAGGTGCTCGACGACCGCCTGCTGGGTCAGGACCGCGCCGACCAGGGTGTCGTCGCCGGGCCGGTAGGTGCCGGTGGCGAGCAGGATGAGCAGGCCGGTGGCGGTGCACACGACGATGGTGTCGACGAACACGCCGAAGGACTGGATGAGCCCCTGCTTGACGGGGTGGGCCACGGTGGCGGTGCCCGCGGCGTTGGGCACCGTGCCCAGGCCGGCCTCGTTGGAGAACAGGCCGCGGCGCACGCCGTTGAGCACGGCGGCCAGGATTCCGCCCGAGATGCCGTAGAGCGCCTGGTCCAGCCCCAGGGCGCCGCGCAGCACCTCGCCGAGCACGCGCGGCAGCTCGCCGATATTGAGGACGATGACGACGGCGGTGACCAGGACGTAGACCAGGGCCATGAGCGGGGCCACCACCTCGGTGACGCGGGCGACCCACTTGAGCCCGCCCAGCACAATGGGCCCGGTCAGGGCGACGAGGGCCGCGCCCACCATCCACGGCCTGATCGAGGGCACGGTGGCGCCCAGGACCTGCGCCAGGGAGTTGGTCTGCACCATGACCACCGTGACCCCCACGCTCACAATGCACATGACGGCGAAGGCGGCGCCCCAGGCCCGCGAGCGCAGGCCGTTCTTGATGTAGTAGGCGGGGCCGCCGTGGAAGGTGAAGTCGCGGCCGCGCTCCTTGAAGACCTGCGCCAGGGTCGACTCGACGAAGCTCGTCGCCATGCCGATCAGGGCCACGGCCCACATCCAGAACAGGGCGCCCGGCCCGCCGGCGACAATGGCCAGGGCGACGCCGGCGACATTGCCGATGCCCACGCGGGAGGCCAGCCCCACGGCGAAGGCCTGGAAGGAGGAGATGCCGCCGGCGGCCCCGGTCCGCGAGGAGGCGATGGTGCGCAGCATCGTGCCGAAGTGGCGGAACTGGACGGCGCGGGTGCGGATGGTGAGGTACAGGCCGACGGCGATGAGCAGGGCGGACAGGACGTAGGTGTAGAGGGCGTCGTCGACCGCCAGGAGGGTGCACACGACGGGGCCGGAGTCGCACGCGTCGGCGGGCGCGGCCATGGGCAGCGCGCCGGGGGCTCCGGCGGTGAGGGCGGCGAGGCTGGCGGGGGCGGCGTTCATCGTTCGGCTCCTGTCGCTGCGGCGGGCTGGCTGGTCTCGGGGGCGGTGGTATGCACGGGGTCCTTCAGTCCTCGGTGGTGGCGGGTGCGGGGCGGGGGCCGACTCGTCGGCGTCATCGTCGGATGACCAGACCCCGCCGGGCACGTCGCCGGGCAGGTGGGGGTTGTCCCGGCCGCGGAAGACGGGTTCGGCGACTCCCGAACGCCGCTGGGCCTCGTAGTCGCGCAGGGCGCCCGCGCCCCAGCGGTGGAGGCTGACAAGGGCGACGAGGTTGGTCAGGGTCATGACCGCCATGGCGATGTCGACGGCGTTCCACACCACGTCGAGGGACAGGACCGCCCCGGCGGTGGCGGAGGCGACCGAGACGATGCGCACGGTCCAGCTCGCCCAGCGCCGCCCGCCGGTGAGGTAGTCCATATTGACGTCGGTGTACACGTAGGCGGCGATGATCGAGGAGTAGGCCAGGACGAAGATGAGGACCGCCATGGGCAGGACCGTCCAGCCGCCCAGCCCGTGGGCGATGGCCAGGGTGGTCAGCGTGGAGGGGTTGGCGCCCTGGTCGGTCCAGGCGGCGGGCCCGGCGATGAGGATGACGAAGGCGGTGGCGGTGCACACGACGATGGTGTCGACGAACACGCCCAGGGACTGGATGAGGCCCTGCTGGACCGGGTGGGCCACGGTGGCGGTGGCGGCGGCGTTGGGGGCGGTGCCCTGACCGGCCTCGTTGGAGAACAGGCCCCGCTTGGTGCCGTTGATGACGGCGGCCAGGACGCCTCCGCCCAGGCCCCCCACCAGCGGTTCGGGGGCGAAGGCGGAGGAGATGATCTGGCCGATGACGCGCAGGAAGTCCTCGAGGTTCATCAGGCAGATGAGGGCGACCAGGACGATGTAGATCAGGGCCATGATCGGGGCCATCCACTCGGTCACGCGCGCCACGGCGCGGATGCCGCCGAAGACGACGACGGCGGTGAGCACCAGGACGAGGCCGGCCACCACCAGCTGGGCGGCGCTCAGCCCGCCGAACCCGGGCAGGGCCGAGCCCTCCCCGCCGCCCAGGGCCGCCACCAGGGTCCCGGCCACGGCGTTGGACTGCACCGAGGTGATGATGAAGCCGCAGGTGACCAGGGTGATGACGGCGAAGACCCCGGCCAGGGCCCGGCCGCCCGCGCCGCCCATGCCGCGGGCCATGTAGAAGGCGGGGCCGCCGCGGAAGGATCCGTCGGGCGCGCGGACCTTGAAGATCTGGGCGAGGGTGGCCTCGAAGAAGGCGGTGGCCATGCCCACCAGCGCCACGACCCACATCCAGAACACGGCGCCGGGGCCCCCGTAGAGCAGGGCGGCGGCGACGCCGAAGACATTGCCGACCCCCACGCGGGCGGCCAGGGAGATGGCGAAGGCCTGGAAGGAGGAGATGCCGCCCCCCGCGCCCGAGCGCGAGGAGGCGACCTGCCTGATCATGGTCGGCAGGTGGCGCACCTGGACGCCGCGGGTGACGGCGGTGAGGAACAGGCCGGTGGCGATGAGCGCCCACATGGTGATGTGCTGGGTGATCCAGTCGGCTATGACCTTCAGGCTGTCTGCGAGGGCGTCCATGGGGGCAGAACCTTGACCTTTGCACGCGTCGGGAGGGGAACGCGCCGCATGATCTCACACTCCGGCGCATTTCCACTCCCCCGTCCCCTGTGCGAGACCGGCCGGCGACCGGCCCCGCGGAAGAGGCGAGGGGCGAGCCGGGAGCGGTGCGGGGGAAGGCGGTGTGGGAGCATAGGGCCATGTCCGCCGCCGCGTCGAGCTCGTCCGCCCCCGCGCTCAACGTCATGCTCGACTCCCTCATCCCCGCCGACGACCCCGAACGCGCGCCCGAGCCCGATGAGATCTACCTCGCCTTCTCCGAATGGGCCGAGTCCACCGGCCGCCCCCTCTACCCCCACCAGGACGAGGCCCTGAGCCAGATCCTCTCCGACCGCCACGTCATCGCCGCCACCCCCACCGGCTCGGGCAAGTCCATGATCGCGCTCGCGGCCCACACCGCCTCGCTCGCCCGCGACGCCCGCTCCTACTACACGGCCCCGCTCAAGGCCCTGGTCAGCGAGAAGTTCTTCGAGCTGGTGCGCCTGTTCGGCGCCGACAACGTCGGCATGATCACCGGCGACACCTCCATCAACGCCGCCGCCCCCATCATCTGCTGCACCGCGGAGATCCTGGCCAACCAGTCCCTGCGCGAGGGCGGGGACCTGGACGCGGACACCGTCGTCATGGACGAGTTCCACTACTACGCCGACCCCCAGCGCGGCTGGGCCTGGCAGGTGCCGCTCCTGGAGCTGCCCCGGGCGCAGATGGTGCTCATGTCCGCCACCCTGGGCGACGTCTCCTTCTTCGTGCGCGACCTGCACGAGCGCACGGGGCGCGAGGTCGCCGTCGTCGACGACGCCGTGCGCCCCGTCCCCCTGGAGATGGAGTACGCGGTCGAGCCCATCGGCGAGCTCCTCCAGCGCCTGGTCGGCCAGGGCAGGGCGCCCGTCTACGTCGTCCACTTCTCCCAGAGGGCGGCCGTGGAGCGGGCCTCCTCCCTGCTGAGCGTCGACCTCGTCCCCAAGGCCCGCCGGGCCGAGGTCGCCGCGGCGCTGGGGGGCTTCCGCTTCGGCAGCGGCTTCGGCGCGACCCTCTCGCGCCTGCTGCGCAGCGGCATCGGCGTGCATCACGCCGGCATGCTGCCGCGCTACCGGCGCCTCGTCGAGCGCCTGGCCCGCGAGGGCCTGCTCGCCGTCATCTGCGGCACCGACACCCTGGGGGTGGGCATCAACGTCCCCATCCGCACGGTGGTGCTCACCAGCCTGGTCAAGTTCGACGGCGCCCGGGAGCGCCACCTGAGCGCCCGCGAATTCCACCAGATCGCCGGGCGGGCCGGCCGGGCCGGGTTCGACACCCGCGGCTACGTCGTCGTCCAGGCCCCCGAGCACGTCATCGACAACGCCAGGGCCCTGGCCAGGGCGGGCGACGACGAGCGCAAGCGCCGCAAGATCGTGCGCAAGAAGGCCCCCGAGGGGCGGGTGAACTGGACGGACAGGACCTTCGAGCGCCTGCGCGACGCCGCCCCCGAGACCCTCACCAGCCAGTTCCGGGTCACCACCACCATGGTGCTCAGCCTCATGGAGCGCCCCGGCGACCCGGTGGCCGCCATGGCCGAACTGCTCTCCCGGGTCCAGGCCACCGCGGCCGAACGGCGCCGCCACGTGCGCCGCGCCATTGAGATCTACCTGTCCCTGCGCACCGCCGGCGTCGTCGAGCACGTCTCCAGCGCGCGGGCGCGCGCCGACGGGCGCCCCCGCCTGCGCCTGGCCGTCGACCTGCCCGACGACTTCGCCCTCAACCAGCCGCTGGCCCCCTTCGCCCTGGCCGCCATGGACCTGCTGGGCGTCGACTCCCCCGAGCACACCCTGGACGTCATCAGCGTCGTGGAGGCGACCCTGGACGATCCGCGCCCCCTCCTGTACGCCCAGCAGCGGCAGGCCCGCGGCGAGGCGATCGCCGCCATGAAGGCCGAGGGGCTCGACTACGAGGAGCGCATGGCGGCCCTGGAGGAGATCACCTGGCCCCGGCCGCTGGCGGACCTGCTGGCCCCGGCCCTGGAGATGTACAAGCAGGCGAACCCCTGGATCGCCGAGCACGAGCTTCGCCCCAAGTCGGTGGTCCGCGACATGGTGGAGAACGCCATGACCTTCTCCGACCTCATCTCCCGCTACGAGCTGGGCCGCTCCGAGGGCGTGGTGCTGCGCTACCTCACCGACGCCTACCGGGCGCTGCGCCAGGTGGTGCCCGAGGAGCACCGCACCCCCGAGGTCGAGGAGGTCGTCGACTGGCTGGGCGGGCTCGTGCGCGCCGTCGACTCCTCCCTGCTCGACGAGTGGGAGGCCCTCGGGCGGGCCCAGGCCGGGCACGCGGACGAGGCGGCCGGGATCCTGGCGACCGACCGGCCGGAGGCGGACGGGACGGCCGGCGTCGAGCGCGCCTTCGGGGCCGACGCCGACGGGAGGGTCCCCCTCACCCGCAACCTCCACGCCTTCCGGGTGGCGGTGCGCCGCGAGATGTTCCGCCGCATCGAGCTCATGGCCCGCGACGACGTCGAGGGCCTGGGGCGCCTGGACGCCCCCTCCGGCTGGGGCGAGGACCGCTGGGACGGGGCCCTGGCCCGCTACTGGGACGAGTACGACTGGATCGGCACCGACACCGCCGCCCGCGCCGTCTCCCTCGCCCCGCTGGACGAGTCCCCCGACGCCGTGGCCCTGGCCGCCGCGGGCGTCTCCGAGCGGCTCATCGAGGCGCTCGAGGCCAGTGGCCGGAGGGTCTGGCTGGCGACCCAGGTCGTCGAGGACCCCGACGGCGACCACGACTGGAGGCTCACCGCCCTGGTGGACCTGGCCGAGTGCGACGCCGCCGAGCGCGCCGTCGTCCATTTGCTGAACGTCGGACCGAGGAGCTGACATGCCCGCATCCGCCCTGACGGCGCCCCGTCCTGCGCCGCTCCGCACCGCCCCGCCGCCCCACGTCGGCGAGGCCCGCAATTCCGCGTCCGCCCGCGCCAGCAGGACCCGCGCCGCCGCGCCC
>ERZ773010.2722-NODE-2722-length-10298-cov-13.641804_pt1 | contig 10298 bp, 8 predicted proteins | sample MGYA00580842_ERZ773010 | MGnify/ENA primary metagenome ERZ773010 (study PRJEB29015, sample SAMEA2737982) | human oral metagenome | biome: human oral; feature: human-associated habitat; material: dental | place: China | collected 2107 ...
AATCACCACAGTAGCCGCACTCGAATTCTACAGAAACACATTCTGACTAAGCCTCGTGGCATGGCGAACGCCTTCCGGGCGGTCTGAGCAGAGCGCGCGGAAAACCCAATTCAAGCCTTGTGACGGTTGACAGCCGTACTAGGCCACGCTCGCTGCCCCATTCCTCAAGCTCGGCGGCTTGCCCCAGCTGCATCCGCACATACGCCGACTTATCGACAGCCATCCCCTTACTGCCATGCTGACTCCATGACATGAGGATCCGCAAGATCCTCGAATGCGGCTGCCGATCGACTCCAATCCTCCGCAGTCACCGATACGCCAACAGCAGGTGCCACAGCGCCCCCTTCAAGCCTGCGTCGCAGGAACTCGTTGCGCGACAGCCCCAGGGAACACGCCTCGGCATCAATGCGCTCAATAGCTATTTCACTGAGACCACGAATGATGACATCTGCCATATAGCTCACCTCCCATCCCGGTGATATCACATGATATCACCGTAGTGTTAAACACTTCTCTATGAAGATTCTATTTGCATAGATAATTTAAATAGAATAAAGTCATTTGCGAGCCACTCGCCTGGATAACCAGACTGGTCAGAATTTACGCAAAAAGCTCTTTGAGTTTCATCAGCGCCGCAGGTCCAGGATTTGCCGCTGCCTCCGACGGCAGCGAACTGGCCGGGCTGGGAACCTGCTGTTGATGACCAGGCACCCTGCGGCTGTTGCGAGATACTTCACACGTTGAACCGGAACTCCACGACGTCGCCGTCTTGCATGATGTAGTCCTTGCCCTCCAGGCGGACTTTGCCTGCAGCTTTGGCGGCTGCTTCGGAGCCTGCGGCGATGAGGTCGTCGTAGCTGATCACCTGGGCTTTGATGAAGCCCTTCTGGAAGTCGGTGTGGATGACGCCCGCGGCCTCGGGGGCCGTCGCTCCCTGCGGAATGGTCCAGGCCCTGGCCTCCTTCGGACCCGCCGTCAGGTAGGACTGCAGACCGAGGGTGGCGTAGCCGACGCGCGCCAGCACGTCGAGGCCCGGTTCGTCGACGCCGGCATCGGCCAGGAACTCCCGTGCCTCGTCCTCGTCCATCTCCACCAGCTCGGATTCGAACTTGGCGTCGAGGAAGATCGCCTCCGCGGGGGCGACGACCTGGCGCATGCGGTCCTTGAGGTCGTCGTCGGCCAGCTCATCCTGGTCGCAGTTGAACACGTACAGGAAGGGCTTCGCGGTGAGCAGGAACAGTTCGCGCAGCAGCTCCGTCTCAAGACCGGAGCCGTGAATCCGCCGGCCGTCCTCCAGGACCTTCACAGCTGCCTGCATGGCCTCCAGCTTCGGCCGCGTCTCCTTCTTGATCCGGGCCTCCTTCTCGACGCGCGGCAGCGCCTTCTCCAGGCTCTGGAGGTCGGCGAGGATCAGCTCCGTGGTGATCGTGTCGATGTCGCCCGCCGGATCGACCTTGCCGTCGACGTGCGTGACGTCGACGTCCTCGAAGACGCGGGTGACCTGGCAGATGGCGTCGGCCTCGCGGATGTTGGCGAGGAACGCGTTGCCCATGCCCTCGCCCTTCGAGGCGCCCCGCACGATGCCCGCGATGTCCACGAAACTCACCGTCGCGGGCAGGATGCGCTGCGAGTCGTACAGCTTCGCCAGCACCGGGAGCCGGGCATCCGGCACCCCGACCACACCGACGTTCGGCTCGATCGTCGCGAACGGATAGTTGGCCGCCAGCACATCGTTGCGGGTCAGCGCGTTGAACAGAGTCGACTTGCCGGCGTTCGGGAGACCGACGATTCCAATGGTGAGAGCCACGAGCGACGAGTCTACGGCACACCACCCCCAGAACCGCGGCGTCGCACCCAATATTTACGGACCCCTTGCCTTTCCCAAATCCGCTGAGTTAGGGTTGCCTCAGTGAGAGACATTGTTGATCACAGGTGTTCAGGACCACCGCATTGCGCTCTGCCACAAGCGCTCAGCAGGCCCGCCACACCGGCCTTTCTCTCCTTGGGCTGGTTCCGGCGGGCCTGTATGATGTTTCATCTTGCCAGATAGGCGCGCAGCGCACCCGCCAGGTGATGCGGATCATCCGCCCCGCACATCTCCCGGGCCGAATGCATCGACAGCAGCCCGATACCGACATCCACCGTCGCGATCCCCAGCCGGGTGGCCGTGATGGGGCCGATGGTCGACCCGCACGGCATCGCATTGTTCGAGACGAACACTTGGGATGGCACCCCGGCGGCCTCGCAGGCCCGCAGCCAGAGGGCCTCGCCCACGGCGTCCGTCGCATACCGCTGGCTGGCGTTTACCTTCAGCATGGGGCCGCCGCCCGGCACCAGCTGGGCGCGTGGGTCGTGGTGCTGGGGATAGTTGGGATGCACCAGGTGTCCGGCATCCGCCGAGACGCAGGAGCCCCGGGCGAGCAGGGCCTTCGTCGCATCAAGGCCGAGACCGGAGACGGCGGCGATCCGCTCCAGCACGTCCCCGAGGAATGGCCCGGCCGCCCCGGAGCTGGTCGCGGACCCGATCTCCTCGTGGTCGAAGGCAGCGAAGATCACCAGGTCATTCCCATCCGCCAAGTCCTCCATGGCCGTCAGCCCGGCGTGGGTGCTGGAGAGGTTGTCCAGGCGTCCCGACGCGAAGAACTCGCCGTGCAGCCCGAAGCGGGCGGGCGGCTGGGAAGAGTAGGTGAACAGGTCGTGGCCCAGGACGTCGCTGGCCTTCACCCCGGCCTGCTCGGCGAGGGCCGCCAGCAGATCGGGTTCGGCGTCGAGGGTGAACACCGGCTGGGTGTTGGCCTGGCGGTCGAGCGTGAGGCCGTCGTTGACGCCCCGGTCCAGGTGAATGGCCAGCTGTGGGAGGCGAGCGACGGAGTCGAGCCGCACCAGGTGCTGGGCGCCGTCGCGGGTGACGATGCGCCCGGCGATGCCGAGCTCCCGGTCCAGCCACGAGTTGAGCAGCGGGCCGCCGTAGATCTCGACGGCTATCTGCCCCCAGCCGCGGCAGCTGAAGCTGGCCTCGGGCTTGACCTTCAGCGCCGGGGAGTCGGTGTGGGCTCCGATGATGCGCAGCCCGGTGGTATCGCCGATGCGCTCCGGCTGCCGCCAGGCAATCACAGCACCGTGCCGGACAACGAAGAACCGGCCGGCCCCTTGCGGGAACCGCGCCCGCTCGTCTACCGGATTGAAACCGGCATCGACGAGGCGCAACGCGATGCTCTGGGCCGCGTGATAGCTCGTTGGGGAGGCTGTCACGAAAGCAGCTAGGTCATCCAAGTGGGAGGTGGGATCCGCGAACACGGTATCCATTCAACACCCAGCCCCTGACATTCCCGCACCGGCGTCGAAGGTTCACTGGCCTCGTTGCCGTCTGTCGGCATCACGACAGGCAAAAGTGCATAAAGCCAGCGACCCAGGACCAGGGAAAGAAAAATGTCGGTGGCATCTGCGAGGCTTCCGCCATGGACACTTCCTCACTGCTTCTGGCCCTGGTGATGCTGCTGGTCGGCATCGCCCTGGGCTACCTGCTCGCCCGCCAGGGCGTCGCCTCCCGCACGGCCCGCGCAGAGGCGGAACGTGACGCCGCGCAGCAGCGGGCTGCGGAGGTCACTGCAGACCGCCAACAGCTCGCCCACCACTTCCGGGTCTTGTCAGCGGACACTCTGGAGCAGCAGACCCGGCAGGCCGACCGGGCTGCTGACATCCGGCTGACCCCCATCTCCGAGGCCCTCCGGCAGCTGCAGCAGCGTCTCGCGGAGGTGGAGAGGCAGCGAACCACCCTGGCCGCGGAGCTACGGCAGCAGGTGGAGGGGGTGCGGGTCTCAGGCGAGGCGGTGCGCAAACAGGCGGCAGCCCTGGAGACGGCGCTGCGTGTCCCACAGGTGCGGGGCGCCTGGGGTGAAGCCAGCCTGCGGCGGATAGCGGAGATCTCGGGCCTGGTGGAGCACTGCCATTTCGAGACGCAGACCACCTACACATCTTCCGACGGCAGACGTCTTCGTCCCGATATGCGCGTCGACCTCGCTGGCGACCGGGTGGTGTTCGTGGACTCGAAGGTGCCGCTGGCCGCGGTACTGGAGGCCTGCCAGGCTGACGACGAGGAGCAGCAGACCATGCACCTGCGGCACTTCGCGAAAAACGTGCGCGCCCACATCGACCAGCTCTCCGCGAAGGAGTACTGGGCGCTGGACGCGGGCAGCCCTGAGTTCGTGGTGTTGTTTCTGGGCAGTGACGAGTTCTACCGGCTGGCTCTCGAACAACAGCCGGACCTGCATGAGTACGCGGCTAGCCGCCGGATCACCCTGGCCGGCCCGGGGCTGCTGATCCCGTTGCTGCAAATCATCTCGCACGGCTGGCGGCAGTCGCAGCTGGCGGAGTCGGCGGCGGAGGTCAGCGCCCTTGGACGTGAGCTGTACTCGCGGCTGGCTACGCTCGGAGCACACTTCGAGAAGCTGGGGTCGGCCATCAACAGCACGGTCCGGAACTACAACGCGGCAGTGGGCACCTTGGAGGCACGGGTGCTGGTGTCGGCGCGGCGGTTCCACGCGTTGAAGGTGTCCACAGACGACCTGCCGCGGCTCGGCACCGTCGATGAGGGGGTCCGGGTTCCCGTGGCGCCGGAGCTCGTGGAGTCCCCTGACGCAGGGTGAGGAGCATCGCCGCCCGGACTGTGGTGTCAGGTGTCGTTCATTCGCCGGTGTTTTCCTTCCCCGGATGCGGCGCCTGGCCTCGCTCACCTTATTCAGGTGCGACCCGGTAGCGTTTCACTAGGCTGCCGTGGCCACAGTATCCGCCCCGGAACCGTCTCCCATCAAACTCCCGGCGCACGACACCAGGTCGCGTGCCGCCCGGGGTTGCGGAGTGCGAATTTTGCCTCCGGCTAGCACAATGAGGGCCGTGACTGTGCTTTCCGACCTAGCGGACCTCGTACCCGACGCCCAAACCCGGTTGAACGGAGTGGCCCGCGTCACTCCCGTTGAGCTGAACCAGCGCCTCACCGACGCCACCGGATGCGAGGTGTGGCTGAAACGGGAGGACCTCCAGCCGGTGCGCTCCTACAAGCTGCGGGGCGCCTACAACCTGATCTCGCAGCTCTCCCCGGAGGCGCTGGAAGCCGGCGTGGTGTGCGCATCGGCCGGCAACCACGGGCAAGGGGTCGCGTTCGCCGCCGCGGCGCTCGGCATCAGCGCCGTGGTCTACGTACCCACTACCACGCCCCGCCAGAAACGGGATCGCATCCACGCGCTGGGGCGCGGACACGCGCAGCTCGTGATGGAGGGCTCCACCTACGACCAGGCCTCGGAGGCCGCCGCACGGTTCGCCGCGGAGACCGGACGCACCGTCGTCCCCGCGTTCAACGATCCGCGCACCGCCGCGGGGCAGGGCACGGCGATCGCGGAGGCGGTCGAGCAGCTTGGTTCCGTGCCGGACGTCGTCGTGCTGCCCGTCGGCGGTGGCGGCCTGATGTCGGGGGCGGCAGCCTGGCTGCGGACCCACCATCCGCAGGTCCGGATCATCGGTGTGGAGCCGGACGGGGCGCCGTGCGTGGCGGCCGCGATCTCAGCGGGCCGTCCGTTCCCGCTCACCAACATCGACACCTTCGTCGATGGTGCCGCCGTCAGTCTCGTCGGCGACTACACCTTCGAGGTCATCAGGGAGGCCGAGATCGAGCTGACCCGCATCCCGGAGGGGCAGGTGTGCTCCGAGATGCTGGAGATGTACCAGAGCGACGGCATCATCGCCGAACCCGCCGGTGCGCTCGCCGCTGCTGCCCTGCCCACCGGGGGCGTGGGGTCGCGCGTGCACATCCCCCACGGGTCGCGGGTCCTGAGCATCGTCTCAGGCGGCAACAACGACGTCGCCCGCTATGCGGATGTCGTGGAGCGTTCGCTGCTGCACGAGGGTCGCAAGCACTACTTCCTGGTCAACTTCCCCCAGGAGCCAGGTGCGCTGCGGCGCTTCCTCGACCAGGTCCTGGGTCCCGAGGACGACATCACCTATTTCGAGTACGTGAAACGCTCCAGCCGCGAGGTTGGCCCGGCGCTGGTCGGCGTCGAGCTGAGCAATCCCGGCGACTACCGCTTCCTCCTGGCCCGCATCACCGACTGCGGCATGGAGGTCAACGAGGTGGACTCCACCAGCCCATACTTCCGTTTCCTGGTGTGAATTCAGTCGACCGTAATTAGCCGGTACATCCCACTCAGAATCGAGATTTCCAGAGTAAGGGTGGATCTGGACTCCAATCATCATGAGCGGCCTGGTGGTAATCAGCGTGGCTGTTATTTCCAATTTCGCCAAGATCCTCGTGATTTTCTCAGCTAGAACAACCTGGAACGGTATCCGACTCGATACTGTAGCTCGCATTTAACAAAATCTAATTTTTTCCCTGATTTTCAGGCCCATGGGGCAGGGGTTTGGTGTACCCGGGACTGCAGATTTTGTTTTAAGAGGGCTATGACACCCTGAGACGCGGCATCGGAACACTGAGCACCGGCACCACAACTTACGAAGTCACCTGCTGGCAGTCGGCGGCACAATGTGATATTGCTCCATGGATATTTACAGAACATGCGATCACCGTCAGCAGACAATCGTTACGAACCCAGGATCTGCGTAGTCACGGGGATACGGAGCTGGGTAGCGATTGGGGTGTAGAGGTCGATACCTTGTTCCTTAGTCTGTAGAGACAATATCAGCGCATATCGAATCGGTAGGTCACGGCGGTCTTTTCGGCTGTTGTTCTTCCACCAGCCGCCGACCGGGTAGACGGCGATGTTGTTGCAGTGGGCCAGTTCAGCTCCTGTACCGGTCCACTCATCTTGGTGGAGGGAACCCAGATGCCGGCCTCGTTCTCCTAAGAACCATCGGTCAGACTCACTTAATCGTGAGCCGCCCTCTTCGTTCTGCGCTTGGCGGTTGATACGCTGGACAAACTCAGTTTGGTTTTCCAGCCTTCCTTGCAGGTCAAATCGGAGGCCATGAGATGCGTAGGCGTACTTGTTGCGCCAGCCACGACGTGAGGCTGAGGGCTCAATGAAGTATGACAGCGTGATACGGAGTCGCACTGGGCTTACACCGAGACTCTGTAGAACGTCTGTGGGCCAGGGCAACGGGTGAAGCCGGAAGTGCCGCATGGCATACTTATCACCGGTGAATGGCACGAAGCGATCCTGCGTGACGAGCGTTACCGCGCCCAACCCCGAATTCAGCACGGCTTCCTCCGTGGGAACGCCCCAGCCGAACTCTCGAAGTAGGTGCTGGCGGGCTCTCTTACTCTGGTCAACAGAAAGGCGCTGGACCATGGTTTCAGTCCATTCGGCAGAGTGAGTCAACAACCCACGAACCGTCTCGGGCCAGTACGCCGGATACCGGCTCATGACGAGGACCGCTAGCCGTGCGGCTAGCGCACTGGCGGCGCTTGTAGCATTCGCCGACGTGAGGGCGACATTGGTGTGGTGTCCAGTGGAGCGCAAAGACAATGACGGCAACCGGGTTTCAAATAACCCACTACGGTCGCTGAGGACGTTGCCGCCTTCCATGCAGATGTCTGGCTTGATTGGCCATCGCGTCATGTTGAAGTAGAGCGATGTCGTCGTGTGTGGCGAGGTGTCCCCGGCTGCCGCCACAGTCGACCACCCCGCATACTGCGGGTGAGAAGGTACCTGCGTCAGGTCGGTGTAGGCGCCGACGGTAAGGGCGTTCCATGCTTGCGCAGGGTCCTGGATAGGCGAGTTCACTGAGTTCGTGTGGTGGTCGTCGTCATACTGCGGAACATTTCCTGCAGCAACCACGATCAGACGAGCCGCGTCTGGGTTTGGCGTAGAGATTAACTGAATAGTGCCCCCAGACCGCGCTATGTCAGTTCCCACCGCAAGGGCATCAACCGCGGCCGACCAGAGGGTCGGTTCGCCAGGCTTGTCTGGGTCAGTACTCAATGTCAAGCAGAACGCGCGCCTCCGATCACTCCGGACTGTCTCCGGGCGGGACACGGCCTCCGCGGTTGCGGTGCCGTAGTCGAGCGGATTGAGTTGTGGCGAACCCAGCGCGGGTGTCATGCGCACTGACTCCAAACAGTGCCGGAGCAAGACGCTCCCGCTGCTGGCCAGCAACGGTTCCAGATTTCCATAGAGCGCAAGCCCCGCCATCGATGTACCATGGCCGCGGCGATCAACGTCAGTGCCTGAACCGCTAAAGATGGAATGATGGTCGTCAGGCGCTAGGGATTTCCCCAACAAGATGTGGGTCCGAAAGACGCCGGTGTCGAGGTGGCAAACGGCAGGCGCATCACCAGGAGCAGGGGTGACGCGTGAAACGAGGTCTTCAACATACTCAGTCTGTTCGTCCGCGGGAAGGTCTTCGACAGTGTCGACAAACTCCGGACGCCGGATCTCGGTGAGCGGAACTGAAGTGAAAGGCAATATTCGCAGTTGTGCCCAGGTCGCTTCAATCCAAACGATGAGCCGATCACCGAAACGCAGTTCCCTGCGAAGAGACCGCAGCCTGCAGGAAGCGACGAAGGTCTCCCAAGCATCGATATGGGGACTGTTCGCATCAAGCCATAACTCCCACCAATGCCGGCCAGAGTTCGGCGGGGCTGAATCAGACGTCCAGAGGTCATTGAGAACCGCGTCGCGAATCCGGCAGATATTGGCGACGAGGGTCTGATTCCTTGGACGACCATTCTTGCTGTTTTTCTTGTCATCCAAGTAGTCTTCGAAGAGCTTCAAGAACTCTTGCCGGTATGCGTCAGAAACCCACACGGTTGCCGTTTCCGGCGCTTCATCAATAGCCTCGCGCACGGAGAGCAGCAGCCATTTTGGCTTGCTGACTCGCCCGCTGGCGCGCTGGTTGAGGGAATCGAGCTTCAGCGGGTGCGCGGCACCTTCACCTTCGAGGACGATCACCGTTCCTGCTGCACGGAGTTCTTCATCACTCGGCACCATGACCATGCGCTGCCGGTCGCAGTTCTCAAAGACTCGTTCGGCTGAATGCTTCAAGCTCGCCCCATGCGTGTAGCGGTCGACATCGCGGGGTGACTTATCCAGTCCCCCACCTTGTCGGTGGAAGTCGACTGATTCTGCGTGACCTTGAACGTAGAGGTGGTCGAGGCCTCGTGAAACCTTAGCCAAGGCTCGCCGCTCTTCGCGAGATCAGTGCAGTGATAAGATCCTCTCGGCGAACATGGGTCTCACCTCGCATCAAAACGGTTTTGGCTGCTGTCTCTGCCGCTTTAACGAGTTCTGCGTGACTCAAGCCCACTGTGTATTCTCCAAGCTTCACCATGCTCGTACCCGCAGCGAGCGTCCCTAGACGTGCTTTCATCACAGCAGTTGCTTGCCTCGTATCGGGTAGCGTGTAGGTCAAGACAGCGTCAAAACGGCGAAACAACGCGTGATCCAAGATCGCTCGATGATTCGTCGCCGCCAGCACCAAAGACTCAGTACTCGCCTCTTCGAGAAAGACAAGGAAAGAATTGAGAATACGGCGGGCTTCGCCAACATCATTGCTACTACGGCCCGCACCAAGTGCATCAAATTCATCAAAAAGATAAACCGCACGACGTTGATCAACAGCATCAAAAACGAGCCGTAGCTTACTAGCAGTCTCCCCCATGAATTTGCTCAGCAAACTATCTAAACGGACCGTTAGCATCGGAATTTCGAGTTCAGCGGCCAGTACCGCCGCGGTCATTGTTTTACCTGTTCCTGGGGGACCCTCCAGGAGAAGACGGTGCGCAGGAGCAAACCCGTAGTCCAAGAGGTTCTTTCGTTGCCTCTGCTCCGCTAGTACCTGTTTAATCTGCGCTACTAGCTCGGCTGGTGCGACCAGCTGGCACAGCTTCACGCCCGGGTGCGTGGCTTCAACAAGTTCAGCCAGCTCTCCGCGTGGTTGCGCCAGCGTCGTAATCTTGCCTAGGGGCTGACGTTCGCGTGAAGCGTCCACCGCTTTCTTGATGTCGTTAGCGAGGACATGGTGCCCGGCCTTGGCTTCTCGTGCAGCGACCTGAAGCGCAACAGAGTAGAAGCTGGCGTCATCGCCAGCTGCGTGGCTGCGCACCATCGCGGCGATGTGCTGTCCTGTGCCAGCCATAGTGCACCTCTTCTTCGCTAGCAAGTACGTCAACTGTGGACACAAGCCTACTGGCCAAGAGACGATGACAGGGAGTGGGCACGCATGCAATACGACTGGGGATGGAACCGGCGCGACCAGGAAACCCTGACAGGCAGTATCCGGTGTTCCGGTTTATCGTCGTCGGGTGGGTGTGGTGGTGGGGCGGCTATTACGGTCGGGGATGGTGACGA
>ERZ773010.2730-NODE-2730-length-10289-cov-3.563905_pt1 | contig 10289 bp, 9 predicted proteins | sample MGYA00580842_ERZ773010 | MGnify/ENA primary metagenome ERZ773010 (study PRJEB29015, sample SAMEA2737982) | human oral metagenome | biome: human oral; feature: human-associated habitat; material: dental | place: China | collected 2107 ...
CTCGTATGACCTTCTCCTTCTTCTCAAACTCACAGAAGGAGACCAACTGCTTGCACGACTTCAGAGGACGCTGATAGAAGATGATGTGGTCTCGTATCCTACCGATTAGTGCGTCTGTAAGGAGCTCTGGGTAGAATGTCCTTTGTACCGCCATGATGCTGTCATACTCCTCAATGTATGCCTCACGGGGATAGACCTGCTCCTTGATGCGGTAGGTGTAGTAGACTCCTCCTCTGGGGGCAGTCTGTTGATTTGCCCTTAGCTCCTCAGCGAAGTGCTGACCGATGGTCTGCCCCTTCTCCTTCAGGGCTTGGTAACGTCCTTTGACTTGAGCTACATAGCCTGTCTCCTTGCCCTTCTTAGTCTCAGCCTCTGCGGCTTCGTCTGCCTTCGCGTGCTTGTAGCCTCGCCTCTGGTTGATGTGTAGTAGCACGCGTCCCAGTTCGGCTAGGCTCAGCTGCTCACTAGGTGTAGCAGCTCGTGCCCGTAGCTCCCAGAGCTCCAGTAGGGGGAGCTTGATTAGGGCTTCATCGGGGAGCATCTTATGCTTACGAAGCTCTTCCTTTAGAGCCTCTCGCCGTAGCTGATAGCGATCCATACCCTTGCGGATGGTACGTGCCACCGTACGCATCTTGTTCTTGGTGATCGCCTTCCCTTGAGTGAATTCCGTGGCATCATCCGTAGAGAGGGGCACGATACGGCTCCCCATTCCTAGGATACTCTGTGGTTTCTCATCTTTGTCTAGGGTGATTAGGCACCACCCGATAGACCCGACACCGAGGTCGAGACCAAGTACTTTTCTTGTCATTGTACTCTGCGTTTAGTTTGGATTATAAATATTTTGGCTACCTTTGTGGTACTGATTTGAAAAGCTAATCACAATAAGGATTATTCCGTTGTGAAAACATCCAAGGCGGGGCTTCGGCCTCGTCTTTTTTTGTGTTCATACACCAGTACAAGAGGTCTCCCAATTACACGGCCTAAGTTACTGACTTCCTAGCTAATTCGCAACTTATCACCTACCCTCCACCCGCTGTACTGGCTGGTCACAGGATACCATATACCCACCCTGATCGTTTAGGATTCGCTCTCAAATGCAGATCCAACTGAGGCACTCGGGGCTTATCTTCTTCTTTCTTTGTATCTTTGCGCCACGATCCGATGCGTCGTCTGTCTTTCCTCCTCCCTGTGAAGGGGTGGGAGGGATAGCTTGCGACGGCGGTATTTTGTTTCACTATATAAGTACAAGTAATATGTATCTTGATTCAGCTAAGAAGGCCGAGCTCTTCGAAAAGCATGGTAAGGGCGCTAAGGACACTGGGTCTCCTGAGAGCCAGATCGCACTCTTCACCTTCCGTATCGCCCACCTAACGGGTCACCTACAGAAGAACAAGAAGGACTACAGCACCCAGCGTGCGCTACGTATGATCATCGGTAAGCGTCGTCGTATGCTCGACTACCTCCAGAAGATCGACATCGAGCGTTACCGTGCCATCATCAAGGAACTCGGCATCCGTCGCTAATCCCCTAAGGTGATCCACTAGGCTATCTCGTATAGCCTACCAGATAAAGAGGCTACCCCCCGACTGGGAGGTAGCCTCTTTAGTTATCTGTAGGGTAGACCTAGGGCGGGATAGCGCTCGCCCTGAGGGGTACTAGGCGGATAGGATAAGTGAGACTAATTCCTTGTAGAGCTCCGAGGCAGGCAGGGAGGCGTCGACCCCCTTAGAGGCCGCATCGACCATCCTCAGATGATGGACTATGGCGAAGACTTGGCTAGCGGTATAACTTCGGCGAGCGAGGTCATAGTCCTTGGCGGCATAGGGAGAGACCTTCAGCGCCTCTGCTATCGAACGTTCGTTGGGCTGGGGGATGTAGTAGACAGCCATGAGGTTGGAGAAGAAGCCAAAGAGGGTAGCCAAGGTGACCTGGATCGGGTGGGTACGCTCGTTAGCTGCAAAGTAGAAGGCTATACGATAAGCACGAGCTGAGTCCCGCTTGATGAGGCTAGAGAGGAGCTCAAAGTTGTTGTACTCCTTGCTCACCCCCACATAGTACTCTATATCCTCGGGGTGCACGATGGTACTCTTCCCCTCGAGGGCTAGAGCTATCTTCCCTACTTCGCCTAGGATCTTCTCTAGGTCATTACCCGTAGCCTCAGCCATGAGGAAGGCCGTACGCTGGTCGATCGTTAGGCCATGCTCAGCGAAGGTACGTACGATGAAGTCGGGGACCTTAGAGTCGTAGATCTTGCTGGACTCGTAGACAGCCTTGCGCTCGTTGAGGGTCTTGTAGAGGGTCTTGCGCTTGTCGGGCTTCTTCTTGTGACAGAGTACGAGGCAGGTACTCTGGGGTAGATCGTCTAGGTGGCTAGCTATCTGATCGAGGTCTCGCACCTGCTGTGCCTCCCTCACGAGGACGAGCACACGCTCCCCCATCATCGGGAAGCGCAGAGCATCGAGCAGGATGTCTCGGCTCGTGACCTCTGCGCCATAGAGGACAGTGAGGTTGAAGTCCCGCTCATCCTCGGGGATGACCTTCGTCAGGAAGAGCTCGGCAAGGCGGTCAATATAGAGGGGTTCGTCCCCTGCTAGGAGGTACACGGGCTGGAGCGCACCCTTCTTGATCGCCTTGGCGATATCATCGTAGGTAGCCATATCGGTATTTATTGTCTAACTTCGTGGGCGTGCCCCAGGGGACACGTACGACAAAGATAAGAATGATCAAGCTAAATCTCCCGGATTACCGCCTACGACTGAGGAAGGAGGAGGGTAAGACCTATATCTACGATGACCTCCGCCAGCGATTCGTCACCCTCACCCCCGAGGAGTGGGTGCGCCAGCACTTCGTGCACTACCTGATGGAGCACCTAGGCTACCCCCGAGAGCTGATGATGAACGAGGTGACCATACAGGTGGGCTTGACGACCAAGCGGTGTGATACCCTACTCTATAGCCGCCAGCTCACCCCTCGGGTACTGATCGAGTACAAGGCACCCCACATCCGCATCACCGACCGAGTACTTCAGCAGATCCTTCGCTACAACTATACGCTGCGTGTACCCTACCTCATCCTAAGCAACGGGATGGAGCACTTCGCCTGCTGGATTGACTATGAGCAGGGCTCCTATACCTTCCTGGAGCATATCCCCCCCTACGACGAGCTCAGCGACTGACCTTCCCCCTAAGACCGACGACCACCATGAGACACAGAGAAGCCTACCTACACTACGTCTGGCGCTATGGCCTCTATGACCAACTCATCCCGACAGGGGAGCTCGCAGGGACTCGCATAGAGGTGCTGGAGCCCGGAGAACTAAATACGGATGCAGGCCCGGACTTCTTTGCCGCCAAGATTCGCATCAATGACCTCCTCTGGGTCGGCTGTGTGGAAATCCACCATGCCTCCGCCGAGTGGTACCATCACCACCACGACAGCGATCCCGCCTACCACTCAGTGATCCTACACGTCGTGGAGCAGGACAATCGCCCCATCACTCTAGCCAGCGGAGCCTCGCTCCCGACCTGCCTCCTCATGGTACCCCATCGGTCGGAGGGCGAGGACATCGCCAGAGAATACTCCCCCACAGCACTCCCCTGCACCCAGAGCACCGCCCGAGGGGGAGGACTAGCCCCTCTCAGCCAGCTCCCCCACGAGGCTCGTAGTGCCTGGCTCCAGTGTCTCCTGCATAGTCGGCTCAGGGAGAAGGTGCAGGCCGTCGAGGATCTACTGCACCGCTGCGAAGGAGACTGGGGGCAGACCTTCTACTCTCTCCTCGTGCGCTACTTCGGCTTCGGGCTCAACAACGAAGCCATGGAACGACTAGCCCTTAGCCTCCCCTACACCATTCTGATGAAGCATCGGGATCACTTGAACCAAATCGAGGCGCTACTCCTCGGGCAAGCAAGTCTCCTTAGCTTCCTCCCCGAGGGAGACTACAGAGAGCACCTTGAGCGTGAATATACCTTCCTTGCCCACAAGTATGCCCTGCGCACTCTACCTAGCGGGACGTTTCGCCGAGCACGCACCCGACCCAGCAACCTCCCCGAGCGACGTCTACTGCAGCTGGCGGGGCTGATCTGCCAAAGGGAGAGCCTGGCCGAGGAGAGCCTCCGTGTGGACAGCCTAACAGAGGCCTATGAGCTCCTTCGTCCCTCCCGAGAGGGTAGCAGGGAAGAGGGCGAGGTAGACACCTGTAGCGTCCTCAGTCCTGCGAGCTGTGACCTACTGATCATCAATGTCCTCATCCCCTATCGCCTCACCTGGAGGCGACACTATGGTGGCGAAGGTGAGGAGTACGCTCCCCTCTCCCTGCTAGACGGACTCTCGGCAGAGAGCAATCGCATCACACGTCTCTTCGCCTCGGCTGGGCTACCCGTAGAGACAGCCTCGGACAGCCAAGCCCTACTCTACCTACATCGCCACTACTGTAGCCAGCAGCTCTGCTCCTATTGCCCCTGGAGTACCTGCCCCTCAGAGGCTACGACGTAGGCCAGAGCCAGCACATGTCCCCCCCAGCATACCCCCTCGGGGATATCCATTGTATACCCGAGGGAACCTCGCCCGTAGCTCTGTAGCGCCAGCGTTATCCCCTATAGTTATTCCCTCCTAGAGCACCCTCCGGGGCTCATACCGAGAGCGCATGAGTGTACACGCGTGTACACAAGTGTGTACACGTGGGTATACTATAGTGTACACACGTGTATACTCCGCCCTCCTAGGGTATAGGTGTACACTAGGATAAGCGGAGCCTAGGGGAAAGATACACCTGTATCTAGGCTAGGCTCCTAACGTCCCCACCCTAGGCCTTCGGCCCTCTGTCCTAGTGCCCTACACACGTCAGCCTGGAGGCTCCTTCGGGGAGCAGGGGACATAGTATACAGCAATATGGTTAGCTCATTCTAGGTATAAAACAAGGATACAAGAGCACGATACAAGCCTTCATCTACCTACATATTGGGATATGAGCTAGTACGATTATGCCTTTTTTTCGCTAATAATAGTACTTGATATACCTAATTGAGCTATCTTTGTAGGGCGATAGGGATACCCTTGAGGAGATCTATGCTAGTGAGGAGGATGGGTATGGGTGAATGGTCCATATCCCTATTGCCATGTGTAACGTGTATCAAAAGATCATAATTAAATAGAACTTGTATGTCGTGGTTAATCAAATCTTCGATCGGGCGTAAGTTGGTCATGAGTATCTCTGGCCTTGCACTTATCCTGTTCTTGACCTTCCACATGTCGATGAATCTCGTAGCCCTCTTCTCAGAGGAAGGCTATAATGCTGTCTGCGAATTCCTCGGTGCGAACTGGTATGCCCTCGTGGCAACGAAGGGGCTAGCCCTGCTCTTCATCGTGCATATCGTATATGCCTTCATCCTGACGAACCAGAATCGTAAGGCACGAGGCAACGACCGCTATGCTGTCATCGACCGCCCTAAGGGCGTAGAGTGGGCTTCGCAGAACATGATGGTCCTAGGTGTAATCGTACTCCTCGGACTAGGCCTGCACCTCTTCAACTTCTGGGCTAAGATGCAGCTAGCAGAGATCATGGGCCAGCACGACCTCGGGATCGAGGGCGTCTCTGGACCTACGGATGGTGCTGGACTCATCCGCTACACCTTCTCCAACCCTATCTTTGTCGTGCTCTACCTCGTGTGGCTGGCTGCCCTATGGTTCCACCTGGCACACGGCTTCTGGAGCTCGCTGCATACCATCGGGTTTAACAACAGAGTGTGGTTCGATCGTCTGCACAAGATCTCGAACATCTATGCCACTATCATCATCCTTGGCTTCGCAGCCGTCGTGGTGTGTTACTTCTTCCGTTCCCTCTGCGGGGGTGCTTGTAGCCTTTAGTCCTAGACTTAGCGCATAAGCAAGCGATCCGTTATTAGCCCTATCCATATTATGTCACAGATAGATTCTAAGATCCCCGCCGGCCCATTAGCCGAGAAGTGGACAAACTATAAGGACCACCAGAAGCTGGTCAATCCAGCCAACAAGCGTCGCCTCGATATCATCGTCGTCGGTACGGGGCTGGCAGGTGCCTCTGCAGCTGCATCACTGGCTGAGATGGGATTCAACGTCCTCAACTTCTGTATCCAGGACTCCCCTCGTCGTGCACACTCCATCGCCGCTCAGGGTGGTATCAACGCTGCAAAGAACTACCAAAACGACGGGGACTCCGTCTACCGCCTCTTCTACGATACGATCAAGGGTGGTGACTACCGTGCCCGTGAAGCTAACGTCTACCGCCTGGCAGAGGTTGCCAATAGCATCATCGACCAGTGTGTAGCACAGGGTGTACCCTTCGCTCGCGAATACGGCGGTCTACTGGACAACCGTTCCTTCGGGGGTGCGCAGGTCTCACGTACCTTCTATGCTCGTGGTCAGACGGGACAGCAGCTCCTACTCGGTGCCTACTCTGCCCTTAGCCGTCAGGTCGGTAAGGGTGCAGTGAAGATGTACACCCGCCACGAGATGCTCGATGTCGTCATCATCGATGGCCGTGCCCGTGGTATCATCGCTCGTAACCTCATCACAGGTAAGATTGAGCGCTTCGCTGCCCATGCCGTAGTCATCGGTACTGGCGGCTATGGTAACGCCTTCTTCCTCTCGACCAATGCTATGGCCTCCAACGGCTCTGCAGCTTGGCAGTGCTACAAGAAGGGTGCTTACTTTGCCAACCCTTGTATGGCGCAGATCCACCCCACATGTATCCCCGTACACGGAGAGTTCCAGTCCAAGCTCACGCTGATGTCCGAGTCTCTTCGTAACGATGGTCGTATCTGGGTGCCCAAGAACATCGAGGACGCCAAGAAGCTCCAGGCTGGCACCATCCGTCCTACAGAGATTAAGGAGGAAGATCGTGACTACTACCTAGAGCGTCGCTACCCCGCCTTCGGGAACCTCGTTCCTCGTGACGTAGCTAGCCGTGCAGCCAAGGAGCGTTGTGATGCAGGCTTCGGTGTGAACAACACGGGTCTAGCCGTTTACCTCGACTTCTCCTCCGCTATCCAGCGCCTAGGGAAGGATGTCGTAGAGGCTCGCTATGGTAACCTCTTCCAGATGTATGAGAAGATCACCAACGACAACCCCTACGAGACTCCGATGATGATCTACCCCGCCATCCACTACACCATGGGCGGTATCTGGGTAGACTACGAACTGATGACCTCCATACCCGGGCTCTTCGCTATCGGGGAAGCCAACTTCTCCGACCACGGAGCTAACCGCCTCGGTGCTTCAGCTCTGATGCAGGGGCTCGCTGACGGATACTTCGTACTCCCCTACACCATCCAGAACTATCTGGCTGACCAGATCCAGGTACCACGCTTCAGCACCGACCGTCCTGAGTTCGACGAAGCAGAGAAGGGGATTAAGGATCGCATCGCTCGCCTGATGAGCATCAAGGGGAAGCAGTCCGTAGACAGCCTACACAAGAAGCTCGGCCACATCATGTGGGACTTCGTCGGTATGGGACGTGAGCGAGAAGGACTCGAGAAGGCCATCGTTGAGCTCAAGGCACTCAAGAAGGAGTTCTGGAGCGATGTCCGCATCCCAGGTAAGGCTGATGACCTCAACGTAGAGCTTGAGAAGGCTCTTCGCCTAGCAGACTTCATCGAGATCGGTGAGCTCATGGCTCGTGACGCTCACGACCGTGAGGAGAGCTGCGGTGGTCACTTCCGCCTCGAGCACCAGACACCTGAGGGTGAAGCCCTTCGCCACGACGACAAGTTCGCTTACGTCTCCTGCTGGGAATACCAGGGCGAGGATCAAGACCCCGTGCTCCTGAAAGAACCACTCGACTACGAGTTCGTCGTACGTCAGCAGCGTAACTACAAGAACTAATCCCTAGCCAACATCGGTACAATGGATAAGAATATCAATATAAAGGTAAAGGTCTGGCGGCAACGTGGCCCAGAGGAACAGGGTGCGTTCGAAACCTACGACCTACAAAACATATCACAGGGTAGCTCGTTCCTAGAGATGCTTGACATCCTCAACGAGCAGCTCGTCCGTGAGGGCAAGGAGCCCGTGGTCTTCGACCATGACTGCCGCGAGGGGATTTGCGGTATGTGCTCCCTCTACATCAATGGGCACCCACACGGCCCCGATGATAGCATCACCACCTGCCAGCTGCACATGCGCCGCTTCAACGATGGTGACACCATCACCGTCGAGCCTTGGCGCTCTGCAGGCTTCCCCATCATCCGTGACCTCATGGTCGATCGCTCTGCCTACGACAAGATCATCCAGGCAGGGGGCTTCGTCTCTGTGAACACGGGGGGCGTACCTGATGCAAATGCCATCCCCATCCCCAAGGCTGATGCTGATATGGCTATGGATGCTGCTGCATGTATCGGCTGTGGCGCCTGTGCTGCGGCTTGTAAGAACGGCTCTGCCATGCTCTTCGTCTCTGCCAAGGTTAGCCAGCTTGCGCTCCTACCACAGGGTCGCGTAGAGGCTGCACGACGTGCCAAGGCCATGGTAGCGAAGATGGACGAACTAGGCTTCGGTAACTGTACGAATACACGTGCTTGTGAAGTGGAGTGCCCCAAGAACATCTCCATCACGAACATCGCTCGTCTCAACCGAGAGTTCCTAGCAGCAAAGTTCAAGGACTAAGCTAAGGAGGGAATTCCTTCCCCCCTCTCCTTCCACATAGACGATCGTTCCAAGTGTGGTACTCAAGAGGAGTACCCTCAATACGATAGGTTAGATTGGTGTAGTTATCGCCCGCCCCCAGAGCCCTAAGCTCTCTCGGGGCGGGCGATCTCATTTGGCTATGCTGCTACCACAGCCACAGCCAGCTCGTAGACTACTTGTCGCTGTAGCATCTCAGCTATGCTCCATGAGCAGTACATCACGGTGCTCCCCTATGAGCAAGCCAAGAAAGTCCTAGTGGCAGCTCGCCCTCAGCACTCGGGGGAGACTCCCCTATATCCGCCTCAACGTATGGGATAGAGTGCAGAATAGAATAAAGAGAAGCTATCAGAGACGACGTATAGCCCTTCGGGGACACCATACTCTGAGTCAATGAACAAGACCTCTCCTGAGACTAAGTCGATCCAGTATATATTCCCCGCCGCATCATTTGCTATCGGCATATGCCCACTCGTAAAGTCTTCAGGATAATCGGGGTTCTCCTTAGCTATAGCCCAATAGCGTTCGATCCGACCCTTAAGGTCATACAAAGTCTCGACCTCTAGCCCCATATATAGATCGCTCTTCAGACAGAGACCGTCTGGGAAAAACAGCCCATTGGACTCACATAGGAAATCCATATAATCATCCTTCCCTGGGAAGGCCCAAGGAAGGAAAAACTGAGCAACCTCCGTATGTGACACCCTGGATCCAATCACCTCCTTACGGACGGCTCCATCCTCTATCAGCAAATTACTTAGCATAGTTAGGACTTTTATATCTCTTAGTTATTTATTCTCTGTACTCTTTCGCTCCATATCTACGGCGGGGGAGGTACGCCCCTCTTCTCTAACAAATTATTCCCCCACGTAGCTGTGGCGGGCTAGAAATTCTCATAGGGGGATAGTAAGATAAGGGCTCAAAATACGGCATCTCGGGGGTAGGTAAAACAAAAAAGATCCGCCAGAGAAGGCTTTGAAGCCTCTCTGGCGGATCTAGTTCTTGTGGAGCCTAAGCTCCTTTAGTTGAGAGTGTGGGCTTCTAGACCTACATCATGCCACCCATACCGCCCATACCTGGGTTCATAGGCATTGCGGGGGTATCCTCCTTCTTATCGGCGATGACACACTCGGTCGTGAGGAACATACCAGCGATAGATGCTGCGTTCTCGAGGGCGACACGTGACACCTTGGCGGGGTCAATGACACCAGAGGCATAGAGGTTCTCGAAGCTGTCCGTACGAGCGTTGTACCCGAAGTCTGCCTGCCCCTCCTTCACACGCTGTACGATGACAGCTCCTTCCTTACCAGCGTTGGCAACGATCTGACGGAGGGGCTCCTCGACCGCACGACGAATGATCTCGATACCTGTCGTCTCATCATCATTCTCACCCGTGAGGCTATCTAGAGCCTTGACAGCTCTGAGGTAAGCCGTACCCCCACCGGGGACAGTACCCTCCTCTAGGGCTGCACGTGTGGCGCTGAGGGCATCGTCTACACGATCCTTCTTCTCCTTCATCTCTACTTCGCTAGGAGCACCGACGTAGAGGACGGCAACACCGCCAGAGAGCTTAGCTAGACGCTCCTGGAGCTTCTCACGATCGTAGTCGGAGGTGGTATTGGCGATCTGTGCCTTGA
>ERZ773010.2734-NODE-2734-length-10284-cov-3.379900_pt1 | contig 10284 bp, 8 predicted proteins | sample MGYA00580842_ERZ773010 | MGnify/ENA primary metagenome ERZ773010 (study PRJEB29015, sample SAMEA2737982) | human oral metagenome | biome: human oral; feature: human-associated habitat; material: dental | place: China | collected 2107 ...
TCGTTTTGTTCGGAGGCTTCGCGGATGAGCATGAAGCCTTGTGCGTAGGAGATGATTTTGGACGCGAGCAGCGCCTGGCGCAGTGATTCTATCCACTCTGCCTGCTCGCCCTCGATGCGGTTGATAGTTTTGCCGAAGGTTTGTGCGGCGGCTTCGCGCTGTTCTTTGAAGGCGGAGACGCAACGGGCGAAGACGGCTTCGGTGATGAGGGTGAGCGGGATGCCGTGGTCGAGTGCGTTGATGCCCGTCCATTTGCCGGTGCCTTTTTGTCCGGCGGTGTCGAGGATTTTTTCGACCAGCGGCGCGCCGTCTTCGTCTTTATAGGCGAGGATGTCGGCGGTGATGTCGATGAGGTAGCTGTCCAGCTCGGTTTTTTTCCAGTCGTTGAAGACGGCGTGCATTTCGTCGTAGGTGAGGCCGAGGCCGTCTTTGAGGATTTGGTAGGCTTCGCAGATGAGCTGCATGTCGCCGTATTCGATGCCGTTGTGCACCATTTTGACGAAATGCCCGGCGCCGTCTTTGCCGACCCAGTCGCAGCAGGGTTCGCCGTCTTTGGTTTTGGCGGCGATGGCTTGCAGGATGGGTTTGACGTGCGGCCAGGCGTCAGCATTGCCGCCGGGCATGATGGATGGGCCGTGGCGCGCGCCTTCTTCGCCGCCGGAGACGCCAACGCCGAGGTAGCGGATGCCTTGTTCGCGCAGGGCGGCAACGCGGCGGTTGGTGTCGGGGTAGTGGCTGTTGCCGCCGTCGATGATGATGTCGCCGGGCTCCAGATAGGGCAGCAGTTGGGCGACGGTTTGGTCTACGGCATCTCCGGCGCGCACCATCAGCATGATGATGCGCGGTTTTTCCAGGCTATCGGCGAGTTCTTGCAGGCTATGGGCGCCGATGATTTGGGTGCCTTTGGCGGCGCCTTGCAGGAATTCGTCCACTTTGGCGGTGCTGCGGTTGTAGGCAGCGACTTTGTAGCCGTGGTCGTTCATGTTGAGGATGAGGTTCTGCCCCATCACGGCGAGGCCGATGACGCCGATGTCTGCTTTTTTCATGTTTGCTCCGTGGGTTATGGTAGTCGGGCGGCCGCTGCGCGGTCTGTGTGGTATTCGGTGTTGCCGTGTTCGGCGTGGATGCGCGCGGCGGGGTAGTCGCCGCCGTCGGCGATGGCGCGCAGGATGTCGGCTTTGCCCGCGCCGACGGCGAGGTAGCTGATGTGTTTGCTGCGCGCGATGAGCGGCGCGGTGAGAGTCAGGCGGGTTTGGCCGCTCGTCGGGTGTTCGGCGACGGCAACGCTGGCAATGGTGGCGTAGTCGGTCGCGCCGGGGAAGAGGGAGGCGGTGTGGCCGTCTTCGCCGATGCCCAATATCGTCCAGTCAAGGCGGCCGTCCGGCAGATGGGCGGCAAGCTCTGCGGCGTAACGCGCGCGTTCGGCGGCGGGGTCGTCTTCGCCGCGCATGCGGTGGATGTTTTCCGGCGGCACGGGGACGTGGTCGAGCAAGGTGCGCGCCGCTTCGCCGTAGTTGCTTTCCGGATCGGCGGGCGGGACGCAGCGTTCGTCGCCCCACCAGAGGTGCAGGTTGTGCCAGGCGATTTTGTCGCGCCACGGGGCGGCGGCGAGCGCCTGGTAGAGTGCTTTCGGCGTGCTGCCGCCGGAGAGGGCGATGTGTACCGGACGACCTTCGCGGCTGTAGGCGGCGAAGGTGGCGGCGATGGCGGCGACGAGCGCGGCGCTGTCGTGATGGATGCGGGTTTGCATGGTGGTTATCTCAAGGGGTTCATAATCACGCCCTCCCCTGCAAAGCGGGGGAGGAGGTTCAAATGGTAAGCAGCGCCCAAGGGCTGTTTACAATTTGTTTTGGATGTGGTCGCTGTGCGGTTTGTCTGCTGCCCCCACCCCGGCTTTCCTTTTCAAGGAAACCCGACCCTCCCCCACGGGGGAGGGGGTATGTCGGTGGTTTTTTTCACTTCCGTTCACAAAATAGGGGGTTATTGCGAGGGGTTATTTCGGTTGTCGCCAGACGCGACCGCTGCGCGCAATCATTTTGTCCGCCTCGGTCGGACCCCAGCTGCCGGGGTCGTAGTTGTAGAGCTGGCCGCGGTTCGCCTTGTAGGCGAGGATGGGTTCGACGAATTTCCAGCAGGCGTGCACCGCGTCGGTACGCGCGAACAGGGTGGCGTCGCCTTTCATCGCGTCCAGCAGCAGGCGTTCGTAGGCGGTGAGGACGTTGTTCGCGGCCAGGTCGGCGTAGCGGAAGTCCATGCTGACTTCTTCGGCGTCAAAGCCCGCGCCGGGGCGCTTCAGGCCGAAGCGCATGGCGATGCCTTCGTCCGGCTGGATGCGGATGATGAGTTTGTTTTCCGGCGCGTGCTGGTTGAAGACCGGGTGCGGCGTGGTTTTGAAGTGGATGACGACTTCGGTGAAGCGCATCGGCAGGTATTTGCCGGTGCGGATGTAAAACGGCACGCCGCTCCAGCGCCAGTTGTCGATTTGCAAGCGCAGCGCCATGTAGGTTTCGGTGGTGCTGTCCGCCGCGACGCCTTTTTCTTGGCGGTAGGACAGGACTTCTTTGTCGCCGACGCGCCCTTTGCCGTATTGGGCGAGGACGAGGTGGGTTTTCAGGTGTTCGTTGTCCAGCGGGTGCAGGCTGTGCAGCACTTTGGCGACTTCGTCGCGCATGGAGTCGGCATCGATCAGCGCCGGCGGTTCCATCGCCACCATGGCCAGTATTTGCAGCAGGTGGTTTTGGAACATGTCGCGCACCGCGCCGGAGCCGTCGTAATAGCCGCCGCGGTCTTCCACGCCGATGGTTTCGGCGGCGGTGATTTCAATGTAGTCGATGTAGTTGCGGTTCCAGAGCGGCTCGAAGAGGCCGTTGGAGAAGCGCAGCACGAGGAGGTTTTGTACGGTTTCCTTGCCGAGATAGTGGTCGATGCGGTAAATCTGGTGTTCGTGGAAGTAGTGGTGAATGGTGCGGTCGAGGTCTTTCGCGGTCTGGCTGTCGTAGCCGAAGGGTTTTTCTACAATCAGCCGCTTCCAGCCGCGTTCTTCGTCGTTCAGGCCATGCGCGGCGAGGCATTCGGGGATGATGCCGTAGAGGCTCGGCGGGGTGGAGAGGTAGTAGACGGTGTTGCCGCGCGTTTCGTATTCATGGTGCAGCGCGTCCAGTCGCGGCAGCAGTTTGGCGTAGTCGTCGCGGTCGGCGGTGTCGATGGATTGGTAATAGAGGTGGGTGCAGAAGGCTTCCAGCGTCTGTCCGTGCGCCCCTTCTTTTTCGATGAGGTTGCGGCGCATCGCTTCGCGGAAGGTGTCGTCATCCAGCTCGGTGCGGCTGACGCCCAAGACGGCGAATTTTTCCGGTAACTGGTTGTTCTTGAACAGGTGATACAGCGCGGGGATGAGTTTGCGCCGGGTGAGGTCGCCAGAGGCGCCAAAGATGACGATGCAGTTGTTTTCGGGTCTCATGGGAGTCCTGTGGGGTGAAGACGGGCAGGCATTATCGGTGCTTTGCCGGGGCGGGGCAATGAAGACGGGATTTGGTTTTTCTGCGTGCGGGCGGTTGTATAGCGCTAATTGCTGCTATTGAGGTTGGTGTATGGCGACTATTTGGGGTAAGGCATTTCAGCCTTTGATTCTCACCCACGCCGGGGCGTGGTCGGAGGGGCGCTCCCAGTGGCGCGGGGCGGTGTCGATGCCGGCGTCTGCGAGGGTGAGCGCGTCGCTGGTGAGCGTCAGGTCAATGCGCAGGCCGATGTTTCTGCGCAGGCCGCCCATGCGGTAGTCCCACCAGCTGAATTGTTGGGTGTCCGGGTGCAGCGCGCGGTAGGCGTCGCGGAAGCCGAGCGCGAGGATGTTTTGTAATGCCTGCCGTTCGGGCGCGGAGCAGAGGATTTTGTCGCGCCATTGGTCGGGGTCGTGGACGTCGAGGTCGGCGGGGGCGATGTTGTAGTCGCCGGTGATGACAAGGCGGGGGTGTTCGCGTTTGAGGTCGTCGATGTAGCGCGTCGCGGCGTCGAGCCAGTGCAGTTTGTAGCTGTATTTTTCGTCTCCTACCGCTTTGCCATTGGGGACGTAGAGGTTCAAAACGCGCACGTCGCCGATGCTGGCAGCGATGGCGCGCGCCTGTTCGTCGGTGTAACCGGGGATGCCGCGCACCACGTCGGTCAGCGGCTCGCGCGCGATGAGGGCGACGCCGTTGTAGGTTTTCTGGCCGTGGGTTGCGATGTGGTAGCCGGCGGCTTCTATGGCGGTGGTGTCCACGGCGGCGTCGGTCTGTTTGAGTTCTTGCAGGCCGAGGACGTCGGGCGCGGTGTCGTGCAGGTATTGCAGGACGTGCGGCAGGCGGACGTTGAGGGAGTTTACGTTCCAACTGGTGATGTGCATGGGCGGGTTTCCGGGTGTCAATTTTTGTCAGTTCGGGTAGAATATTTGCATTAAATCACGGTTTTTTGGCTTTTTCTATCGGTCTTTCCATGCGCGATTTTCGTTTGTTTTCGTCGCACCCGCTCGCGGTCGGTGATGTGCTGCCGCTGGATGAGGCGGCGCACCGTCATGTGGGCAAGGTGCTGCGGCTGCGCGTTGGCGCGCCGTTGGTGTTGTTCAATGGCGACGGTTTTGATTATGCGGCGGAGCTGGTTTCGTGCGACCGCCGCGCCTCGCAGGTGCGGATTGTCGCGCGCGAGGCGGCGGGCAATGAGTCGCCGCTGAATCTCACGCTGTTCGCCGCGCTGCTCAAGGGCGAGGCGATGGACCGGGTGGTGCAGAAGGCGGTGGAGCTGGGTGCGAAGCGGATTGTGCCGCTGCGTACCGCGCGCAGCGAGGCGTTGCCTGCCGATGAGCGCTTGGAACGCAAGCGCGCGCATTGGCAGGGGATTGTGGTGGCGAGCGCGATGCAGTGCGGTCGCGCGGTGCTGCCGCAGGTGGACGGTATTTGTGATTTTGCCGATGTTTTGGCCGATGCCCCCGGTTTGCGCTGGATTTTTTCGCCGCATGATGCGCCAGCCGCCAGTCCGCAGGCGGCAGACGCGGTGAGTGTGCTGATTGGCCCGGAGGGCGGTTTTGCGCCGGATGAGGTCGCTGCTGCGGTGAACGCGGGCTGGCTGCCGCAGTCGCTGGGGCCACGGGTGCTACGCGCCGATACGGCGGCGACGGTCGCGCTCGCGCGGGCGCAGGGTTGTTTTGGCGATTTGTCGCGGGAGGCGGCGTGCTGTTAAGGGACGATATTCAGATTCCGCTGCATGATCCGGGGCGGATTGTCAAAATCACCGGCGAGGAGAGTATGCTCTACCGCGCCGCGATGTTGCGCGTGTTCAATGTGGTGCGCGTGGTGGTGGTCATGCTGTTTTTGCTTGGTTTTTCGCTCATCGGTGCGGATACGGGGCGGGCGCTGCCGCTGGATCTTGGCGGTACCGGCTGGCTGTCGGCGCTGGTGATTGTCTATGTGCTGGTGATGTCGCTGCATTGGGTGCTGTCGCTGCGCACGCCGGTGGCGGAGCGGCTGTTTTTGAGCAATGCCATCTGGGATATTTTTCTGCTCGGCCTGCTGATTTTCAATTTCGGCCTGCTCAACTATACCAATCTGCTGATGCTCTCCATTTTGAACGCGGTGCTGCTGTCGGCGATGACGCTAACGCTGCGACAAAGCGTGATTTACGCCATCACCCTGGTGGTGGTCTGGCTGGCGACCGCCGCGCTGTTGCAGGCGATGCCGCAGGTGTCGTGGCACAAAATGGGCGATGTGCCGCCCGCCGAGGGTTTCAGCCGCCTGATTGCCGTCTTTCGCGGCAACGGTATCGCCTGGCTGGAACCGGCGGTGGTCGCCCTCGGCATGGCATTTCTCGCGCTGCTGGTGAGCTACCTCTCCACCCAGGGACGCGACAACCGCATCAACGTTGAACTCAGCCGCCGCTACACCAGCCAGTTGCGCAAGATGAACGACTCCATCATCGAAGATATGCAAAACGGCCTGCTGGTGGTCAGCGGCGACAGCATCATCCTCACCCTGAACCGCCAGGCGCGCACCATCTTCGGCCTGCCCGCGACGGCGAAAGTACCGCGCACCCTCGGCGAACTCCTGCCCGAACTGGCACGGCGCTTTGGCCGCTGGCAGCATATGCGCTTCAACGACAGCCGCACGCTCGACATTGGCAAGGGCAGCTACAGCCTCACCTTCAGCGCACTCAAATCCGATGACGACATGGCGCTGACCCTGCTGATGCTGGAAAGCATTGACGAAAGCTACCAGCGCGTGCGCGAAACCCGGCTCGCCTCGCTCGGTCGCCTCACCGCAGGCATCGCCCACGAAATCCGCAATCCCTTGAGCTCCGTGCAAAGCGCCGCCGACCTCCTCGAAGAAATGAGCGACGACAACAAAGTCCACTTCCTCACCGACAAAATCCGCAACAACACCCAGCGCATCAACAACATCATCTCCGACATCCTGAACCTCTTCTCCGACAAGCCGCGCAACACCAAACTCATCCCGCTCAACCCCTTCCTCCTCGGCGTCATCAACGAAGCGCGCACCAACGACGAAACCAGCCGCGCCAAAATCCGCACCGACATGGACGCGACCAAAGAATACGCCGTCTTCTTCGACGCCGGCCACCTCGAACAAATCCTGCACAACCTGATGCTCAACGCCGTCAAACACGCCGGGCGCGACGACGTCGAAATCACCGTGCGCACCCGCATCGGCGACGTGGGCCGCTTCCTCTACATCGACATCCAGGACAACGGCCGTGGCGTGGCAGCAGACGACGAAGAAAAAATCTTTGAGCCCTTCTTCAGCAAACGGCACGGCACCGGCCTCGGCCTCTACCTCGTGCGCGAAATGTGCGTCGCCAACCAGGCGCAAATCGTCTATGTGCGCAAAGAAATCGGCGCCTGCTTCCGCCTGACGATGGAGCGCTACCTCGCCAACGAAGACGACCCGCACGAAAACGAGCCACACGACAACATCCAGATTCTCTAAAAACCAGGACACCACCATGACCAAAGCACTCATCCTTGACGACGAACGCGACATCTGCGAACTCATCGAAATGAGCCTGATGGGGCAGGACATCACCTGCACCAGCGTCTATACCATCCGCGCCGCCATCAAGGCGCTGAAAGAAGAGCGCTACAGCTTCGTCATCTCCGACATCCGCCTGCCCGACGGCGACGGCCTCGACTTCCTCGCCCACATCCAAAAAAACTATCCCGGCCTGCCGGTGTGCATGATCACCGCCCACGGCAACATGGACACCGCCATCCGCGCCCTCAAACTCGGCGCCTTTGACTTCATCAACAAACCCTTCGACCTCAAACAACTGCGCAGCGTCTGCAAAGCCGCGCTCAAAGAAAACCCCGGCCCGGACGGCAGTGCAGGTAACACCAAACCGACCGCCACTGCCGGCGGCGGCCGCTCCACCAACAAAGTCGAACTCATCGGCGACGCCGACATCATGCAGCGCGTACGCGACATGATCGCCCGCGTCGCCCGTTCCCAGGCCCCCGTCTTTATCCACGGCGAATCCGGCACCGGGAAAGAAGTTGCCGCCCGCTCCATCCACCACCAGAGCAACCGTGGCGAAGGTGCCTTCATCGCCGTCAACTGCGGCGCCATCCCGGAAAACCTCGTCGAAAGCGAATTCTTCGGCTACAAAAAAGGCGCATTCACCGGTGCCAACCAGGACCAGGACGGCCTCTTCGTCGCCGCCAACGGCGGTACCCTCTTCCTCGACGAAGTCGCCGACCTGCCGCTATCCATGCAAGTCAAACTGCTGCGCGCCATCCAGGAGCGCGCCGTGCGCCCCATCGGCGGCGATCGCGAAGAAGCGGTGGACGTGCGCATCATCTCCGCCACCCACCACGACCTCGCCCGCCGCGTCGCCGAAAACAAATTCCGCGAAGACCTCTACTACCGCCTGAACGTCATCGGACTCACCATGCCGCCCCTGCGCGAACGCGACGGCGACATCGCCATCCTCGCCGCGCACCTGCTCACCAAACTGGCACGCGACGCGGGCTACCCCGAAGCCCACCTCTCGCCGCAAGCGCTGGCCAAACTCGAAGCCTACCCCTTCCCCGGCAACGTGCGCGAACTCGAAAACATCCTCGAACGCGCGCTGACCTTCGTCGAAGGCGACACCATCGAAGCCGACAACATCCACGTGAACGAAAACCGCCTGCCCGCGCACAACGAACCCAGTGCGCCGCCGCCCGCCCATACCGCCTACCAGCCACCGCAACAACCTTACCCCTATCCGCCGCAACAACCCTCTGCCTACACCCCGCAGCCCTACCCGCCACAATACAGTCGCGACGAAGACAGCTCGCCCTACTCACCGGAAATCCCTTACCATGCACCGCCACCCCCACGCAACAACACTCTGCCGGATGACCTCGAAGACTACATGCAGACCATGGAAAAAAACTTGCTGCTCAAAGCCCTGGACGACTGTGGAGGCAACCGGACCAAAGCTGCCGAAAAACTCGGCATTAGCTTCCGCGCCATGCGCTACAAAATGAAAAAACTCGGCATCGAATAAATCGCCAAGCGAGATGACTATGGGCTTTCCTGTGCCCTCCATCACTGGGGGTAAGAGGCAGCAAACAACATCACCTAGCGACAAAACCCAACCCACAAATCCAGCAATACCAAACTCAAAAACAATCTGCCGTAGGACGGATTTCAGTCTATCGCTCAATACCAATGGCGAGCTGAAGCCCGTTCTAGGAAAAGCCTTTACCCCCTAGGAATTGCTATAACCATACTATTTGCCGTACCGCCACCCTCATGCACCCCGCCAAAGTCCGCCGCGACCACCTGCACCAACTCACCGATCTGCCCAACATCGGCCCGGCCAGTGCCGCAGACCTGCGCCGCCTGGGCATCCACCATCCCAAAGACCTCATCGGCAAAAACGCCGATACCCTCTTCCACACCCTCTGCGCCCTCGACGGCATCCGCCATGACCCCTGCGTTCTCGACGTCCTGCAATCCGTCGTGGACTACATGCACGGCAGCGAAGCCTTACCGTGGTGGACATACAGCGCCAAGCGCAAACAAAAAGAACCCGGAAACACCTCATGACCCTCGCCCACGAACCCCGTCTGCAACCCGAACTCTACTTCCTCGAAGGCTACTACACCGCGCCACCGCTTATTGACCCCGCCGCCTGGCAAACCCGCCTTGCCGCCTACTTCGGCCACGTCGAAGCCATCGGCGATGGCGACACCCCAATGTTCGCCCTGCACGACTACCGCTGCGACTACGCCGACCGACCGGGAGCGCCAACCATGATCACCCTGCTTGCCACTCCGGCTGAAGCACCTGATGCCGACGCCCTGCAACAAAGCTGGGGATGGATGGAGGCCGCCGACATCGTCCCGCAATGCCCATACCGCCTCATCATCAACGAATTCCTCGGCCGCCTGCTTGACCCCAACCAGCGCCTGCACATCATCCGCAGCATCAGCCGTGTCCTCATCGAACTCACCGCGCCGCAAGCCGTGCGCCCGCTAGCCACTAACCGTTACTACCACCCGCAAAGCTGGCTGGACGCAAGTGATGAACAGCCTTACTACGGCCTCATCAACGTCCGTTACTACACCATCAGCAACCATCCCGGTGACAGCATCATGGACACACGCGGCCTCAGCGTCTTTGGCGTCCCCGATCTGCAATGCCACTACCGCGACCTCGAACCCGATGCCGTCGCCCAACAGCTCTACAACACCGCCATCTACCTCCTCGAACACGGTGACATCATTGCCGACGGCCACACCCTCACCGGCAGCAACGGTGAATCCTGGCGCTGCCGCCACGAAGACAGCCTGCTCGAACCCAGCCGCCTCGTCCTCGACATCTGCCCCAATGCCCCATACGCCGCTGGAAACCGCGACGACTAACCCGTTTCAGACCATGCAAACCGAATACCACGCCGACCTTGCCCCGCGCCATACCCTCGCCTGCCCCGCCACCGCGCGCGAACTCATCCACATCGACCACCCCGACGAATGGCGCATTACTGCCCCCGGCGACCGTATCCTCGGCGGCGGCAGCAACATCATCTTCCGCACGGAAGTACGCGAACGCCTGCTCTGCCCGCGTTACACCGGGCGGCAAATCACCGGCGAAGACCCAGAACATCTCTACCTGCGCGTAGCCGCCGGCGAACGCTGGGACGACCTCGTCGCCTGGACAGCAGCGCAAAACTGGTACGGCATCGAAAACCTTGCCGCCATTCCCGGCAGCGTCGGCGCCGAGCTGGACGCCGCTTGGAAGCAGTCCGCCGCCCAGAAGA
>ERZ773010.2735-NODE-2735-length-10283-cov-11.031776_pt1 | contig 10283 bp, 13 predicted proteins | sample MGYA00580842_ERZ773010 | MGnify/ENA primary metagenome ERZ773010 (study PRJEB29015, sample SAMEA2737982) | human oral metagenome | biome: human oral; feature: human-associated habitat; material: dental | place: China | collected 2107 ...
TTAATTCATCTTCATGAAACTTTTGCTTTAATATTAAATTTCCTAGTTCATCATAGTATTCGGCTATTCCTTCCAGTTTATCATTCAGGTATCTTTCTATACTCTCAATTGTCTTTCCATCATCATTATATGAAATTTTTTCTCCATTTTTTTTACCGTTTATATAATCAACTTTTTTTAAAATTAAATTTTCTCCATAATCAAAATATGTAACTATTTTCCCATTTAATTCCCCATCTTTCATAAATCCTGACTGCTTAATTCTACCATTTGGATAATAATCCGTATATTCTCCATTTAATTTATTATTTTCATATCTTTCTGTACTTTCAAGACTTCCATCTTCGTAATATCTTTTCACTGTCCCTTCCAGTTTCCCATTTTCCCAATTAAATTCACTCTCAATATTCTTATTTCTATAATAAAAAATTTGATAGCCATTTAATTTGTTTTTGCTCCACTGCTCCTGTGCTTCAATCTCGCCAGTTTCAAAATATGAAGTCCACTTGCCTTCCCTTTTTCCATTGATTTCCAGCCCCTGATTACTTTGTATTTCCATTTTCATAATATCTTCTGTATTCCCCTTGCGTTAAGCCATCCACTCTTTTATATTCTGCCTGAATATTTCCGTTCTCATAGTATATTTTCACTTTCCCATTTTCAAGCCCATTTTTATAGCATGTTTCCATAAAAAGATTTCCACTTTCAAAATTTTGGATAAACTTCCCTTCCCTTCTATCTTCAATATATTCCCCTTCTACTTCAATTATTCCATTTTCATGATACCAGCACCAATGTCCTGATTTCTTTCCTTTTTTAAACTGTCCACTAAATATTTTTGAGCCATCTCTCCTGTACTCCTCATTCAACCCATCCAGCAGTCCACTTTTATATTCATTGACTCCTTTTGGTTCTCCTGTATCAAAGAAATGCTCCCATCTCCCTTCCCTTAATCCGTCAATAATTTTCCCTCGTGTAATTACCACATTTTCTGAATAAATTTCGATTTCCGCTGTTACTTTTTCACCATTCCTGCTTAAAATTTCTGTTTCATCTACTGTTTCCACATCAAAATATTCATAAAACTTTTCATGCTCGTCTATTTTCAATACTTTCATTATTTTTTAACACTCCCTTTCCTTAACATTGTCCTATTTTCATTTTATAATAAATAAAACCTTCCTATTCTTCCTCCCTTATCATCTCCAATATCTGATAACTATACAAATATCTCTCCTTCATCGCCCTCTTTTCACTTTCAACCTTCTTCTCGTCAATTTCTATCATATCCAAAAATTCCTCATAGCTGTCCGCTATCGGCACAAACCTTCTGTTCCCCTCTTCCTCTGAATTAAAATACGTTATTCTCGGTTCTTTCAATGTCGTATTCAGTTTTCCTCTGTAGTCAAGGCAGATGTAACGTTCATACAGGCAATCAAATATTGGAATTAATTTCTTCGGATATGGCTTAAATTCATCCAGCAAAAATTGATAATTGCTTTTTATCTGTTCAAGCATCATATATGCTCCATATTCAAAATTTGTATCTGATAATTCTTTTCTATATTTACTTTTATACTTTTCAGGATATATTCTTATTCCATTTTCATCAATTGCTTTATACAAAAAATTCAAATATTTTTTTGGAAACCTTAAACCTATCTCTTCCTGAAACTCCTCTATCTCCTCTTTTGTTGAAAACTCTTCAAATAGCCATCCCACTTCCGCCTCTTTTGGCTTTTCATCCGTTACATACATATAGTCAAGTATTACTGAACTTTTATCCCCAAGTTTCTTTTCTGTTACACTTCCTTCTATATATTTATATCTGTAAATGGTATTTAGCCCAACATCTTCCGCTCTATAAGTTATATATATAATTTCGGGATTATTGCTATCTTTTACAAAATCATAAGCTATCACATATTCCTTTAACTCATCAATTTCAGTTAAAAACTTTGTTTTTGATACTACTGGCACTATTTTTCTGTTTGAAAAATAATCTCCTGTCAATCTATGAAAATGATCTAAATTTTTAAAAAAATATTTACAATTAAAAGTTGATAATTCTACATTAAATTCTTCATCATCAATAAAAAATACTGTATTTATACTTGTACCACGATTAAAATTTCTCAAATATTTTACATCATTTTCTGGAAATTTTATTTTTAATTCATTTTCTATTTTATCAAAATTTTCCTTATCAATTTTTTTTATATTTTCCCATATTGTTTCATTTAAATTTTCCATTAATTTTTTCATTTCTTTTTGCTCCTTTTGTTTATGAAACTTTTGTCATATTAATTTCTATTCTTCATCCTTTATCATCTCCAATATCTGATAACCATATAAATATCTCTCCTTCATCGCCCTCTTTTCACTTTCAACCTTCTTCTCGTCAATTTCTATCATATCCAAAAATTCCTCATAGCTGTCCGCTATCGGCACAAACCTTCTGTTCCCCTCTTCCTCTGAATTAAAATACGTTATTCTCGGTTCTTTCAATGTCGTATTCAGTTTTCCTCTATAGTCAAGGCAAATATAACATTCGGATACACATTCATATATTGGTATTAACTTTTTAGGATATGGCTTAAATTCATCCAGTAAAAACTGATAGTTGCTTTTTATTTCTTTTAGCATCATATACTCTCCATATTCAAAATTTGTCCCTGACATTTCCTTTTTATATTTACTTTTATATTTTTCTGGATATATTCTGATTCCATTTTCATCTATTGCCCTATACAAAAAATTCAAATATTTCTCTGGAAATCTTAACCCTATCTCTTTCTGAAATTCCTCTATCTCCTCTTTTGTTGAAAATTCTTCAAACAGCCATCCTGCTTCTGCCTCTTTTGGTTTTTCATCTGTTACATACATATAGTCAAGGATTACTGAACTCTTATCTCCCAATTTTTTTTCCGTAACACTATCTTCTATATAAACATAATTTCTCAATACATCTTTACCAATATCTTTGTTTTTAAACATTATATAAACAATTTCAGGATTACTATTATTTTTTGTAAAATCATAGGCTACAACATATTCTTTTGATTCTCTAATTTCATCTAAAAATTGTGTTTTAGATATTACTGGCACTATTTTTCTATTTGCAAAATAATTTCCTGTTGATTCATGAAAATAATCTAGATTTTTATTAAAATATTTATATTCAAAAGTTAATAATTCTATATTAAATTTTTTATCGTCAATAATAAATACTGTATTTATACTTGTACCACGATTAAAATTTTTCAAATATTTCACATCATTTTCAGGAAATTTTATTTTCAACTCATTTTCTATTTTATCAAAATTTTCCTTATCAATTTTTTTTACATTTTCCCATATTGTTTCATCTAAATTTTCCATTAATTTTTTCATTTCTTTTTGCTCCTTTTGTTTACAAAACTTTCATCATACTGAGAAAAATTCTCAATTTTTTCATCTATTTTAGGTTTATCTCTCCATTCCCATGGTTTTCCACCGTCAATTCCTGTTTTATCTAAAGAATTAATTACAGAATTTGGACCCATATGTGTTCCTGCTTTATGTACGTCTGTTTTAACTAAATACATTTGATTCTCTTTTAAGTCATGATGCCAAGTATATGAAACGTATTTTCCTGTTGTTTTATCTCTAGCAAATACATTTGATTCTGTAACTTTAAAATCTTTTCCTAAAATTTCTTTTAAATCTTTGTTTTCTGAAACTAGCTCCTCAACCAGTATTTTATTTCCTTGTTCAAAATGTGTTCCATAATTACTTGTTAAATCACTAAAATGTATTTCAGTTCCTCTTATTACTTGTGAATCGCTGTATACAGGACGGTAAGAAGCTACTTTGAAGTCTACATATTCTGGAGTAGCACCTTTAATTCCCCTATTAATATCGACACTGTATGTTTTTACAAATCTTTCATATACTATATTAGTTTTTAAAAAAAATTTGGTAAAATGTCGTAATTAATATTGCAATTTATGATAGTTTAATAAAATTCTTTTTAAATCTTCTAAATTCTTTTTCTCATATTCTATATCTTCCAAAATATCATTTCTTTCCTCTTCATCTTCAGTTTCTTCTAATTCTTCTTCAAGATCAGAAATTTCACTTTCCGAATTTTCCACACGCTTTTCAATTTCCTCTAAATAATTTATAAATTCATTATAATGTTTTTCTATTGTGTCATTAGATATTCAACCAATGAATCTAATTTTGGATTTTCTTTTTTAAAAGTTTTAATTTTTACCCCTATGGAAAAACATAAAACATCATAACTCCTTAACAATTCCTCATATTTTGTTGGATACTTTTCGAAAAATTTCTCTGTAAAATATTTGCTTTTTTCTGTTCTTTCTTTACTAAATTCATAATCCACTATTTCGTTTAAATTTCGTTTCATTTTTTATTCCTCCTTTCTCTTCAAAGAACTTGGGAATTAAATCCCAAATCCCCTAATTTCTCTTTATTCCTCCTCTTCAGCTTCCACAGCCTCATCTATCGCTTTCTTTATATTTCTAGCCTGAATTATATCTAAATTTGTTCTTAAATCTGCTACATATTCTTCGTCTATATAAAGATTATCAATAAAATCATCAAAACTATCTGCTATTTTTTTTATCATTTCCTTACTACCTTCATCATAACGATTAAAATCTTCTATTTTTCCTGTTTCTTTATTAAAAAAAGTGTAACTTAAGCCTAATGCTGAACTTAAAGGTAAAAAATTCTCTACTTTTGGATAGTTTGATAAAATTCTTTTTAAATCTTCTAAATCTTCTTTTTCATATTCTATATCTTCTAAAATATCATCTCTTTCCTCTTCATCTTCCGTTTCTTCTAATTCTTCTTCAAGATCAAAAATTTCACTTTCCAAATTTTCTACACGCTCTTCAACTTCCTCTAAATAATTTACAAATTCATTATAATGTTTTTCTATCGAATCATTATCCAATTCCAATTCTCCAACCAACGAGTCTAATTTTATATTTTCTTTTTCAAAAGTTTTAATCCTTACTCCTATTGAAAAACATAAAACATCATAGTCTTTTAACAATTCTTCATATTTTGTTGGATATTTTTCAAAAAATTTTTCTGTAAAATATCTGCTTTTCTCTGTTCTTTTTTTACATCTTTCATAATCTAATATTTCATCTAAATTTCTTTTATTCATTTTTAAATTTATCTCTTTCTTTAATGTATTCGTCCATTTCTTTTAAAACCTTTCTTCCTTGAGCAATATTAACTACTCTGTTCTCTGTTTTTTCAATGTATAATTTATCTATAAATTCATCAAAATTATCTGCTATTAGCTCCCAGTTGTATATTGTTTCTATCATATTTGATAAGTCTTCATCTTGAATTGCAGTCCATATTTTTGATGTAGTCTTATCAATAAATATGTAGTCACATAATCCTGAAAATGGTACTAAATTATCTGTTAAATAATAATCAGGTCTTCCTAATTTTTCATATTCCCCCGTTTCCTGATAATATTCATCCAATTCCATAAGAAAATTTAATCCATGTTCAATATTACTGTCTTCTAACCATAATCCATCAATATAGTAGTCTTCTTCAGGATTTTTAGTTTCTCCTCTTCTACAGTATGTATCTCTTTCAAAATCTATAAAATTATAATCTTCTAATAAATATCTATATTTTTTAATTCCACATTTTTTAAAAAATTCTTCTGTAAAATATTTACTTTTTTCTGTTCTTTTTTCTAATTTATTATCATTTATTATAAAATTTAACTCTTTATTTATTTCCATCTTACTCTCCTCTTTTCATTCCATCTAACGCTTGTGGTCCTTTATGTGCTATACCACCTTTATTAACATTGTGTCTTTTTGTTTCATGCATTTCAAAAGTATAATCAAAACCTCTGTTATCTCTTGCATGATTTATAACAATACCATCTTCTCTAAAATAATCAATAATTTTTTTATTATTTTTTTGACTTAATTTTAAATATATTTCATTTTCAGGTTTAGTTAAATCAATACCGTCTTTTTTTATTATTTTTTCTGTGTTTTTTCTTATATCTTCAGCGAATTTTTCAAAATCTCGATTATGATTTCTTGAAGCATAAGGAACTTTAATAGGATCTCCTATATGACCAGAAATTGTTGTATAACCATCATTCACATCCACCATACCTAAAGTTATATCTCCATTATCATCCCAACCATATAAATATTTTGTTCTATCATCTGATACTGCAAAAAATCCACCTTTATTATATTTTTTTGGATTATTTTCAGAATGTCTTTCTATCCATTCTTTTATTTCAGGAGAACCTTTCGGCTTATTATCTTTAAGTTCACGTCCAAGAGGTGTTAATTTTTCACCATCAAATAATTTATCTAGATTATTTTCATCAAAAAATTCTTTTTCATTATGAACTAAAATTCCATTTTCTCCAACAAAATAATTATGATTTCCTTCAACTTCAAAATTATAAACAAAAATTTCTTTTTCATAAAAAATTTCTCGTTTTTCCAATAATTTTATTTCTACATTATTTACTGTAAATAGTTTTGTATCCAATTTTATATCTTCTGCAATAATATATTATACAATCTATGTTTCAAAAAAACCTTTAAATACTTTTGAACCATCTCTCCTATATTCCTCATTTAAGCCATTCAGTAAACTATTTTTATATTCATTAATTCCCCTTAATTCTCCTGTATCAAAGTAATGCAACCATCTTCCTTCCCTCAATCCATCAATGATTTTCCCCCTTGTAATTACTACATTCCCTGAAAAAATCTCTATTTCCGCTGTTACTTTTTCACCATTCCTACTTAAAATTTCTGTTCCGTCTACTGTTTTCACATCAAAATATTCATAAAATTTTTCATGTTCATCTATTTTTAATATTTTCATTACTTCCTCCTAAATTCTTGAATTTCTTATATACTTAGCAAGGAACTACCAGATTCTCTTTAAAAAAGTTTATTACATTCTCCTGTCCTCTTATTTCTTCCCTATTTTTGAAATAAATATTTTCAATATTATTTTCTTTTATGTAATTTTCTATTTTGCTTTTTATAACATTGAAAATAACTTTTTTATTTCTGATTGAAATATTAAGATTTTTTAATTTATCTGTTTTGTTTTTTAAAGTAACTTCTGAATTTTCAAATCTTTCTATAATTTCCAACTCATCAACTCTTTTATGATTTTTTATTTTTTCCAAATAAGATACTATATCTACAGGTAGTTCTATTGTATTTTGCATTTCTCTATAAAAATTTATTTCTAATTTTTTCTCCATTTCACTTGTATCTCCATCATTGAAAAAATCTTCTAATATTTTATGAACTATTTTTTTATCTTTTACAAAATATTTTAATGGTATTTTATAAAAATAATCATTTACATCAGCAACTCCTTTAAAATTTGGCAATTCATCACTTCCCTCTAAATTTACATATACACATATGTATTCCCATTCATTTTTATAAACTGTTATATATACCAACCCTTCAATTATATCTACTGTCATTTTTTTTAAAATTTTATATTTAAATACTGGATCATTATTCTCTTTTTTTACTCTAATCATTAGATCAAACCCGCCTAAATAATCTTTATCTTCTACACTTTTATCAAACTCCTTATCAAAAATGTTCAATGTTTCTTCTAAAGTTATTTTTTTTGTTATTTTCTGTTTAAGAACATATTCTTTTTTATTATTCATTTTATCTGTATTCCTTTCATTTTTATTATTTTAAATAGTTTAAATTAATAAGTTTAGTATTTTCGAAACTACTATGCCAGAAAAATATTCCATCAGGTGCAACTACAGTTATAGAATTTGCTCCTGCTTGTTTTGCATATTCGGCAACAGATGTTTGGCAAAATCCACATGGAGTTTTTCCATATTTACTTTTAAATTCTTCTATAAAATCTAACTTTGTTACAACATCTTTATTAGTAAAATCAACTCCATCTACAACTAAACCTTCTGCTGATTCTATTTCAGCATGTATGTCATCTTTCGTTACATTAGGATAACCTCCTGGATTATCTAAGTTTTTCTCTTTAAATTCTTGTGAAGGATATTTTATTTCTTCAGTTTTTACATATTCCGCTCTACCTTTTCCTGTATTATTCATACCATAAGCACGAGATACATCTCCTGTTTCATCTATCACAGATGTTTCTGAAACAACTTTTATTTTATCTGCTTTATTTACTTTTGGCTTTTCAAGGTATCTTCCTTTAACATTTATCCCTTTCATTTCTGCTTTTTTCATATCTTCAAGTACATCATCTACATATTTTTGAAAATCTTTAACATCTTCAATTTCCATTCCTGTTATTTTCTTTATATCCTCAATTTTTTCAATACAACTAGCATTATGAACCAACAAATCCTTCTCCGATACAAAATAATTATGATTATCTTCAATCTCTAAATCATACATTATTTTTGGATTAACATTTCTAGTTATCTCTTTTGTTTCTAAACTTATTATTTCACCAGTCAACGTGTATACTTTTGTCTCTAAATCCAGTTCTTCTGCTGTTATCCATTCTCCGTCTGATGTCATAAATTCATGATTAAATGTTGTTTCTATTTCTATATTTTCTGTAAATTTTAATTTTAATGTATTTCCTTGATTATAGGTTTTTAATACTTCTAATACTGGCTTTAATTCTATTTCTCCTGTTAACAAATTATACGAGTATCATAGATTGTATAATATATTGCGTCATTAGATATTTCTAATTATCCAACCAATGAATCTAATTTTGGATTTTCTTTTTTAAAAGTTTTAATTTTTACCCCTATGGAAAAACATAGAACATCATAACCCCTTAACAATTCCTCATATTTTGTTGGATACTTTTCAAAAAATTTTTCTGTAAAATATCTGCTTTTCTCCGTTCTCTTTTTGCATCTTTCATAATCTAATATTTCATCTAAATTTCTCTTGCTCACTTTCTAACTTTACTCCTTTTTCTATACTTCAAAGAACTTGGGAATCAAATCCCAAATTCTCTAATTTTTCTTTATTCTTCATCTTCTGCTTCCTCAGCCTCTTCTATTTTCTTTCTTACTTCTCTCGCTTGAACAAGATTTTGATAATTTTCATTTTCATCATGTTTTACATATAGATTTTCTATAAATTCATCAAAACTTCCTGCTATTTCAAACGTTCCCACATAGTCATCTTTTGCAAAATAGTCTATTCCTCCTGTTGTTTTATTAAATAGAAGAATAGCATAGTCATAACTTGTTAATGGAATATAATTTTCTACATTTAATGGTGAAGCTAACAAAATATCTTGTAAACTCAAAATTTTTTCTTCAGCATTTTCTATTTCTCTATAAGCACTCTGAATTTCTTCTTTATTTATTTCTTTTCTTTCAATTTCTTTTTTTAATGTTTCTATTCTATCTTCATGATTTCTTGCTTCTTCATCAATTTCTTCTATAAAATCAATAATTTCATTATAGTTTTCTTCTATTAAATCATTTTCCAAATCTAATGAATACGGATAAAAAAAATTATCTTTCCCTTTTTGTCCACCTACACATAAAACATACTCTTTGGTTACATATTTTTTATCTATTCTACATACAACATTATCTAAAAATGGTACCCACTCATATTTTTCTAATAATTCTCTATATTTCATTGGATACTTTTCAAAAAATATTTCTGTAAAATATTTGCTTTTTTTCGTTCTTTTTTCACAATCTTCATAATTTATTATTTCTTTTAAATTTTTCATTTTATTTCCTCCTAAAATAATGTTAATCATAAATTGCAATATTAAATGCAACGTTTTTTAGATTTCTTTTAATTTAATTTCTTGAATATTATTAAATGTTCCCTTTATTCCGCCTACTATTCGTAAATTAGCCTGACTTATTCTGCCTGTTTTTAAATTTAATTCTATTATTCCATTACCCTCTAAAAATAAATTTTCTCTTTGATATTCTATTCCTAAAGTTTCAAATACTTCCATAGCCTTTATCTCAGGAACATTATATTCATCTAAACTTACATTTATTTCAATAAAATTACTATTTTGATTACTTTTAGCTTGTTTGTATTCTAAAATAATTGACATATTAAAATCTAATATAAAATTTTCTTTTAATTTTTTTACTACTGTATTTTCCCTTAAATAATAACCTCCAAAAAATACATCGTATATTAAGGGCTGTGTTACAAATTCCAATAATCTACTGTCCTCTTCAATTTTTAGAGTAATCTCATTTTTCATATTTGCTAGTAATTCAGATT
>ERZ773010.2738-NODE-2738-length-10281-cov-20.044886_pt1 | contig 10281 bp, 5 predicted proteins | sample MGYA00580842_ERZ773010 | MGnify/ENA primary metagenome ERZ773010 (study PRJEB29015, sample SAMEA2737982) | human oral metagenome | biome: human oral; feature: human-associated habitat; material: dental | place: China | collected 2107 ...
CCGGGGGACTGCTGTCGCACGCCGCCATCGTCGCCCGCGAATACGGCATCCCCGCAGTACTGGGGGTCCTTGAGGCCACCACCCGCCTCCACGACGGCCAGGTCGTCACGGTCGACGGTGGCGCGGGCCGGGTGCGAATCGAGGAATCGGCCCGGCCCGTCGCCAGGTGAGATTGTATCGTCATGCCGGCACGAACTTGCTTATGAGATTTCCTTCTTCGTCGAGCTTTATGAAGAGTCTACCGCCCAAATCGAATTCTCGGACTACTACCTTGCCGTCGGTCCTGGCATTGGTCGTCTCGTAAATGACCTCGACCCAGTCTTCCTTCAGCTGCTGAAAAAACGCTGCCCGGGTTTCCATGTAGCCGCGGAAGAGTAGCTTTCGGTCAGTTTCGGCTCGTCGAGCCAAGTCTGGGTTGGCCTCCAAAACTCCTTGTCTCCACTCCCAGAGATTCTTATACTCCTTGGGAATGCGAGGAGAGGTATCGTGGTTGAGCTCGCGGGCGACAAGTCTATCCTTGATCTTGGGAGCCAGTTCCTCATTTGAGGGAACGGTCATGGTTGGGTGTTCTGTGTCTGCTATTGCCGTCTGGAGGCGGGGGTCTTGGTTTTTGCCGGTTAGCAGATCTGCTGCATAGGGCCAACTTCCTTGTTCCGCTTTCTCGCCGTTGGCGATCGTGCGGCTTCCAAAGCTGGGCTTGTTCCCTCCTTTGTTTTCGCCGACCACCAATCTGAAAAATCGCCTCGGCTTTCTTTCGGAACCCAGGAGCTCTTCGATATCCAGGCGATCCAGTTTTCCGCTGCCGATGATATCTAGGTGCCTAGGGGATAGGTAGAAATCCTGCTTCCCAAGGAGGGGGAGGCGCTCTATCACTTTACCTTCTGCGGAAGGAAGTGGCTCGGTGGGCCATATCTCTGGGTAGCGATCCTTGAGGTAGTTTGGACTGTTGTCCATGGAAATATTGTCGCCAGCCTGATCTCCGATCCATTCAGCAATCTGCGTTATGGCGGATGCGTTCTCGTAGTCGAGGTCCGCCAGCAGTTGTTTCTCGTTGATTTTCTGGGCATCCTCCAATTTCTTGAGGGCGTCCTCTACCTTGGTTGCGGCGGTTGAAAACTGCTGCTTCGCGTCCGCGAGATTGGTGTTTGATTTAAGATCGGAAAGGGTTTCCTGCAGTGCATCCTTGATGCGTTGCAGGTTGATCTTTCCTTCCTTGTCTTTTATGTTGCTCAGATCGATAGACAAGGTTTTCTCATTGCTGATTTCGATTTCTAGTCGTTTTCTTTCTTCGGTGAAGCTCACCCCACGAGTTCCTTGGAGGTCTTCGCACCAAGTTTCATAGATACTTTCGGCTTTTCTTCTCAGTATCCCTCTGTACAGAGCGGCGTTGCTGTGCGATCGCCATTCAAATAATGGATATTCCCACTCGTACTGGTGTGCCGGGGATTTGTATCCCAAGCGCCTGTGATCTACTGGCCTAGGGCCGCTGTGGTAGGGATCATCCTCGCTCTTGGCATACCCTCTGGCATGATTCTCCGGATTGTTGGAGTAATATTGAAGTTTGTGGTCAGCCCCCTTGTCGCGATATGTGCCTTCTGGGTCGCTGGCGTAGTGCAGTCTGTCATCTCCGCGATCGGCTTCGCGCGGGTTGCCATTCTCGTCATAGAGCGGTTTCCCATTCTCGTCGAAGGTGGGCTTACCATCCGGTTGGTGTACCTTGGACTTCGCGGAACCGCGCTCTGGCGAAACTTCTTCCGGACTCTGGTTGTTTTCTTGGCTGTGGGGGTCTTCGATGTGCTCATCAGTGCGACGAGGATCGTTGTCCGTTTCGCGTGCAAACTCGGTACCCGCTCTCTCGTTCGTTTGAGAGTGGCTGGTGCTTACATCGTGTGATTCGACTAGCTGCGCATCATCCGGGCCGTGTGTCGATTCGGCTTTCTTGGATTGTTTTGCAACTTCTCCGGTTTCCTCGGAGAGGTGATTCCCTGATGTTTTCCCACCGCGTTCATGGTCGTTTGGGGTGTTCTCTTCCAGAGCATGCCTTGGGGAGAAAGCGCCTCTGGAGCCAGGCGTGTGGGATGACGAGAGCGGCTGTGAGGGATCACCGTTTTCAGGGCCATGACCGACGTATCCGCCCTCAGGGGTATCACCATGCGATGCTGGGTTGTCGCCATGGTGTCCCGTGGGGAATCCTGTGCCGCCATCGCGGGGTGTGCTACCGCCACCGTGTCGCATGTGGGGCAGGTCGCCGCCCACACCTGCGCGGGCCTGGTGGGCCTCCAGAGTGGTGGGGGTGCCGTTCCCCGTCTCGTTCGGGGTCAATGGTGGTTCCGCGTCCAGCAGACTCCGGTCCCTCATCTCGAACGGCGCGGGCCCGTGGGACTGGGCAGGGGCGCCGACCAGGGCCGGTTCACGGAGCAGGGCGGGTTCGCGGGTTTCACCGAGGTTCGGTGCCGGTGCCTCCGACTGCCGCATCTCGTACGGGGGGGAAGTCAGCGGCCCGGTTTTGGCCGCCAGCACGGTTTCCTCCGCCGGGAGCAGGGGTTTCCCTTTCGGGATGAGATGGGGAATCTCGGCCCCCCGGAGGGTGTTGGAGCCGAGGTCGACGAGTTTCGTTCCACCCTTGACGAGCCACCCTCCGCCCGGAATCGCGAAATCCGCGCACTTCGTGGCGAACCCAACGCCCTTCGCGGCAATGCCACCCGTTTTCGCGCCCAATGCGGCGGTTTTCGCCACGGCGCCACCGGTTCCCGGGCCGGGAATGAAGAATGTGCCGACGTTCAACGCGCTCTCGGTGAACGCTGCGACCCCATCCTCCTTCCACTTGTGCCAGCCGTCCTTGCCGTTCTTGTGAGCGGCGTAGTCGTAACCGACCATGCCGGTCAGTCCCGACTTGGCGACGTCATGGCGCCGATCGACCCAGGAGTTCACCTTTTCGTTGCCGAAGAGCTTGGCCGCATGGCTGACCGGGGAACACAGAACCGCTGTGGAGAAGAGGAAATCACCCGTTCCTACCCACGAGTTCTTCAGCGTGCTCGCGCTCCATCCGTTCGGGCCGAAGCCGGCCAGGCCGGTGGCGCCGTCCCACGTGTTCTTCAGGAACCCCCCGGCACCGTGCAGCACCGACTCGCCACAGTTGCGGTTTCTGCTCACCGGGGCGCCCCAGGGCATCATCTCTCCGGACTGCATGAGCGCATCCGCGGAGACGCCCTCCACCGCGGCGACACACACCCCGTCCAACAGGCCGTTGATTGCGTTGGCGCACGTCGCGGATGCCGTGGTCAGGCGTTCCACGATCTTGGCGTAGCGTCCCAGCAGCTCGGTGTTGCGATCCACCGCGGGCTGGTGCTCCTTCCAGGGCTTACCGTCGTACCCAGCCAGTGCTTCCTGCCGGAAAGCGGTTGCCTCCTTCTCCAGCGCGGCCAGTTCTGCCTTGACCGGGCCCACCTCGTCAGCGAAGGTATCGAGAGCCTTAGATGCGCTCTCAAATTTCTCCTTGATCGTCTCCGAGGCCGCGGCTGCTGGTTTCATGAGCGCGTGGACCTGCTCATCCTCCGGGGCCTGGTACACCCCGGGCATGCCGTTCCAGTGCCCAACGACGTTGTCCATGTGGGAGTCGATGGACTGTCCCATCGACTTCAGTTTTCCTGAACCGGCCTTGATGCTCTCGACATCGATGTTGTCACTCCTGCACGGGAAGGCCTCCGGCATCACCAGACCGTCACCTGACTGTGGCTGCTCTGCCATCACATGCCCTCACCCTTGTAGCCGTGTTGCTGGAAATAAGAGAAATCGCCGCTCGCGGCCGAGGTGGCCATCTGGCGCTGGAACTCTCCTGCCATCTCCTGTTGCCCGTTGTTGTATGCGGCGACAGCATTGGATACACCGCTGATTCCGGCGGCAATTCTGTTGGTAACCGCCTGCAGATTTGCTTTCTGATTCTGCATCAATGCCTGCAACGCTTTCGGAACCTCGGCGACCAGTGCGCCCGCCCCGCTGATTCCAGTGAATATTGCCTGGAATTCACCATCTGTCAGCACGTTCGCGAGCGCTTCCTGCTCACTTGCCACATTGTTCAGAATTCCTGCCACGCCGGCAGGGTCAATTTTCCAACTCGTCATGGTGTCAGGCCCTTTCTCTGGTCGGGCGGACGAAGTCTGTGGTGATCACGATGGAGGCCGGTTCCCGTGCGTCACCCGGGTATGGCGGAGCGAGCTGTGGACAGCGCCCTGGCCGCGACATCGTCGTTCTCCGCCAAGGACTGGCGAATTGCGCCGATCACTTCACGTACCTGACGGCCCGCGGCGTTCCACTGATGTTCAAGATGTGCGTACTCGTCCGAGACGCCGTCCGCCTGGTAGTCGCTCATCGCCTGTTTCACGTCGGCATCCCTGCGGTCGAGAGCCGCCTCCAGTTCAGAGGCGACAACCTCAAAATTTCCCTGCGCGGCCTGGGAAGCAGCAACGCTGTAGTCATTACGATCCATTTGGTTGGTGGACACCAAATCCTCCTGAGGGCTTCAAAAATACACATCGGACATGGAGCAGGGTGAGCTGTGCGAATCGGTCATTGCGGGCCGATGCGAGCCAAGAAGGCCTGGCTGGTGAAATCAGCCGCTCCCTCGGCTGATTCGTGTACCGAGGCGCCATCTTCGGCCGCAGTCTGGAAGGCCCTGTTCTGCCCGGCAATGGACCCCACAATTCCCGCCAGAGCGCTGTTCAAGGAACCGGAGATGTCGTCAATACTGCTCTTGAACCTGTCGAATGCCGACCGGGCCGGACCGTTCATCTGACCCGACAACGGCTCGGCGGCCTCGAACAAACGTCGTACCAGAACCCCGAGATCCTCCGACTCGGTGTGCGACCGCTGCCCCAGTACGACCAGCGTGTCGCTTTCCATTGCAAACTTCATGAGTGTTCAACCCTTCAATTGTTCTCGGCCGCGTTCCTGGGCCGCTGAGGCAAGCGCTGCGACTCTAGTTGGATACAGTGTTGTATGCAAGCCTGTGGATTGACTTTGGTTAATCCCCCATCCGGGGGCTGTGGCGTGCGGCTGCCCTACGGTTCGCCCGCTACGCACGCCTTGGGGGGTGGCTCGGCGGTCTCTTCCCGGCTGCTGTCGTGTCCTGATGCAGAGTGGTGTGGCTCCGCGACCCGTCCCCAAGGGTCTGGTGGGCTGAGGTGAGAGCCGTGAGTGGCGGTGTCAATGTTTTTCCTCCAAGGAGTTTCTCTGAGGGGCTGCCTTGAGGATCGGGAATGGACGAGAAATATCCTCAACGATACCGATCGTTAATTCTTGCAAGTAAAGATGAAAGGGAACGCGAAACAGGGCTAACATGACGTCGCTTCGAGGGCTAATTTCTCGTTTCTCGAAGCCGTTGATCGAGGCGTGAAGGGGGATTCCGTGAGGAGAACAACGACATCGCGAGGGGGTGGCGATCAGTTGCTCTGCTCATGTCAGCATTGATGGGCGTAGCGGGAGCATGGGTCAGTCCACCGCCCTCTCATGGCTTGGCGCCGGATTCCGGCGGAATGAAAGCGCCTAGTCTCGTGAAACAGGACGGCGGCAAAAACAAGCCTCTCGTGGGCGGAAGAAACGCTGACGGTGTTCTGACCGGAGACCCGGCCGATGGCGTCAAATGGAGAGTCACCGTTGCGGGCAGGGAACTAAACAACAGCGACACACTCACGATCAAGGAGGAACACAAGCAGGATGGTTCCACCTTCACGGTAAAGGAGAACGGCGTCACCCTCTACCGCGTCCGCGACACCGCGGAGTGCTTGCGGGAGCCGTCTGCCCCTGACTGTAGCCAGACCCTCTACCCCGAAGCAGGTGGGGCCGGTGGCAAGACCACCGTGAAGATCGATGACGATGCGGACACCGTCGACGTGACCTACGCCAACGGAGCCAATTTCACCGATGAGTACGTCTACGTCCTGGAGGTCGACCTCAAGGTCAAGGAAAAGATCCTGCCGGGAACGCATTTCGGTAACAAAGCCCAGATCAACGAAAGACCCGTGTTCGGGTTTGTTAGCAGCGGGGATGGAAACAGCTCAAGCGTAGGCAGGATCCAGATCGAAAAGACGTTCGGTGGTGGCCCTCCGCCTGGAGGCAATGTGCCGCAGGCCCTCCCGAACCAGCGTCCAGGCAGGCCGATTCCGGATGATGCGGTTTTCACCGTGCGCTACCGCTACACCTACGAAGGTGAGGAGCGCAGCGGAAAACTTGACCTCAAGGGACCGAACTGGAGCCGTGTCCTGTTCAACGTTCCTGCTGGATCCGTCGTCACGCTCACGGAGGATGAACCCGCCGTGGAGGGAGTCAATTTCGGTGATCCGGAGTTCTCCGGACAAGGCGTGACAGATGGGGTTCCGGATGCCCGAAGTGCCCAGGTCACTGTTTCTCGCACGCCGGGTCCATTTACGGAAACAACTAGGGTGAGGCTGAAGAACCCGATCGCCAGGCAGCTGGCCGTTGTCGACGTGACCCCGGGTGTGTGCTCTGCGGACTCCACGCAACCATCCGACCCCACCGTGAATATTGGTCAGAGTGAGGACATCACCTACTCCGAGCCGCAGATCACCAAAGAAGGAAACCAGGCGACGGTGACGATCACTGCGCGCCCGGCCCCGAGGAGCGGCAAGGTGATCGATGAGAAGAACCTGCCTGAGGGGTGGAAGGCTAATGGTGATGGTTCTTTCACGTTCACCAAGACTGTTACCCAACCAAACTGCGCAGCGGTTCCGGCGATTCCAGTTGTGAAGGCGGGGGTGTGTCCGGTGGATTCGACTACGCCTAGCCGGCCGAGTGTGACGGGTGTTGAGGATACGGATGTCATTGATTATGGGGAGCCTACTGTTGCTGTTGATGGTGATCGGGTGACTGTGACTGTTACTGCGACGGCGAAGTCTGGTTCGAGGATTGATACTGCGAATCTGCCTGAGGGTTGGGCTGTTGTTGATGGGGTTGTGACCTATACGACGACGGTGACGCAGCCGAAGTGTGTGGCTCCGGTTGTTCCGAGGATTGATGTGGGTGTGTGTCCTGCGGATTCGTTGACTCCTTCTGCTCCTTCTGCGGTGTTTGATCCGGTTGAGGGTGTGGAGTTTTCTGTGCCGAAGGTTGAGGTCACTGCTGGGAAGGTGACTGTTACGGCGACGGCTACTGCGAAGGCTGGGTTCCAGTTTGGTGGTGTGTTGCCGGAGGGTTGGACCAGGGTTGATGAAACCAGTGCGACGTTCACTACTACTAAGGATCAGCCGGTGTGTGAGGCTACGAAGGTGGTTCCGGTTGCGCCTGTGGTGTCGGCGAGTGTGTGCACGGTTGGTTCTACGGATCCGAGTGAGCCTGAGGTGACGTTGCCGACTACGGATGGCATTACGTATGCGCTTGCTAGTCACGAGATTGTGGGTGGGAAGTTCAAGTACACGGTGACTGCGACTCCTGTGAATGGGAAGTTCGTGATTGATGCTGACAAGCTTGGTGAGGGTTGGGGTGCTCCTGTTGATGGGGTGTCGACCTTCACTGGTGAGGTTGGTGTTCCTACGTGTGTGGCTCTGGTTGTTCCGAGGGTTGATGTGGGTGTGTGTCCTGCGGATTCGTTGACTCCTTCTGCTCCTTCTGCGGTGTTTGATCCGGTTGAGGGTGTGGAGTTTTCTGTGCCGAAGGTTGAGGTCACTGCTGGGAAGGTGACTGTTACGGCGACGGCTACTGCGAAGGCTGGGTTCCAGTTTGGTGGTGTGTTGCCGGAGGGTTGGACCAGGGTTGATGAAACCAGTGCGACGTTCACTACTACTAAGGATCAGCCGGTGTGTGGCGCCCCGACCCCGACCCCGACCCCAACACCAACACCGAGTCCGACGCAGACGCCGACGGTCACTCCGACTCCGACGCCGACGGTCACCGTCACCCCGACCCCGGTCAGGCCGCTTCCGCCGCCGGTGAAACCGGGTCTGCCGAAGACCGGCGCCTGAGACCCGAACGGTGTGATGAATACTGGGCCCCGATTCCACGGAATCGGGGCCCAGTCCTCATGTGCAGCGACACCACGCGTAGTGCAGAACCAGCCCTGGTGTTACCCGGAATGGCCACTGGTCAAGTTCGGAGCCATGAACTGTCCGAGGATCCACAATTCCGGCCTGCGATTCCCGAAAGGAAACTGGCGAAAGATAGCCCTAATTCCTCCGGACTGGCCAGTGGTAATCCGTGTCTTTTGCTGGTTGCCACAATTTTTGAAAATTAAGTCGCATGAGAGGCGGCTGAGACCATACAATGCCGTGATGAAGGAGGGGGAATGAAAACATTCAGGGCCCGTGGAGGGCGGAGACCATTGACGGTTTTCCTGGCATTCCTGATCGGTTTGGCTGGGATCGTGATCACGAGCCCCGCGGCAAAGGCCGCCGAGGTCGCGGCCATTGATCCAACGAGTATCAAACTCACGAAAATGGATGCCGAAGAGGCCGCGGTATACATGTGGAGCAGCGTCCAGATGGATGCGAACTGGAGCATCCCGGATGGAACCGGGCATGCCGGCGACACATTCAAGATCGCGCTGCCGAAGGAACTCGGGGGAGCCGAAGGCACCTTCGAGCTCAAGGGCCGCGAAGGCGATCAGCTCACCTACGGGAGCTGTGAGATCACCAAGACGGAGGTGCTCTGTACCTTCAATGAGAATGTCGAGAACAAGAACAACGTCGGCGGTTCGCTCTGGGTGAAAACCCAGGTCGTTGCGCTGACGGATGCCTCCACGCTCAGCTTCGAGGTGAGCACTGGAAAAAAGGTGGATGTGCCGCTTCCCGGCGGACAACAGGGCATTGGCTACAAACCCTACGTCCCGACCGAGATCGACAAATCCGGCTGGTTCCCCGGCGCCGACCAAAGCACCATCCACTGGCGCATCGTGATTCCCGGTGACAAGATTTCCGATCGCTCCAGCGTGACCATCCTCGACGACTACCTGCAGGCGGGATCGAATCTTACAGTGTCTGCGGGATATCCGAAGATCCTCTGGATCCCCAGCACCCCGAAATGCTGGAATGAACTGGAAAGCGCGGCATGCCGAAACGACCTGAGTGACGCCACCACGCCGTCGACCACCGTCACGGTCGACGACGACAAAGACCAGGTGAAGGTCGTTCTCGATAACAAGGGCCAGAACTTCCAGGCCGACCGGATCTACGTGTTTGAGCTGGAGCTCACAACCGACGGTGAGATCCCCGTCGGTTCCCAGTACGTCAACCGGGGATCCGTGGATGGTGAAATGCGCACCGCCCGCGCCGAGAAGACCTCTTCGGGTGGCGGCACCGGGTCCGGCGATGCGGTCGGACACATCGGGGTAAAGAAGGTGGTTACCGGCGGGCAGGTCGATCCTGCGACCACCTACCCAGTGACCTGGTCCTACCAATACAAGGGAGTCACGCGCCGCGGAGAGCTTTCTGTGAAGGGCGATGGGACGCTGACGACCTTGAACAACGTTCCTCATGGGACTGTTGTGACGTTCACGGAGAAGGTTCCGGCTGTGGCTGGGGTGGAGTTCGGCGACCCCGCGTTCTCCGGGGATGGTGTGACTGATGGAGCTCCGGATGCTAACAGTGCCCAGGTGACGGTTGAGGGTTTGAAAACTCTCGAGGTGACCTTGACGAATCCGGTGAGTCAGCCGGGTGTGGTTGTGAGTTCTGTGAAGGTGACGCCGGGTGTGTGTGCGCCTGGTGCTTCGGAGCCGTCGGATCCTACGGTTGAGGTTGGTCCTACGGAGGGCATCACTTACTCCCAGCCACAGTTCACCAAGGCTGGGGATCAGGTGACGGTCAAGGTGACTGCTACGCCGGTGGTTGGTAGGAAGGTTGATGAGAAGAACCTGCCTGAGGGGTGGGTTGCGAATGGTGATGGTTCTTTCACGTTCACCAAGGTCGTTGCTCAGCCGACCTGCACCCGGGATGTGGTGCCGGTGGTTCCGGTTGTGAAGGCGGGGGTGTGTCCGGTGGATTCGACTACGCCTAGCCGGCCGAGTGTGACGGGTGTTGAGGATACGGATGTCATTGATTATGGGGAGCCTACTGTTGCTGTTGATGGTGATCGGGTGACTGTGACTGTTACTGCGACGGCGAAGTCTGGTTCGAGGATTGATACTGCGAATCTGCCTGAGGGTTGGGCTGTTGTTGATGGGGTTGTGACCTATACGACGACGGTGACGCAGCCGAAGTGTGTGGCTCCGGTTGTTCCGAGGATTGATGTGGGTGTGTGTCCTGCGGATTCGTTGACTCCTTCTGCTCCTTCTGCGGT
>ERZ773010.2743-NODE-2743-length-10278-cov-5.502201_pt1 | contig 10278 bp, 9 predicted proteins | sample MGYA00580842_ERZ773010 | MGnify/ENA primary metagenome ERZ773010 (study PRJEB29015, sample SAMEA2737982) | human oral metagenome | biome: human oral; feature: human-associated habitat; material: dental | place: China | collected 2107 ...
CAAGCTTAATATCAGCTTCCCAGTGTTTACCCTCAGCCGTTTTTCGTACGACCCTATTGTTTATTATCTCTTTCTTTGTTGCCTCGTTGAACGCCGAGTCCTGCACATATGTGGTATCCCCCGTAGTAAAGGCATAGGTAATAGCCGCCCCAAGAAATGCAATGCTGGAATACAGTCCGGCTACGGAGTCTTCGTCAGCATTTTTGGGCTTAATAGGTTTGGGAACGTTTTTGGGAGGAGTGTCGTGGGTTGCGGGCTCAAAGGTACCGGCGGAAGTATCGTATTCCTCCAGTTTCACCTCGCCTTTGTAGTCCTTTTTAGCGGCCGATGAAGACTCGCTGGAGGAGCCATTAATAGCTGTGCCAGACCCGCAGGCGGCAAGAAGCGTTAGGGATGTTGCGCCCGCAAAGCCCAGGGCCGCGCGGCGGGTTATCTCGGAAGTCATGGTAACCGGTTTCCTCTCAAATGCGTGATATACCAGCTATCTCTATCCTAGAGAACACGCGGCCCATAAGCACGTACATTTAACTATTACTTTAAATGTAGGCTTCTGTGTGGCGAATGTACTGGGTGCAGCAGCTTCCGTCGCAGTTAAGGTAAGGAGGGAGTTCCGGGTGGAACCCCCTCCTCGCATCACACACAGGAAGAAAAGTCTTCGAAACCGTTTCGCGGAAGAATCCTTCCCACAAGGACTCCCGCTATTTGGTAATAAAAATATAACCTAATTAATGGGGGTGTGCCAACCCGAATATCTCAAGAAATAGTGACAACCTGTCTGCAAAGCAAGGTGTACCTAAGTTAGTTCCGTGTATTTGCGGGCAAAAACCGGGCACGGCCAGGGCGCAAAAAATATTTAAACTTTTCCCCGCCCCTCTTTGCGCACCCTCAGCTGTGGGTAAGGCCGGTAACATGCAGCGGTATGGATGGGTAAAACGTGAGAGAATGGCAGAGTGAAAGAATGGTTCGATTCCCTACCTGTAGAGGCGGCCGTTGCCTGCCTGTGGGCGATCGGCATTATCCGCACGTCCATTGTGTTTCTGCTCGGCTACCTGGCCGCCGCAGGAGGGGCACGCTTGAGCCGCATCCGGGAAGCAATGAACACCCCCATATACCAGCGGGCCACAGCGTTCGTGAACCGCTGGGGCGTGTTAGCCGTGCCGCTGTGCTTCCTCACCGTAGGCTTCCAAACCGCCGTCATTATCACCACCGGGTTCACGAAAATGCCGTTACGCCGCTGGGTCCCGGCCATGCTCGTGGGCACTTTCATCTGGGCCGTCATCTACACCACCGTGGGGTTCGCAGTGCTCGCCGCCCTGGGGCTGCAGCCGTGGATGCTGCCGGTTGCCCTAGCGGTAATCGTGCTCCTCAGCCTGGGAATCTCTAAAGTGCGTGAACTCATCACCGACCGCAAACCCCGCCCGTAACCGGGCCGCCGCCGTCCACTGTGCTAGCGTAAAGGCATGAACGAAACCCCCGAAGCTGTTACACCCGCAGAACCGGTACCGCCAAGCACCCAGCAGGAGCCCAGCATTGAGCTTGCCGCCCCCGCCGCCGGGCTCATCTACTCGGCGGAGGCAGCCCCCGCACCGGTGCTGAACCGTGCCAGCTTACGCATCGGCTACGAGCCGGGGGTAATGCCCGGAAAATGGTTCACCCGCTGGCACGAACGCTACGGCAGAACCGCCCCGCTGGCCGAAATACCGCTTCGCGAAGGGGCCGGTCTTGAGGCACTCACTACCGCGCTCAGCACCCCGAACAGCACCAGCGGCGAAGCCCGTTTCGAGCCGTTAGCGCACATGGCCATAATGCGTGCCGCCGCACAGGAAACCCCCGACAAAGACCGGTACCACAGCATCCGCCTGTACGAGGAAGTACCCGTGGTGGTGCTGCCCAAAGACCATGTGCTCACCGTGCTCGACGAGGTTCCCCTAGGTGAGATGGCTGAGGAGTTCCTGCTGCATGAGCCCGAGGAGTTCCCCGCCTGGGGTGAAGCCTCACAGCAGTGGCGCCAACAGAACCCCCGGTTTTTGCCGCAGATTCCCACCCACGCGGACGCTATCGAACTGGTAGCTGCCGGGGTGGGCCTGTACATCACCCCCATGTCGGTGGCCCGCCTGCACCACCGCAAAGACCTCACCTACCGTCCAGTACCCGACGCCGAGCCGTACCCCGTGCACCTAGTGTGGCCCCGTACCCCAGCAGCCCCCACCTCCGATACGGTCCAGGGCGAGAAAGACGACGAGTTTGAGGTGCTCATCCAGGACTTTATCGGCATTGTGCGCGGGCGCACCGCATCCAGTAACCGGGGCAGCGAAACCGCCCAGGCCCGCCGCACCCGCATAGCCGGTGAACGCGCCAAGGCCACAGCGAAATCCCGTGCGGCTAATGCCCGCCGAGAAGCACGCCACCAGAAAACAGCCGCCTCCCGAACCGGCGGCACCTCCCGGCGCAAAGCCGCCGCAAGCAGCAAACCGGGACGAAACGGCAGGCGAACCGGTAAACGCCGGTAGCCCGCCCCGCACCCGCCATCACGGGTGAATAGCGCCACCAGTAAACAGGCCGAACGCCCAAGAAGACGCGGTAGAATCGAATCTATGGCATTAGCAATGGAGACCCGACCCGCCGCCTACGCGGTTGTTATTGAGCAGGGCAAACTGCTCATGACCCGCTGGGCTCCCGAAGACCGCTCGCACGAGCCCCTGTGGACGTTACCCGGCGGCGGCATGGAACCGGGGGAGCAGGCCGACGAAACAGCCCTGCGGGAAACCCTCGAAGAAACCGGGTACAGCGTTGCCATTGAAGACGTCCTGGGCGTGCACGCCGGGCATTTCCCCGCACGCAACGGCATGTACGGCAACTCCCTGCCGTTCTGCGCCTTACGCATTATCTACCGGGCGCACATCGTCACCGGCCAGCTGCGGGCCGAAGAAAACGGCTCCTCAGACATTGCCCGCTGGGTTCCCATTAGCGAAATTGATACGCTGCGCTACGGCACCATTATTGATGAAGTGGCCTCCATGATGGGGTACACCAACGCCGCCGCCTGGGCCCTGGAATACCGCGAATTCCTCGCCGACGAGAACGCCAGGAAACTATCATGAACACACCCCGCCCCCGCCCGCTGATGAGCCGCCGCTCAGCGCTTACCGCCGCCGCGCTCGCCCCCATCCTGGCTGCCTGCTCCGCCGGGGACAATAAACCCAAGGTGGACCCCTCCGCCTCAGCCTACGGCACCCTCTACGTCACCACCGGGGTGCTGGGGGCTAAAACCATTGTTGCCCACGTGTACGCCCAGGCGCTGCGGAACGTGGGGTACACGGTGGAGGTTATCGGGCACAATAATAACCGCGACGAGTACCTAGCGGCCCTGGGCGCCACCGAAAACACGCGCCTTGATGTTGCCGTTGACTTCACCGGCGACTTGCTGCTGCACCTGACGAAGAACGGCACGCTCAGCCCCGCCCAGCTGCAGGCAGAGCATCAGACAGCCTCCGCCAGTGCCTCCGCCGCCAGTGCCGGGGTGACCCTCACCCCCTCAGCTACCCCCAGCATCCCCGCCGATATTAGCCCCAGCCCCAGCCCGACCCCCACCGGCGACCCCATTAAACCGCGGGCCTTATCACTCAGTGACACGCTCTCAGCCATCGGTAAAATCATCCCGGGGCACCTGAAACTGATGGATACCGTCAGCGCCCAAAACCGCAACGTTCTGGTGACCACCAACGCCACCGGGGCCCGGTATAAGTTCAATAGCTTGAATCAGCTGCCCGATGTGAAAGCGCCCCTCACCTTTGCCGTGCCCGAGGCGTATAACACCGGAAACTACGGAATTGCCCTGCTCAAGAACGTGTACAAGTACCAGGTTCCCGCCACGAAGGTGGCTAATGAGAGCACCGAACGGGAACAGCTGCTGGCTAAAGACGCGGTGCAGGTGGCGCTTCTGCACAGTATCGACCCGAGCATTGAGGATAACCGGTTCACCATGCTCGAAGACCCCCAGTCCACCCAGCTGAACCAACAGCTGGTGCCTCTTGTGCGGCAAAGCCTGCCATCTAGTGCACAGGAGGCCATTAACCGCGTATCATCTACATTAGATACCGGTAATCTGACCTTTCTACTTCGCCTCACGAGTGGAACAAACCCCGTCGCCGAAGACGAAGCAGCAAAATTCTGGCTCGACCACCCAAGGAAGTGAATATGACTAAGTACCGTCAGTCGTCGAAGCTCAATAACGTCCTCTACGATATCCGCGGACCTATTCTCGAAGAAGCGAACCGTATGGAGGCGATGGGGCACCGCATCCTCAAACTCAATATTGGTAATACCGCGCCTTTCGGGTTCGAAGCGCCGGACGCGATCATGATGGATATTATCCGCCACCTGCCCGTCACGCAGGGGTACTCCGATTCGCGCGGGCTGTACTCGGCGCGAACCGCCATTGTGCAGCACTACCAGAACCGGGGCATCCTCGACCTGGAACCTAACGATGTGTACCTGGGCAACGGGGTGTCCGAGCTGATTCCCATGACCTTGCAGGCGCTGTGCGAAACTGACGACGAGATCCTCGTGCCCATGCCCGACTACCCGCTGTGGACTGCCTCGGTGGCGCTATCGGGCGGTAAGGCCGTGCATTACCTGTGCGATGAGGAAAACAACTGGTACCCGGACCTTGAAGACATTAAATCGAAGATCACCTCACGCACCAAAGGGATCGTGGTTATTAACCCGAATAACCCCACAGGTTCCGTGTACCCGCGCCACATCCTGCAGCAGATAGTGGATGTGGCCCGCGAACATGAGCTGGTGGTGTTCACCGACGAAATCTACGAGAAAATTATTTACGACGGCGCCGAAGCCATTAACCTGGCCACCCTCACCGGTGACGACGTGCTGTGCCTGACCTTCTCGGGCCTGTCGAAGGCGTACCGGGTGTGCGGTTACCGTGCCGGCTGGGTTGCGATTACCGGCCCCAAACATGAGGCCGCCAACTACATTGAGGGCATCACCCTGCTCGCCTCCATGCGCCTATGTTCGAACGTGCCCGCCCAACACGCTATCCAGACCGCCTTGGGCGGGTACCAGTCCATTGATGCGCTGGTGGCGCCCGGCGGGCGGCTGCATGAGCAGCGTGACGTGGCGTACCGTATGCTGAACGAGATTGACGGCATTAGCTGCAACCAGTCGGACGGGGCGCTGTACCTATTCCCCAAGGTCGATACTGAGAAGTTCAACATTGTGGACGATGAGAAGTTCATGCTTGACCTTCTGAAGGAGCAGAAGATCCTGTTCAGCCACGGCGGCGCGTTTAACTGGCATAAGCCCGACCACTTCCGCCTGGTGTTTTTGCCGGATGTGCAGACCCTCACCGATGCGCTGAACCGGCTGGGGGAGTTCCTCTCCGACTACAAGCAACGTGCCTAACCGGCAGGTGTGAGAACAAGAAGCGAACGTCCGGGCGCCCGCGAAATGACCGCAGGTGCCCGGACGTTTAGCGTGCCGCGTGAGTTAGCCGGAGGGCTAGCCGTGTGTTTCCTCCCCGTCTTCGGCGTCTTCACGCTGTTCGGCGCGCGCCTCATTAAGTTTTTCGCGGGCGCCCTCAAGCCACGCCTCGCACCGTTTCGCCAGGGATTCGCCGCGTTCCCACAGGGCGATGGAAGTCTCCAAATCGGATGCACCCGATTCCAGCTGCCGCACCACGTTCTCAAGTTCGGCGCGCGCCTGCTCGTAGCTGAGCGTATCAACCGGCGCACCCAGCGACTCGGTATTAAAACTAATGTTTTCGGCCATGTTCTGTCCCTTTCTGGTGGGGTTCTCATAAAATCTGGCAGGGTCTAAAAACTTCTACTATCGCCCCTGCAGCCGGTGCGGCACCGGCCCGGTGCGTCACACAGGGGCGCTGACGGGACCGGGCTCAGGCGTCCACATTCGATGCGTGCACCCCGGTGACGGACGCATCCGCGCTGCCAACCCCGGCGCGTACCGTCAGTTTCTCACCCACGGTCAGCGCGGAGGCATCCCGCACCAGCGCCCCGTCAGCCCGCTGCACAATCGCGTACCCGCGCCGCAGCGTCAGCTCAGGGGATAGGGACCGCACCCGCGCCAGGGTGTGCGCCACCGCATCCTGCTCCCGCGCCAGCCGGTGCTGCACCGACACCAGCGCCCGCTCCCGTAAACGGTGCACATCATCGGCGCGCCAGCCCAGGTCATTCTCGGGGCTGGTAAACACCGGGCGCTGCCGTAACTGCTGCACATACTGCCACTGGTTACTCAAATACCCGGCGATGGCCCTGTCAATACGCCCGCGCGCCTCACTAATCCGGGCGAACTCCTCCGCCACATCCGGCACGATGCGCTTGCCGGCATCCGTGGGGGTGGAGGCGCGCACATCAGCCACCGCATCAACGATGGGGGAGTCGGCCTCATGCCCGATCGCCGACACCACCGGGGTGCGGGCCGCCGCGACCGCACGCACCAGCGACTCGTCCGAGAACGGCAGCAGGTCCTCAAATGAGCCGCCGCCGCGGGCCAGCACGATCACATCCACCAGCGGGTCGGCATCCAGCTCCGAGAGCGCCGCACACACCTCACGCACCGCGTTCGCGCCCTGCACCGCCACCTGCCGTACCTCAAAAACAACCCCTGGCCACCGGAGCGAGGCGTTGCGGATCACGTCTTTCATGGCGTCGGAATCACGCCCGGTTACCAGCCCCACTTTCTGCGGCAGCAGCGGCAGCGGCTTCTTACGGGAATCCGCGAACAGCCCCTCAGCGGCCAGCGCCTCACGCAGCTGCTGCAGCCGCTCGTGTAGGTTGCCGGTGCCCACCGCGTGGATGCGCTCACCCACCAGCGACAGGCGCCCGCTAGGAACCCAGAAACTTGGTTTCGCCAGCACCACCACACGCGCGCCCGGCACCACATCTTTGCCGATGCTGTAGGCGGCGCGGCCAAAAAGCGCCAGAGAGAACGTGGCATCAGCCTCAAGATCTTTCAGGTCAATGAACACGCTGCCGCGCCGGTTATTGAGCGAAACCACCTGCGCCTCAACCCACAGCTGCGGCACCTTCTCAATATGCGCCTTGAGGTTACGCGCCAAAAGCGCCAGCGGCCAGGGGTTCATGGCGCTCGTCTCGCTGGAGGTGGCGGGAATCTGCCGCTCATGTGCGGGCGGCACCGTGAGCACCTGCGGGCGGGCATCAAAATTACTCATACATCTATTTCTACCACCGATACGCCGCCGGACGCGCCGGAACCTCACCAATGTGTTTAGCTGAGGGCACACTCGCTAAACCCTGCAGGCGGCACAGGGTACTCTAATCAGTATGGGCGCACCCTCAACCGGCGGAACCGCCAAGAACCCTAAGACCCCCGAAACGCTAGAGAACCCCGACACGCTAGAGAACTCTGAACACCCCGAACGCACCAAACCTTTACCCGGTGCGGGCGAGGTGGTGCCATCTGGCACGGACACCTCCGCCACCGAACCTGACGGGCACACACCGGGAACTGGCACCTCCCCAGACACCGACGGCACCGAAACCACCGATAATACGCCGAAATCCGCAGACCCCCAGCCCACAGACCCGCAACCGGACACAGACCAGGCTATGGCAGAAACAACCCGTCCCCTGCCGGATACGGCAGCACCGGAGCCTGACTCGTCCGACACCACCGCAGCCCTCGACACCCCCGACGAGGAAGAACCCACCATAGCCCTTGACGAAGAGGCCGCTTTTAGCCACACCAAAACACTCGGCCACGCCGTGGCTGGGCGGTACGTGAGCGAAGACGACCTCGACGGCATGGGCATCCCCGCAGAGCACCCGATGCGCGCGCCCTCGGTGCTGCTGGCCCCGCCCGCCCAGCCGTTCGCGGCCGGGCTGCGCCGTGCCCTCGCCATTCTGCTGGCTGCGCTCGCGCTTATCACCGCCGTCCTCGGGGCGGGCGGCAAATGGGCCGGGACCCACCTGATTAGTACCCGCGGCTTTAACGACCTCAGCTCCCGGCTGGCCGACGACCAAGACCTGCAAAAACGCGTCGCGCAGGCCGCTGTCACCGACCTGATGAACTCTGAGGGGCTCAAAAAATATTTAGACCCTAACGGCAGCAGCTGGGTGAACCGGCTGCTGGTGCACAACCGCGACAGTGTACAAAAAACCCTCACCGAAGCCGCCGAAAAAATCTCCACCACCGGCGAGTACAAGAAACTGTGGCGGCAGGTCACCACCGACACGCACGCGCACCTGATCAGTGACGAAAACACCCCCGCCGCGCTCGACATCAGCGCGTTTTACCGTGAACTTGACACCGCCGTGGGAACCTTCGGTATTTATGACCCGGACATCCCCTCCTGGGGTAACCGGTACATTACCTTAGAGGATGGCAGCAGCACAGCCGTTCACGGTAAAATCATGCAGTTGAAATCGTTCGCCGACTCGGCGGATACGTTCCTGACGGTCTCCCTCATGAGTATGCTCATTGCGCTGCTGCTGTGGCCGCGCGGGAGGCCGCTGTTCCTGGCGTGCGTGCTCATTGCCGCGACCCTCGCCGCCTGGGGTGCATCCTTCTACCTGGAGGGGGTAACCCCGGCCAGCCTCGGCATGAACCCGGGCAGCGAACTCGGCAAAGTATTCCTTGACGGCCTGTTTAACGGGGCACGCCCCGACGCGGTCGCAAGTGCCCGTGCCACCGCCAGCTACAGCCTGATCGCAACGCTCATTACTCTGCTGCTGGGTATTTTGGTGAAACTCACCAGGCTCACCCGGCTCACTGCGAGCACCACCACAGTGCCCACACACTAGAAGAACAAACCACGTAGGATAGTAACCATGTCCGTTGAAACCATCTCCCTTGGCCTGCCCCCCGTCCCCAAGGTACGCCGCACCCGCGAAGACGTAGAAGCCGCCGCACCCGTCACCGGCCAAAAACGTGTGCTGCTGGCCACCCCGCGCGGCTACTGTGCTGGCGTGGACCGGGCCGTGATCGCGGTTGAGAAGGCCCTTGAACACTATGGCGCGCCCGTGTATGTGCGTAAACAGATTGTGCACAACCGCCACGTGGTTGAAACCCTTGAGAAGCAGGGCGCTATTTTCGTGGATGAGGTGGATGAGGTGCCCGAGGGGTCCGTGACCGTGTTCTCGGCGCACGGGGTGTCCCCGGCCGTGGTGTCCGCTGCGGGGCAGCGCCAGCTGAACACGATTGATGCGACCTGCCCGCTGGTGAACAAGGTGCACCGTGAGGCTGTGCGCTTCGCAAAACAGGACTACGATATTCTGCTCATTGGCCACACCGGGCATGAAGAGGTGGAAGGTACCGCCGGTGAGGCGCCCGACCATATTCAGATTGTGAACTCCCCGGACGAAGTGGGTGCCGTGACCGTGCGTGACCCCGAGAAGGTTGTGTGGATCTCCCAGACCACCCTGTCGGTGGATGAGACCCTAGAAACTGTGGCGCGGCTGCGTGAACGGTTCCCGTCCCTGCAAGACCCGCCCTCAGACGATATTTGCTACGCCACCTCAAACCGTCAGGGCGCTATTAAGGAGATCGCCCCGCAGGCTGATCTGGTGATTGTGGTGGGGTCCGCGAACTCTTCAAACTCTGTGCGGCTTAAAGAGGTGGCGCTTGAGTACGGTGCCAAGCGCGCCGAACGGGTAGATTTCGCGCATCAGGTGGATGAATCCTGGTTTGAGGGTGTGGCGACCGTGGGGCTGACCTCCGGCGCGTCGGTGCCCGAGGTGTTGGTGCAGGAGGTGCTGGCGCTGCTGGCCGACTACGGGTACGAGAGCATCGAAGAGGTAGAAACCGCTAAGGAAGATATTCTCTTCTCCCTGCCCAAGGAGCTGCGTGCCGCCCTGAAAAATGATGAGAACACTGGGCGTCAGCTCGGTGGCCGCGGGGCAAAACCGACCCGCTAGAATATACTCGCCTCCCGCGTACCCGGTGCCCTTCCCTCATGGCGCGTCTTAGCCCGCAACAATGCTTGTGAGGGTGGGGCCGTCGCCGTCTATCCCTTCGGGCCCGGAAACCACAGGACTATGGGGGAGGGGCGGATAACCGGGGGAGTACCACACGGTGCGCACCCCACCCATGACATTTAACACGGGTGGCCTCACGCATCCGGTGTAGCCTAAAAACACCCCGCCTATAATGGTGATACACCTTCAGGCGATGATGCACGGCAAGCACACGGAGCGAGTATGACAATCACGCGTACACCGGACCATGACAGCAAACCGGCCGCATCCAACCCGCACCGCACCGCCCCCACCACCCGCCGCGCCA
>ERZ773010.2744-NODE-2744-length-10277-cov-3.308355_pt1 | contig 10277 bp, 6 predicted proteins | sample MGYA00580842_ERZ773010 | MGnify/ENA primary metagenome ERZ773010 (study PRJEB29015, sample SAMEA2737982) | human oral metagenome | biome: human oral; feature: human-associated habitat; material: dental | place: China | collected 2107 ...
AGAGTAGCATTCAGAGCGTTGTTCATCTGTTCCTTCATATCGCGTTTCGGGAATAGCGTAAGGTTCTCACGCACACGGTCGAAGATAACCACCGTATCGTTGATGGAGTAACCGATGATAGTCAAAATAGCTGCGATAAACGACTGGTCTATATCGAGCGAGAACGGCATGACTTTATACAGCAGCGTATAAACACCGACCATAAAGAAGGCATCGTGGAACAGCGATGCTACCGAACCGACCGAATAAGCATACTTTTTGAACCTTATCAGGATATAGATAAATATCACTATCAACGACAGAAGTATTGCCCAAGCAGCTCGCTCTATCATATCCGAAGCAATGGTAGGTCCTACGTTTTGAGACTGTTGTATTCCGTAGTTTTCGCCCTGCTCCAAGTTGGCAAGTTCGTAATTACCACCGCGATTGACATAACGATGTACAAACATCTCTTTCGTAACGGCAGGATTGAGGTAATCTTTCAGCTTTTCGTAAAGTATTGTTTCTATCTTACCTTCGTTGTCGCCTTCGGCTTTGTTGTCCACGAAGTTAGTCGATATTCTTATCTGATTTGCCTCTCCCATTGTGATGACGTACAGAGAATAACCTTCGAAAGCGTCTGAGAGTTTTTCGCGTACATCGTCGGCATTAATCGGCTGTTCGAAACGGATAACGTACGAGTTACCACCCGAGAAATCGATACCTGGTTTAAGTCCGTTGACAAACAACGATATAACTATCACTACTACCAAGCAGGCAGAGACGATATAACCTATTTTTCTCTTTCCGATAAAATCGAAATGGAAGCCCTTGAACCAATTTTTAGTAAGATTCGTAGTAAACGATATTTTCCACTCTCTGTTGCGAGACAATAGCGTATCAAATAGCATACGAGAGAAGAACAACGCAGTAAAGAGCGAAGTAAAGATACCGATGACCAGCGTCGTAGCAAAACCTTTCACCGAACCCGTACCGAATATAAACAGGATTATACCTATCAACAGCGTTGTAACCTGTCCGTCGAGAATAGCCGACAGAGCGTTGCCAAACCCTTCTTCGACAGCTTTTTTGAGGTTTTTACCCAACGCCAACTCTTCGCGGCAACGTTCGTAGATAAGCACGTTGGCATCGACCGCCATACCGAGTGTCAGCACTATACCGGCAATACCTGGTAGTGTGAGCACGGCACTGAACGAGGCAAGGATACCGAGCATAAAGAACGTATTGGCTATCAATACCAAGTCTGCGATAAGACCCGGGATAAATCCGTAATACATCATCATATATACAAATATGATGAGCAAAGCTACTGCAAACGAAATCAATCCGTTGTTGATAGCTGTCTGTCCAAGCGAAGGACCTACGACGTCTTCTTGAATGATGCGAGCTGGAGCAGGCATCTTACCCGAGTTGAGCACGTTAGCCAAGTCTTTGGCTTCTTCGGGAGTAAATCTGCCCGATATTCGCGACTCACCGCCGGTAATCTGCTCAGAAGGAGCAGGATATGAGTAAATATAATTGTCGAGTGATATTGCTATTGCTCTACCGATATTTGCTTTCGTCAGACGAGCCCAGATGGCAGCACCTTCCGAATTCATTTTCATCGAAACCAAAGTCTGGTTAGTGGTTTGGTCGAAGTCTACGCGTGCGTCGGTTATCACATTACCCGAGAGCGGAGCTTGTCCGTTGCGAGAGGTTACTTTCAGAGCTATAAGTCCGTAACGGTCGCTGTTGTCTCTTGTGTTTTTGCCCTCTATCTGCGGTTTTACCGTCCAAGACAACTTGAGGTCTCTGGGCAAAAGTCGCGATATCTGAGGCATTCTGAAATAAGACATCACACGTGCGGTATCTTTTGCCGCTACTATGCCCAATACGGGAGTATTACCGTTTTGCAAGCCTCCGAGAGCAGCTATCAAAGGATTGTTTTTGAGCGCTTCCTGATATGCTTTATCGTCTGCCACATCGGTAGCAGCTTGCCCTGCCTCGCTTGCGAGCGATTGTTTTAGCGATTCGGCCAAAGAGTCGGTAGCTTTCTGTGAAGCATCTGTCGTCTGTGCCATTGCGGTAGTGTCTGCCGAGGCTGTCGTCGCCTGTGCTGTTGCAGTGGTATCGGTTGTTACGACTTTGCCTCCCTGTATGTCGCGTACGGTAGCGTCTGCCTGCTGTATCATGCCCACCAGTTCGGCAGCGGTATACGTTTCCCAAAATTCGAGATTGGCAGAACCTTGCAGCAGTTTACGCACACGCTCAGGCTCTTTTACACCCGGCAGTTCGACGAGTATTCTACCCTCTTCGCCTCCAAGACGTTGTATATTGGGCTGTATCACACCGAAGCGGTCGATACGCGAACTTAATACATTGAAAGAGTTGTCGATAGCAGATTTCACCTCATCTCTAAGCACGCTTATCACTTGGTCGTTTTTCATATCCAAGCGGATTTTTTCTTTCAACGCCAAGGTAGAAAATATTGTCGAAAGACGTGCGTTGGGGTCGATACGCTCAAACTCTTGTTTGAAGACAGTCAGGAAGTCGCTCGAATTGCGCTTCTTGGCGTTGTCCAGAGCCTGCCTGAAAATCGGTGTGTTGTTGTGGTCCGACAGATAAATCAAAACATCGGGTACGGATATCTCCAAAGTTACGTCCATACCACCTTTCAGGTCGAGACCCAAATTGATTTCTCTTTCTCTGGCTTCTTTCAGAGTATAGCCCAACCAAACCTTTTTACCCGCAATAGAGTCGAGATATTTGTAATACAGCTCCGTATCGCCTGCGGCAAACGTTTTTGCCTGACGGCTGTAATAGTTTGTAACCACACTGAAAGACAAGCAGTACAAACAAACTATGGTAAGCAGAATGCTAAAAAGCCTGATAAATCCTTTGTTTTGCATTTTTATTCAATTTTATTTTTTCACTTAACTATATTATAATCAATGTAATAAGGCGCGTGATTTGACGCACGATATTGCGACAAAACGGATTGCAAATATACACTTTTTTTGTCAATCTGCTGCTTGCAATATATTTTTGGATTATCGACCTATTCTTTTATATACTCACAAATACATTTATAAAAAAAACAAAAAGTTGATTTTTTTTTGTAGAAATATTTTTTGTAAAAATATTTTTATTACCTTTGCCATCGACTACTAATTTAGTATTTATTAAAAACATAATTTTATATGAAACGTTTACAGTTATTTATCTTTTTACTGTTTACTGCCTCTGTATCTGTTTTTTCGCAAGATGTAACGGCAGTCGATAGATGGTCGGCAGAGTCTTTTGTGGCTCTGGCGAATGAAGAACAACTAAATTTATTTGGAGTAGAATACGGTACACGGTTGAATTACAATGTATTCGACAGGTTCGGGGCAAGTGTATCGCTGGGATCGTTCCAATCATTATGGGCGAAAAAGAGGTGGAAAGTAAGAAACGTGTCTCGTATGTTGCTATCGGTAAATGTATTTGGAGATATCATAAAATCTCAGAAAGGTCACTGTTTGCGTCTATCGGTGGGTGGTACATATCTTAGAGGCGACGTAGCTTATGCAAGTTGGTATATAGACCTTAATGGCGACGATGGTATCGAAGATTTTTCTCCAGTGGGATACAAAGTTTTATTATACAATAGGATAGGAATGAACCTGAGAATTTCGTATCTATTCCCCATTGCAGACCGATGGCTGATGGGAATAAATCTGCAAGGGTACGAAGATTTCGACGACCGCCCAATCATCTTTTGGCATATATCATCGCTTGGTTGCTCGGTCAGCTATAAATTTTAACTAAATATTACGATTATGGTAAAATACAAATCAATAACCCTACTTGCCTTATTATTACTGTTTTGGGGATGTAAGCAACAAATCCAAGAACCTATTCTGGTTTGGAAAGCCTTTCCGTACAATAGGTTTTTCTCGTACGGCGATACTGCATATCAGAAAAAATGTAAATTTGTATCGACATACGGCGATACAATCAATATCGATATAAATGATTATAGGGCTACAAAAGATTTTGTCATAGGCTCACCTTTGGCTCCCGGCTATGCTTTCGGCAATAGCGAAGGTGAGACATATATATTCGATAGTCGATATTTGGTTGGCGACCATTCGAACTCATATTTTATGATGCTTGGTAGCGTTATAAACAGATACTGTTTGAAGTTCAGTATCACCGTAAACTTACCGCAAGCACAACAGAGAGCAAGATATTTTGCCTCGATACCTATCGACTCTGCTTACTTGCCTTCGTATATGCCATCCGACCCCGAACTGCTCGCTACATACCTTACCGACACTATCACATTGTACGATGAAAATGGTGCCGACGCAGCTAAAATAGTGGCAGGCAGAGGACTTATAACGTTTACAGACATTAATGGTGTAGTGTGGAAGAGGGTGTTATAAAGATTCTTGCCGACCGAAGCACCAAAAGTGGCATTGCCGAAACGAATAAAATTTGTAATTTTGCGGCAACAAACGACAGGCTTCGGTTGTGCTTCGATTTTTAATAATACAAAATATACGAATTATATGGATTTTAAATTTTCTGACTGTGTACAGTCGTTTCGTTCTTCGGCTATCAGAGACTTGATGAGCCTCGCCACAAGAAGTGATATTATCTCGTTTGCGGGCGGTATGCCGGGCAACGAATTGTTTCCCGTAGAAGATATGGTAGAGATGTCTGCCAAATTCTCTCGCAAGCAATGGGAGGAGGCAATGCAGTATGGACCTACGCCCGGTAACCCCGGTTTGGTAAAGGAGCTTACCGAGTTTCTGCGTCGCAGAAATTTTCCCGTCGATAGAAATAAACTGATAATCACCACCGGTAGCTTGCAGGGGTTGAATATCATTGCCAAATTGTTTATTAACCCGGGCGATACCGTTATCACCGAAAACCCTGTGTTTATCGGCGGTATATCGTCGTTCTTGTCGTATCAGGCGAATATCGAATCGTGCGACCTCGACGCCGACGGTATCAATATCGAGCAGCTGAAAGAGAAAATCAATCGCAGTCCGAAACCGAAGTTACTCTATCTGACGCCAAACTTCCACAACCCCGCAGGTCTGGTCTACTCACGCCGCCGCCGCGAAGAGCTCATAGAGGTGATGCGTGGCACAGAGATACCTATCATAGAAGACGATGCCTACGGCGAACTCTATTACGACAAAGAGGGCTACGAACGGTCGCGTCCTATGAAAACGTGGGTAGATGCCGAGATGGACTCTCAGATTCTTTACACAGGTTCGTTCTCCAAGATTTTCGGACCGGGGCTTCGTGTGGCTTGGGCTTTGGTACCCGAGATAGTATACGAAAAGATGCAGATATGCAAACAGAGCATCGACGCTTGTACGCCTACCATATCGCAGGTTTTTGCCGAAAACTTCATAAAAACCGGCAAGATGGAGCCATACATAGAGCAGATTCGTAAAGTCTACAATACTCGCCGCAACTACACTCTGCAGGCTATCAAGAAGTATTTGCCGCAGGAGGCAACCTATGTTACCCCGATAGGCGGATTCTATTTCTGGATAAAGATGCCGCACGGTGTCGACGAAGAACAATTGTTCAGAAAAGTAGTCGAAAGAGGTGCCGTCTTTGTACTCGGTTCGGTATTCCACCCACACGCACAGAAAAACGGCTACATAAGGGTATCGTACTGTAACACACCCGAAGAGCAGATCGACAAAGGTATAAAAATCATTGGCGATGCCATGAAGGAACTTATGGCAGGAAAATAGATGTAAATATCATATTGTCATAACATTATTTTTTTAAAAACTCTCATTAACAGTCGATACAACGGCAGGCAATGGGAGTTTTTGTCGTATTAATATGGAAAAGTGTAAACCTTTTGCTATTTTTGCAGTCATACAAAGACAGTAAACTATTTGATTATATAATATATTAAACATCTTAATAATGCGTTATGAAAAAGCTACTATTTTTATTTGCGATTATTTTTGTGCCGTTCAATATGTCGGCACAGTGGGACGATGTCTATTATACGCCATCTAAAAAGAGCAAAACCGAGCGGGCAGCAAGCAACAATACTCGGTCGGCAGCCGAAGAAGGTTTTTTCGAGAAGCAGATAAAAGAGTCGAATACAGGCGATTATAGCGGTTCATCGAAACAAGTAAGCAATCTGTTAAACCTACCTAATGGCGTCTACAATGTGGTAGTGAACAAATACACAATATCTTTCGAAGACGAAAATCTTGGTACAGCTACCAATATCTACAATCTCGAAGACGGATACTACACTATCTATGTAGAAGACGATTCTATCGTGATAAGACCCAATACTTCGTATGCTCCCAAATACACCTACAATTACGACTGGTACTACGACTACTCGCCTTACTACGACTGGAGTTTCAGCTACCCGTACCGACGTTGGTGGTATTGGGGATATTCGGGATTGTGGGGTTACGACTACTATTATCCCTATTATTCGTGGTACTATCCGTCGTGGTATTATCATTGGGATTATTATCCATACGGCGGCTGGGGAGGCGGATATTACTATCAATCTACTACCAACGACCAGAGAGCCAGAAGCTTAAGCAGCCGCAGCAATTCGTATAGCTCTACTCTCAGAGAATACAATCGCTCCAATAGCTATTCGGGTATCAATCGTGGCTATCGAAGCAATACCAACGATATGCGTAGCTCCGACAGAGCTCGTACAGCCGGCGATAGCAGAAACGATTCTTATAGTCGTACGCGCCAACCGTCTGTAAACGACCGTGATACACGCTCTACCCGCAACGATGGTTACAATAGCGGCAGGCGTTCCGATAGCCGCGATAGGAGTTGGTCGTCGGAGTCGAATAGTAGTCGGTCGTCGAGCTATTCTTCACGGTCGTCGTCGTCTCGGTCAGGTAGTTATAGTGGCAGCAGCAGTTCGTCGTCGAGCAGCAGTTCGTCGTCAAGAGGTTCGTCCGATAGGTCGCGACGATAAGTAGTTGTGATAATATTTATTATGTAACAAAAAAATGAATTGTATATGAAGAAAATAGTTTTTATAGCCGTTGTCGCTATTTTGTCGATATCGGCGCAGGCTCAGAATATGTTTGATTATTATGGTCTTACTACTCCATCTATAAATGGTACAGCTCGTTATATGGCTATGGGAGGCAGCTTCGGAGCTCTCGGTGGCGATGCTTCGGCTATTGCCGACAATCCTGCCGTTTTGGGTATATTCCGTAGCAACGAACTTAGCTTTTCGCTGAATATCAACCCGATACATACGCGCTCGGCATGGAACACATACTCCATTGGGAGCGATAAAACTAAGGTGATAGCCAACAACCTTACTTGGGTACTCAACTTTCCTACTTACAGAGAGAGAGGATTTATACACTCCAATCTGAGTTTTTCTTTCAACCGTCTAAAAAACTTCGGTCGTAATGGGTATATAAAGAACTCTAATTCACAGTATTCGCTTACGTCGCTTATAGCAAATATGACCAATGGACTTACCGAAGATAAACTTAAGTTCGTGAAAAACACCTACGACCCTTACGACAATCCCGATGTAGGATATCTGTCTGTCTTGGGCTACGAAGGTTATCTTATCGATCCTATTGCAAGTGGAAGCGACCAATGGAAACCTGCTTTCGGAGGCGATATCAGCAGTAGTTATAAGTTTACCGAGAGTGGATATATCGATGAGTACAATTTCACATATTCAGGCAATATCAACGATGTATTGTACTTTGGTACGGGACTCTCGATACAGAACTACACCCGAAGAGTCGAGAGCTATTACGAAGAGTTTTTCTCCGACGGCAACAACTTCTCGTTGCATAATGCTACGGATATATCCGGTACGGGAGTCAATTTGGATTTAGGTATCATAGCTCGTCTATCGCCTACCGTACGATTGGGAGCATCGTTCAGTACTCCTACGTGGTATTCGTTCTCTAAGGTACAGGCATCGGACGTAGTATCAACGAAGATGTCGGCAGTGCATAAAACGCCTACATACGAGACTTTATACGGCTACACATCGCCTCTAAGGGTACAACTGAGTGCAGGATTCGTAATAAAACAACACACGGCAATAAATATCGACTATATCTTTATGGGCAATAAGATTCAGAGAGTAAAAAACAGTTCGGAAAAATTTTTGGCAAAATCCGAATTCGATACAGAAAACAACAATCTGAGAAAATACACTCTAAATACACATACAATAAGAGTAGGTGCCGAAACTAAAATATCTAAACACACAAAACTACGTCTGGGCGGCGGATATATGACTACCCCCATAGCAAGCGGTGCTCAAAAAGACTTCAACCTCAATACGACTCTGACAGCTATGGAGTACTTTGTAAACAATCCGCAATGGTACGGTTCGTGCGGTATAGGCTTCCAATTCAGCAACTTCTTCTTAGACTTTGCCTATGTTTACAATAAACAGGAACAAGATTTTGTGCCGTTTACCACCGACGATAGCTCATTTAAAGGAGCTATGACAAACCACAATCATAGTATCGTAACATCAATAGTACTGAAATATTAAATCACTTTTCATTTCTATAAACAAGCGACAAGTCGTTTTTAGTATCGACTTGTCGCTTGTTTAAGTTAGTCTAGTGTCTATCTGCTATTTATATCTCACATTGCGTATATAGATATATACTGCGCCCAAAACAAACAGTAATACTACCGGAAGCAATGTATTTAATACCTGCCAAAATACTCTATTAGACGATATTTCCTGTTTATCGAGCATACGAAGTTTTATACTACGGTTTCGGAGTTGTATTAGAGCATCGTCGTCGGTAATGGATAGCAATGAATTGACTATAAAGTTACTATTACCATAAGACTGTCCCGTATTGCGGTCAAGTCCGAGCGGTACTATCCCGATTTGTTTGTCGTTTGATTGCTCTATCTCGTTGCGAATGATATCACCATCGGCTACGAGTATCATTTTGTTATTGATACTCTTATCTTTACGCGGTAGTAAGTTTACCAAATTTTTAGGAGCCTGCCGATGCGTAAATATGCTCTGAAACTGCCCTTTCATAAGCACACCGATGGGTAGAAATCTCGCATTTACAAATGTTTTGGGGTCGATATTAGCTATATTTCTAATATCGATATTTGTTGGAGCCATATCCACATGCGATGCATTCGACGTAGCAAGCAACACATCCATAACGATTCCGTTTTCGAGGCTTACTTGCTGTACAAACGAAGGAAACTCGGTCTTGACGTTCATTAGATTCTTGGTTATTGCATTTTCTGGCGAGGTCATCACAAGAGGATAGTAGGTGAATGGCATCTGTTCGAAGATGGGTGGCTCGCCGACTGTAGCCACATTTATAGGCATATACAGACACTGCATATCCTGTATTACAGACGCTTCGAGCCTTGCTCCGTAGCGAAAAAGCATATCGTTTAGATTGAGGTCGAGGGGCATAACAGGTGAAATACCACTCTTGTTCAACTCTGATGCAGAATAACTTACAGCATCGAGCAGCCATATCACTTTGCCTCCGTTCATTATATATTGGTCGATTATAAATTTGTCGGACTCCGAAAATGGCTTTGTGGGCTTCGCTATGATCACGGCTTTGTAGTCTTTCAGAGCCGATGCATCGTCGGCCAACGTACCTCTATCTATTTGAAAATACTTATGTAGCTGCTCCATAATAGAGTACGTATACAATTCCGATAGTTCGCCGTGCCCTTCGAGGAATACTATCTTGTCAAAACTCTTTTTGCCCAATATGTTTATTGCTTCTATGAGATTATATTCGAGTTCTTCGATAGCCGCATTTACGCTCTGCTCGCCACTCTTCATCGCCGTAGGCTTCATTAGGCATACAGTTAGGGTATCTCCGTTCATTATTACCTCAGCCCAAGGGAATATAAGTGTCTGTGATACTTTTCCTTGCGAGTCGCGTGTAGATATGGTTATGGGCGACATACCTCGTTCTTCGAGGTTATAGAAGTTTTTTTTACGTTCTTCGTCGCTTTTGGCAGCAGACGGATTGATATAACGATAAGAAATATTGTGCTTTGCATAAGCGGCAAACTCATCGAGCATATCTTCGATAGCACTCTTTAGGTGTGCTATATTTGCGTCGGCATCGCCTATATATATGACTATATCGATTTGAGATTCAATAGATTTCAGTATGTTTTTAGAGGCTTTCGATATAGAGAAACTCTTCTCTTCGGTAAGGTCTATACGGAAGAAAAGTATTTTCATAGCAAATAAGCAACATATTAGTAATCTTGTCCGCATATTTATTTGT
>ERZ773010.2754-NODE-2754-length-10249-cov-3.704532_pt1 | contig 10249 bp, 4 predicted proteins | sample MGYA00580842_ERZ773010 | MGnify/ENA primary metagenome ERZ773010 (study PRJEB29015, sample SAMEA2737982) | human oral metagenome | biome: human oral; feature: human-associated habitat; material: dental | place: China | collected 2107 ...
CGCTGCGATAGAAGCCGCCGACAACAAAACCGCGCTTGAAGACCTCTACCTGCCCTACAAACCCAAACGCCGCACCAAAGCACAAATCGCGCGGGAAAACGGCCTGCAACCGCTTGCCGACACCCTCCTTACCGAACAGCCCGCCGACATCGAAACCCTCGCCGCCGCCTACCTGAGCGACACCGTTCCCGATAACAAAGCCGCGCTGGACGGCGCCCGCGCCATCCTCATCGAACAAATCGCGGAAAACGCCGAACTCATCGGCGCCCTGCGCGAAAAACTCTGGGGCGAAGGCGAACTGCACGCCGAGCGCAACCCCGACCAGGCAGACGAAGGCGAAAAATACCGCGACTACTACGACCACCGCGAACCCATCCGCACCATGCCCAGCCACCGCGCGCTGGCCGTACTGCGCGGCAGGAACGACGGCATCCTGCAACTCACCCTCAAATACCGCCCGGACGACGTCCCCACCACCGAAGCCAGCGACTACGAAAAAACCATCGCCGCGCACTACCACATCGGCGCGCACCGCTGGCTGCTCGACACCGTTCGCCTCGCCTGGCGCGCCAAAATCTACCTCAGCCTCGAGCTGGACGCGCTGAACCGCCTCAAAGAAGCCGCCGACAGCGACGCCATCACCGTCTTCGCGCGCAACCTCAAAGACCTGCTCCTCGCCGCGCCCGCCGGCCGCCTGACCACCCTCGGCCTCGACCCCGGCTACCGCAACGGCATCAAAAGCGTCGTCGTCGATGACACCGGCAAACTACTCGACACCGCCATCGTTTACCTGCACCAAGAAAACAACGCGCTCGCTACCCTCGCTCGCCTCATCAAAACGCACGGCGTCAAACTCATCGCCATCGGCAACGGCACCGCCAGCCGCGAAACCGACAAACTCGCGGGCGAACTCATCAAAGCGCTGCCAGACATGGGACTGCACAAAATCGTCGTTTCTGAGGCGGGCGCATCCATCTACTCCGCCTCCGAACTCGCCGCCAAAGAATTTCCCGAACTGGACGTCTCCCTACGCGGCGCCGTCTCCATCGCCCGCCGCCTGCAAGACCCGCTCGCCGAACTCGTCAAAATCGACCCCAAATCCATCGGCGTCGGCCAGTACCAGCATGACGTGAACCAATCGCAGCTCGCCAAAACCCTCGATGCCGTCGTCGAAGACTGCGTCAACGCTGTTGGCGTCGATGTCAACACCGCCTCCGTGCCGCTGCTCGCCCGCATCTCCGGCTTAAACCAAACACTCGCACAAAACATCGTCGCTTGGCGCGACCAAAACGGCGCCTTCGACAACCGCAAAACCCTGCTAAAAGTGCCGCGCCTCGGCGAAAAAACCTATGAACAAGCCGCCGGCTTCCTGCGCATCCACGGCGGCAGCGAACCGCTCGACGCCAGCGCTGTGCATCCCGAAGCCTACCCCATCGTTGCCAAAATGCTTGCCGACAAAAAACTTGCCGCCGCCGAACTTATCGGCAACCGCGAACACATCCGACAAATCAAAGCGAGTGACTACACCACCGCCCAATTCGGCCTGCCGACCATCATGGACATCCTCGCCGAACTCGAAAAACCCGGGCGCGACCCGCGCGGCGCATTCCAGACCGCGACATTTGCCGAAGGCGTCCACGAAATCAGCGACCTGCAACCCGGCATGATTCTCGAAGGCGTCGTTTCCAACGTTGCCAACTTCGGCGCCTTCGTGGACATCGGCGTACATCAGGACGGCCTCGTCCACATCTCCGCCCTCGCCGATAAATTCGTGCAAGACCCGCGCGACATCGTCAAAGCGGGCGACGTGGTGAAAGTCAAAGTGCTGGAAGTCGATGCCGCACGCAAACGCATCGCCCTCACCATGCGCCTTGCCGACGAACCCGGCAGCGAACGCAAACCCGCCCGCAGTGACAACAACCGCCCCGCCCGCCCGCAACAGCGACAAGAAAAACCGGCGAACACCGCGATGGCGGAGGCGTTTGCCAAATTGAAGCGGTGATAGTATTTGAAATAGAATAGGAGAATTGTAATGACTGAAGAAGAAGCTAAAAAATTATTGCTGCAGGCTGACGATTTATACGAGCAAGAAAAATTAAATGAAACAATAAAAATACTGCGTAAAATTCAGTATGAAGATTCACCAAAGCAGTATGCAAAAGCGCAACTTAATCTCGGCGTTATACTAGCAGAACAGGGAGAAATGGAAGCGGCAACCACCGCTTGGCGCAATATCTCACGTGAAGATAATCCAAAATCGTATGCGAAGGCGCAGTTTAATCTCGGTGTTGCACTAGAAGAACAGGGAGATATAAAAGGAGCAATTTCCGCTTGGCACAATATCACACGTAAAGATTCCACAGAGACGTATGCACAAGCGCAGTTTAATCTCGGTGTTATCTTAGGGAAACAGGGAGAAATGAAAAAGGCCATTGTCGCCTGGCGCAATATCATACGTAAAGATGCTACAGAGCAGTATATGCAGGCGCAATTTAATATCGGTGTTGCACTAGAAGAACAGGGAGATATAAAAGGAGCAATTTCCGTTTGGCGCAATATCACACGTAAAGATTCCACAGAGGTGTATGCACAAGCGCAGCTTAATCTCGGTGTCTTCCTAGAGAAACGGGGGGATAGGAAAGGAGCAATTTCCGCTTGGAGCAATATCACTCGTGAAGATTATCCAGAGGAGTATGCAAAGGCGCAATTTAATCTCGGCGTTGCTCTACTAACGAAGCCGAAAGATATAGAAAATGCGAGGAATGCCTTTCTAAATAGTAGGCATGGACTTTATTATCAACCAGAATGCATTTTAAAGATATTAGGTGCTCCTACTAGCATACAACCCAAATTACATGAAATCCATAACACTGCCACAAGGATAATAAATTCTTTATTTATTTCAGAGGATATGGCAAATAATAGAATTTTGAAAGTTGCGCACTATACGAGACCTTATACTGCATTGGAAATAATTGCTGGAAAACCTATAGAAGGAAATGAACTCAACAGCAAACCTTCCTCTTTTCGCCTCAGCACGATTAAAGGCGTTAACGATCCAAAGGAAGGAAAGGTTTTATATGAATATATGCAAGAAAAATGCAATTTTCCATTAAAGCCAATTACTGAGGCACTTAATCAAACAACCGCTGTTTTTATTGGATGTTTTACCTTTAATCACGATAGTTTGAACCAGTTCCGTCTGTACGGCAAAGAAGATGGACGTGAAGCATCAGGCGTTAGCTTGATTTTTAATCAGCGTTTCTTTGGTTATGATGATCCGTTTGGAAGTATGGCTGCTGTAACAAACGAGGCTATAGAAGAGATTAAGATGTCGAATCATGATAAAAAATCAACACCTGAACAGAAGAAAATGACCGATAGCAAAAAACTTCTAAAGCCTTTGCCACTATATCATTGCATCTATCTTGACCCACACAGTGGCTACCTTTCTATTGCACAGCGAGACAAATCAACCTTCTATGCTGAAGAATGGTATGGCAACAAAAAATCAAACCATGACTCCATTTGCCAGAAGGCCGAAAAAAAATGGAAAGATTATCAAAAAGGAATTATCAAAATAACAAAAACAGTAGAACAAAATTTATCTAAAATTACTCAGATAATCGAGGGGGTAATCAAAAAAACGCATGATAATAGAGTCTTAGAAGTTATTACTTTCATCCTGCAACCATTGCGATACTTAATTAAGCATATTGCGTTTCAGGAAGAACAGGAATGTCGTATGCTTTATATTAGTGATATAGCAACTGACAGTATGATAAAATCCAGATGGGATATAAAGCAAATGTATGTAGAATATTCCATTCCTGTTAAAGATTCACTCGATAAAATCTATCTCTCGCCTGGCGCGCAACCTTATGAAGATTTTTTCAAAAAAGAACTGCCTGATTTGGCGAAAACAGGAAAGATTCGCCATTCACGAAACCCGTTTAGGAACAAATAGCAACCAAACGAAAGAATTACACGATTGAGTATTCATAAAAAATCCCCGCTATACGGGGATTTTTTATTCCAAATATTCAGTCTCAAGCCAATATCCCGGCAAAGTTCAGCACAAACAGCAGGGCAAAGCCGACCAGATAGACGAGACCGACGATTGCCAGCAAATTCATCATCGGCGAGAGCTTGTGTTTTTTGTCTTGTTTGACCAGCCAGTAGTTAAGCCAGGCGAAGACCGGCGCGGCGAGGAAGGCGGAAATCATCGCGAATTTCAGCAGGGCGCCGAGGGCGCTGTTGAACCACAAAATCAACGCGATGCCGGAGGCGGATGTCCACAGTATCCAGGCGAACAGTTCGCGCGTGCGGAAATAGGGTTTGCCGCGCACCAGGCGCACGGCTTCGACGACTGCGCGCGAGTAGCCGTCAATAACGGTGATGGTCGTGCCGAACATGCAGGCAAAGGCGATGAAGCCGACCAGCGGCCGCGCCCAGTTGCCGATGGTTTTGGTGTACATATTGACCAGTTGCACCACATACAGCCCGCCTTTTTCCACTTCCACCGCTTCGCCGCTGCCGTACTGCACATAGACGCCGAGGGCGAGGAAGACCACCGCCAGCACGGCGCTGGTGATGTAGCCGACGTTGAAGTCAAACATGCCGTCGCGGTAGTTGACCGGGTCGTGCCGTTGGCGCGCCGTGACCCAAAGCGAGTTAATCGCGGATATTTCTATCGGCGCCGGCATCCAGCCCATCAGGGCGATGATGAAGGCGAGCGCTGCCATATTCCACGGTGAGGGTTCGATGAAGCCTTCCTGCATCTGCATCCCTTTGGAGACGGCGATGGCGACGGCGATGATGGTGGTGATGCTCAAACTGACGACGATGATTTTCGAGAGGCGGTCGAGCGCCTTGTAGCGCCCGGTGAGCAGTATCAGCACGCAGGAGACGACGACCAGCACCGAGACGACGTTATTCGAGAGGCTAAGCCCCGGGATGGAGACTTTGATGATAACCGCGGTGAGCAGCGCCACTGCTGCGGTGCTGATGGTGGAGGAGAGGAAGCACATGATGAGGAAGACCCAGAGGTACACGCGGCTTTTTTCCGCGTAACCTTCAATCAGGCTTTTGCCGCTGTCTAAGGTGTAGTGCGCGCTAAAGTTGAAAAAGGGGTATTTGAAGAGGTTGGTCAGGATGATGATGAGCGCCAGTTGCCAGCCGTAAAGCGCGCCTGCCTGGGTCGAGGCGATGATGTGCGAGCCGCCAATGGCGGCAGATGCCATGAGGATGCCCGGCCCAAGCGCGCGGAAGCGGCTTTTCCAGGTGGATGTGGTAGGGGTCATAGGGATAGTCTCCTTTTTTTGGTGAGAAAGGAGCGGATTATAGCGGCTTATGGCGCCACTCCCTACATAAATCCACTGGATAATGCTATTTTTGTGGTGATTTAAAGAATAAGCACCCATTCACTGAGTGGTAAACCGCCTAAATAGGTGTTGCGCGGTTTTCAGCAGTCGCAAGGTTTCAGCCATGCCCCGCCGCCCGCAGCGGGCGGGAAATATGCGGGCGGTGTTCGGCGGCGTGCCAACCGTGCGCGGCGTATTGTTCGAGGATGCGCAGGGCGTCATCAAGCCACGGACGCAGGTTGTCCACGCTGATGTAGTCCAGGTGCAGCATGGCGTCGTCGTTGGCGATATGCGCGCTGACGCTACCGTTGCCGTGGATTTCCCAAAGGATGAGTTGCAGCCAGTCGCCGTTGGCGCGGCTGACGCAGTAGTCGCGCGCGGTGAGGTCGGCGCCGTCGTTCTGGCCGATGAGGCCGATGGTGAGTTGGTGCGCGTCCGCCCAGCGTGCCAGTTCGTGTTCGAGCGTGGCGATGTGTGCGGGCGGGGCGAAGTCAAAGGGGGTGGTCATGGGTGCTCCAGTCGGTTTGCAGCGGGCGATGGTCGGAAGTATGCCACGGCAGCGCGGTGGTATGCGCCCCGCCGTGGCGTATCAGGGCGTGATCAAGGTTGAGACCCAGCGGCAGCCAGGTCGGCAGGCCGTTGCGGGTGGTGGCGCGCAGGTCGGCGTCGCGCAGAAACGCACGGTAATGCGGTGAATACGGACTGCTATTGAGGTCGCTGACGAGCAGCAGCAGCACGCGGTCTTCCGTGGCGAGGCGGGCTGCGAGTTCGTGCAGATAGTCGATGCGGGCGCGGGCGAGGTCAGCGTTAATCGGCGGCGGCGGGTGTGCGGCGTAGAGAACGCCGCCATCGCCCAGCACGGCGCGGATGGCGGGGTATTCTCCGGGGAAGAGGATGTCGCAGGCGGCGAGCGGCGCGCGCGCGAATACGGCGAGGGCGAAGGGGCTGTCGTCTTCGTGGGCGCAGCCGTGCGGGTAGTGTTGGCGCAGCGCCTGCCAGCCGGGGTCGCGCAGTTGTATTTCGGCAAGGGCGACGATGTCGGCGTTTTGTGCGATGAGGCGGGCGCTTTCGCCAGCGGCATCGGCATTGTCGAGGTGGACGTTGTACCATATGACGCGCGTGGCGGCGGTGTCCGCCGGGTCAAGGCGGAACGGCCACAGCATCCAGCAGGCGAGCGCTAACGCGAGGGTCGCCCAGAGGTAGCGCCAGCGGTGGCGCAGGCAGAGCGCAGCGAGGATGAAGACGGCGGCGTAATACGGCACGAAATGGCTGAACAGTTCGGCGAGCCAGTGCAGCGCGCCCAGTTGGCCGATGATGAGTGCGACGAGGGCGAGCCAGGCGAAGGTGGCGAGGCGGCGGGATAGGTAGTTTTTCATGGGGTTTGCGTAAGGATGGCGATGGTTTCAAGGCGGTTCTGCCCGGCGCAGGTAGTGAAACAGGTAATGCCCGTCTGTGCAAATGGTCTTCAAAACACAGGGGTGATTAGGCGCTGTTCACAATTGGCCATAACATGATGATTTCATTCGCAGGTTTGGTTAAGGCCTGTTTACCATTCAGCCGTAAACACGCCCAAGCCAATGCGGTTGCGTGGCGACGATTTTGTGAGCTACACCATTGGTTTGTAGGGTGTGTGCCGCAGGCACGCACGCGTTTGCCGATGTCAAATTCCCGCGTGCGTGTCGGCTACGCCGCCACACACCCTACGCACGGAACCCGCCCGGTTCGCACGCTGCGGGGGAGGGAGCTTTTTTCAGCGCAGTTTTTCCGCCGCTTCTTGCAGGATTTTTGGCGAGACTTTGAGCGGGCTGCCCAGTTCCTGCGCGTAGGTCTGGATGCGCCAGGCTTCCACCAACCGCCAGTAGTCAAGCAGCGCGGCGCGGGTGGCGGCGGGCATGCCGCGCGGCGGGGCATCGCTGGCGCGTGTCATGCCGTGTTTGGCAAGGGCTTGTTGCAGGGTCGCTTCCCACGGCGCGAGTTCTTGTTGGCGTTGTAGGTCTTTTAGCGGGTCGAGGCGCGCTTTTTCGATGCGTTTGAGGGTGGCGGCGAGGGCGCGTTCGATGAGATCGAGGTCGCGGCTGTCGCTGTCGCGGATGAAGGCGGGGTAGATGAGGCGTTCGAGGTGGGCGGCGATGTCGCTTTTGATGGCGGGCTGTTTGAGGTTTTGTAGTTGTTGTTTGGCGTCGCTGTAGGCGGCGAGGATGCGCGTCAGTTTGGCGGCAAGTTCGCTTGCGGCGGGGATGAGGTCGCGCTCGCCGCGGGTGAGTGCCGCTTCCCAGGCGGCGCGGGTGCGCGGTGCGCCGCCTGCCAGGCAGACGTGTTCGAGCAGGCGGGCGATGATGTCGTCGGCGAGGGTGCTGTCGCTGCCGATTTTGCGGTAGTGCAGCGCCATTTGGGTGTAGCCGGGCAGGTTTTTGCGCAGGTATTTGATTTTGCCTTGCAGTTTGTCGGCGAGCAGCGCATGCACGGCGGCGTGGTGCGCGCTCGCGGCGCGTTCGGGGTCGTCGTGCAGGCGCAGGTAGTATTTGCCGTCTTCGAGGGTCAGCGCCGGGTAGCCGGTGATGCCGTTTGCCAGGGTTTCTTGTGCGGGCAGTTCGTCCCATTGCCAGTCGCTGATGGGCGCGTCGTCGGCGTGGCGGCTTTGGCTGCGGCGGCGGAATTGGGCGGCGGCGCTGTCGCTGTATTGCGCTTGCAGGGCGGCGAGGTCGCGGCTTTCTGCCAGCACGGCGTTTTTGCCGTCGTGCAGGCGGTAGTTCATGCGGTGGTGGTCGTCAATTTTTGTTTCGTCGAAGGCGTCTTCGGGGATGTCGGTGCCTTTGATGGCGTGCACGGCGGCGCGGATGGCGGCGTGCAGCGGCGCGTCGTCGTCCGCGATGCGTTCGCTCACCGCTTGTGCGAAGGCGGGGATGGGGACGAGTTGCCGCCGCCACACTTTTGGCAGGGCGCGCAGCAGCGCTTCGATTTTCGCCGGGAGCATGGCCGGGACGAGGCGCTCGAAGGCGCGCGCCTCCAGCGCGTTCAGTGCCGGGAGCGGGATGTTGACGGTGATGCCATCCGCCGCGCCGCCGGGGTCGAAGTGGTATTCGAGGCGCAGTTTTTGTCCGTTGATGGTGAGGCTCGCCGGGTAGTCACTCTCGCTGACGGTTTCGTCGGAGAGGAGTAAATCCGCCTCGGTCATCGCCAGCGCTGCTTCGCCGTGTTGTTTCGCCCATTGTTCGAGGGTAACGACGCTGTGTACTGTTTCTGGCAGGCGCTCCAGGTAAAACGCCGCCTGTTGGGTTTCGTCGGCGAGGATGCCGCGGCTGCGCGTTTTGTGTTCGCGTTCTTCGAGGGTTTCGATGAGGGCGCGGTTTTGCGCGATGACGCGCAGGCGGGTGTTGAGTTCGCCGGGGACGAGCGCGTCGTGGATGAAGATTTCGTGCGCGAGCGCCGGGTCATGGCGGGCGTAGGGGACGTTGCGCCCGGCGACGATGGGCAGGCCGTAGAGGGTGGTGGTTTGGCTGGCGAGCACGTTGCCTGCTTTTTTTGACCAGTGCGGGTTGTGGTATTGGTGTTTGGTGAGGTGGGCGGCGAGGTGTTCGAGTTCGGCGAGCTGGATGGGGGCGCAGGTGCGGGCGTAGGTGCGCTGGGTTTCGACGATGCTCGCCGCCATCACTGCTTGCGGCGGTTTTTTGGCCAGCACCGAGGCGGGGAAGAGGCTGAAGCGGCTGTGGCGCGGGCGCAGGTAGTCGCGGTTTTGTTCGTCCCAGAGGCCGACTTGGTCGAGGAAGCCGGTGAGCAGCGCGCGATGCAGGGTTTCGATGTGCGGGTTTTCCAGCGCCAGCCGTCCTTTGGCGCCGTCCGGCAGGGCGTTTTGCGGCGCGGTCGGGTGGGCGCTGTCGAGTTGTAGTTTTTGTTCGCGGCTGTCGCGCAAAAGCTGATTGACCAGTTCGCGCCATTCGCGCATCCGCTGCGGGTTGAGGTAGTAGTTTTTGCACCATTGGCGCAGGCGGTTGTTGCTCGCCGTGCGCCGTTCGCGCTGGTAGGCGGCAAAGAGGTTGAGCAGGGTTTGGTAATCGCTCGTTTTGTCGGCGAACTCGCCCTGTTTTTGGTCGGCGCGCGCTTCTTGGCCGAAGGGGCGTTCGCGCGGGTCTTGGATGGATAGGGCGGCGACAAGGATGAGCGCGTCTTGCAGGCAGCCGCTTTTTTCCGCGGCAACGAGGATGCGGGCGAAGCGCGGGTCAACCGGCAGCCGCGCCATGTGTCGCCCCAGTGGGGTGAGGCGGCGGGATTCGTCGGTCGCTTGTAGTTCGTAAAGCAGGCGGTAGCCGTCGTTGATTTGCCGCTCGTCCGGCGCATCGACAAAGGGGAAGGCGGCGATGTCGCCCAGTTTGAGGACGAGCATTTGCAGGATGATGGCGGCGAGGTTGGTGCGCAGGATTTCCGGCTCGGTGTAGGCGGGGCGCTGCGCGTAGTCTTCTTCGCTGTAGAGGCGGATGCAGATGCCGGAGGAGACGCGGCCGCACCGTCCGGCGCGCTGGTTGGCGGCGGCTTGCGAGATGGGCTCTATCGGCAGGCGCTGCGTTTTCGTGCGCAGCGAGTAGCGGCTGATGCGCGCGGTGCCGGTGTCGATGACCGCCTTGATGCGCGGCACGGTGAGCGAGGTTTCGGCGACGTTGGTGGCCAAGACGATGCGGCGCGGCGCTTGCGGACGGAACACCGCCTGCTGGTCGGCGAGCGAGAGGCGGCCAAAGAGCGGCAACACGTCGGTGTCGCGCAGTTGTTCGCGGCGCAGGCGGTCGGCGGCTTCGCGGATGTCGCGCTCGCTGGGGAGGAAGACGAGGATGTCGTTGCGCCCGTGCTGGTCGAGTTCGGCGACGGCGCGCAGGATGGCGTCCGCCGTGTCTTCG
>ERZ773010.2757-NODE-2757-length-10246-cov-10.285448_pt1 | contig 10246 bp, 3 predicted proteins | sample MGYA00580842_ERZ773010 | MGnify/ENA primary metagenome ERZ773010 (study PRJEB29015, sample SAMEA2737982) | human oral metagenome | biome: human oral; feature: human-associated habitat; material: dental | place: China | collected 2107 ...
TAAAAGCCAGTTCTGCTGTAATTAATGCACCACCTTTTTTAAAACTTTCGGCTACTAAAACTCCATCTGACATTCCTGCTATAATTCGATTTCTTCTAGGAAAAGTCCAGCGTGTAGGCTGTGTTCCAAGCGGATATTCGCTTATAAGAGTTCCAACTTCTCCTATTCTTTCCCATAAATCCCGATTTTCGTATGGATAAACTATGTCCAGCCCTGTGCCTACTACTGATACAACTTCTATTTCCTTATCCAGTGCAGTTTTTAGTGCAATTGTATCTATTCCATCGGCAAGTCCGCTAATTACGGTTACCTCATAATTTACAAGCTCATTTACAATTTTTTCACAGGCTGTTTTTCCAAATTTAGTTGCTCGCCGTGTTCCTACAATTCCGATATTACGCTTATTATCTACTGATATTTTGCCTTTGTCTATTTTTATTTTATCGTAATCTTTTAACTTTTTTCCTTTTAAATACAAAAAGACTGGAAAATCCTTTATTTCCTTCAGTTTTTTCGGATATTCCTTATCATTTGCACTTATTATTCTTACTCTGTTTCGCTCATAAAGATCAAGCCTTGCTTTTATATCAATTTTCATTGCTTCTTCCAGCTGATATTTTAATTCATCATTAAATAATTTAAAATTTTCTTCATAAAATAACTCTTCAAAATCTTGAAAAATTAACATCAGTTTTTTTATATGAGCATTTTTCATCCCATATTCCTTTAATCTAAGCCATTCCACAATAATTCCCCCCCTATTTTCTTATTTTGAACCAGCTAATATTTCATTTAATACTGCAATTTCTTTTTTTACTTCCTCGTCAGAATATTTTGAATTGTATTCACGTAAATATCCTAACGCCTTTGAAAAATCCCCTTTTGATTTGTAGGCTATGCCTATCCCCAGTTTTGCTTCAGCCTGATTGCTATCCTGTGACAAAATTCTAGTGTAGTAATCAATTGACTGCTCATTATTCCCCATAAGCCTTGAACCAATCGCAATTACATACATTACAGGAATATCAGGCGCTTCGTCTTTTAATGCTAGATTTACTGCCTTTTCATAAAGCCCGTCACGAAAGTAAAGCTGTGCCATTCTGAATGTGGCTGACGAGCTTTTTTTCGCAAGTGTGGCATTTTCGTAATTTGCATAGGAATTGTATTTTGCCTCAGTTGATATGTCTTCAGTCTGTGTTGCTGGCATAGTTCCTGTGTCAACTGTCTTTTTTTCTTCTTTTGGCTCTTTTTTTTCATTTGTCTGCTCAAGAGCCTTTTTTGCACTGTCATCAGTTTCATTTGTTGGCGGTACTACTGCCGGTGTCCTTTCTTCTTCAACAGTTGTCGCATCGCCCCCGCTATTAGTGACTGTGTTTTCTGCAATATAATAGTTTGCTTTTACTACAGTTGTAAAGAAAAGCAGCAGCATTCCCATTGTTATTCGTCTTAATTTCTCCATTTTTCCCTCCTGACTGTATAATTTTAATATTTTATAACATCTAAAATCAAATAAATTTATTCAAAAATTTTAATTTCAGAATTTCAAAGTATTTTCACTTAAATTATACACAAAAAACATACCTCTTATATTTGGCTTTTTTTTGAATATAATTTTAATATTTTGTCAAGCTGAATTTGAGGAATCAAAGATTAAATTAGAATTCCAAATTTTTAGTAGTTCTTGGGAATGGAATCACATCTCTTATATTTGTCATTCCAGTAATGTACATAAGCATTCTGTCAAACCCAAGTCCAAATCCTGAATGTGGTACACTTCCATATTTTCTAAGGTCTAAGTACCACCAGTAATCTTCCTCTTTTAATCCCATTTCCTTAATTTTCCCTAACAGAGTTTTATAATCATCTTCCCTTTGGCTTCCACCTACGATTTCTCCAATTCCTGGTGCCAATAAATCAACAGCCCTTACAGTTTTCCCATCTTCATTCAGCTTCATATAAAATGCTTTTATGTCTTTTGGATAATCAGTTACAAATACAGGTTTTTTAAAGTGTTTCTCTGCCAAGTATCTTTCATGCTCAGTTTGCAGGTCAATTCCCCATTCCACTTCATACTCAAATTTCTGCTTTGAATTTTTCAAGATTTCAATTGCTTCTGTATAAGTAATTCTGCCAAATTCATTATTTACTAAAGTATCAAGCCTGTTAAACAAATCTTTGTCTACAAATTGGTTAAAGAATTCCATTTCTTCCTTAGCGTTTTCCCTTACATAATTTACAATATATTTTATCATTTCTTCAATAATATCCATATTTACATCCAAATCTGCAAATGCAATTTCAGGCTCCATCATCCAAAACTCTGCAGCATGTTTTGGAGTATTAGATTTCTCAGCTCTAAATGTAGGTCCAAAAGTATATGTATTTTTAAACGCTGTTGCAAATGTTTCAACATTTAGCTGCCCACTTACTGTAAGATTTGCCTCTTTTCCAAAGAAATCCTGCTTAAAGTCAATGCTTCCATTTTCAGTTTTTGGAACATTGTTTATATCAAGTGTCGTAAGCCTAAACATTTCTCCAGCGCCTTCCGCATCACTTCCAGTAATTATAGGTGTTTGAACGTACACAAAGTTTTTTTCCTGAAAAAATTTATGAATTGCATAAGATAAAATTGAACGCACTCTGAATGTTGCAAAAAAAGCATTAGTTCTCGGACGTAAATGTGCAATTGTTCTCAAAAATTCAAAACTATGTCTTTTGTTTTGCAACGGATAATTTGAATCAGCCTTTTGGTAAACAGAAATTTTTGTTGCTTTGATTTCGTAAGCTTGTCCCTTTCCTAATGATTCAACTACAATTCCTGTAACTTTAACAGAAGTAGAAATTGTAAGTTTAGAAATTTCCTCAAAATTTTCCAATTCTTCATCAAATACAACTTGTATTCCAGTAAAGAAAGTTCCATCATTCAGTTCAATAAATCCAAAGTTCTTTTGGCTTCTAATTTTTTTTACCCATCCATTAATTTCAATTTCTTTTCCCAAATACTCTTTTGTATTCTTCTGAAGTTCTCTTAATTCTAATAACATATATTATTATTCTCCTTTTCCTAAAAATTATTTTCATTTAATTTCTTAGTTTATACTAAACCTTTTTAAAACTCAACTTATAATTTCAAAGTCTATTACTAAAATTATAAATTTGTCTACTTTTATAAATTTTTTTATTAGGTTCAAATTTATATCCATATTTTCACATTATAACATAATTTCTTGCATATTTTAATAAGAAATTCAAAAAAATATTATAATTTCTGTATAGATGTCAAACATTTGTTACAAAAATATATTAAAAAAAATATTATAATTTCAATCTTAATAAAATATAAATTTCTTTGATTGTATTATATCACGTTTTTTAATTTTATCAATCATTTCAATAATTTCAATAATTTATTCATAAATCTCTAGAAATCAGAAAAACAAAATATACTTTTTTTCTAAAAAAGAACAGCAAAACCTAAGTTCCGCTGCCCTCTCTTTCTTTATTCTGTCTTCTGTCTTTGTTCTAGTAAATAGCTCTAAATCCTATTCCTGCTCTTACGTTATTTCCTTTAGTGTCATATCCTCCATTTACTGTAACTCCGAATCTTGTGTTATCCACTCCAATATTTAAGTCAAACTTACCATTCCCTCGTCTGTCCTCTTTTTCTCCTCTGATTCCAAACCAGTCTGCTGTCGTATATCTTACTCTTCCCTTATTGTTCACATCTCCAACTTTTCCTAGCTCATTTTCATACGCAGCTGTTACTCCTACTGTTAAGTTTGTTCTTACTGCAAGTGGCTGTACATATCTGAATTCCATTCCAACTTCAGGTTTAACTGAGAAATAGTCGTTTCCTTTTACTTCCAGTCTCATTTCCCCTCTATCTTCTTTGATGTCATTGAATTTACCATATTCCATCTTCAACGCTCCATATGGACGTAAATGTGTTCTTTCACTCATTCTAATGTCATATCCTAAATCTGTTTTAAGTGCTGCACCATAAGAATGATAGTCTGATTTAGCCTGGAACACTTCATCTACAACCAAGTATCTACGTTTCATTGCATTAATACCTACAAATGCATCTCCACCAATTGTCCATTGCAATGCTCCATTATGGTCTCCTTTTGGTGACATAGTTTTAAATACTCCTGCTTTAAGTATTGTCTGATCTTCTCTTGAGCTTCCAATATCCTTGAACTTAAATCTATTTGTTACTGCTCCTGCATACCATCCGCTTGAGTTACCCATCTTAATCTTTTCATCTTCATGAACATAAGCTACACCATAGGCATTGCTTGTATAGTTGATGATTCCTGCTGTATCAGTGTTGTATTCATCTCTCATACCAAACACTTTAATCTTGTTGTTTTGTTTAGATGGATTTCTCCAGTTGTGTTTTAAGTATTTAAACTCTTTGTCAAGTAAGTTTCCTGTAGCATTGATTCTTTGCTGTAAGTTTCCATACTGATGTCCCATCATTTCATCAAATGCTTGATACAACAATACTTCTTCGTTGTTTCCAATTCCATTCAGTTTTGTAAATATTAATCTTTCCCTAGTTCCTAAATCTTTTACTCCATATCTTTGCTCCAATCCATCTGCAAAGTTATATGTGTCTAAACTGTTTATTGGTGTTGCTTTTCTTCCAGCCCATTCTGTGTACGGCACTTTTGCCATGTATAGGCTTGTTATTGAACCATCATTTGGATCCAGTGTTGGAGTTGCAATCCATCCTATTGATCCTGAATACACATTCCATTTAATGTTTGGATTACTTAGCATTGCTGTTTTATACGGATTTATTATATTAGGGTCATTTACTAATATATATTTACTGTTTGTTGATTCAGCTGCCTCATTACCAATGATTAAGTCTGCTTCACTTGTCAAGTTTTGCAGTCCATCTATTGATCTTGTGTAATTAACTCCTGATGTATTTACATATAGACCAATACTTGAAGCTGATACTGATATTGGATTTCTTCCTGTCGTATTTACAACTGTCGGTATTTGTGGTACTCCATTTACAGTAATTGTCGCAGTAGGTGCTCCTGCAGGTGCATCAATTGCTACTCCTCCTATTCCTTTTCCTGTGTCAGGAACTGTAAATTCATATATCAGTTTACCATCTGTCTCACTGTTATTTGTTTTAGAAACACCATTTACTGTTATAGTTCCGTAGTTTTCTACTATTCCTCCTTTTAAGTAGACTCCTACACCGTTCTTGGCATTTATATTAATTAATGCTCCAGGATTATTTATCAGTTTAGAATCTTTTCCTAGATATACTCCAACCGTATTCGTATAAGTTCCTGAACCTGTTGTAATATTTTTGTTATTTATTGCTGTCGCTCCATTGTCAGCATAAATACCTGTTGTGTTGCTTTCGTTCAAGAAAATATCCCCATTATTTGTCGCAGTACTTCCTGCTCCACTTGCATACATTCCTATACTGTATTTACCATTTACATTAATTGTTCCCTTGTTCACAATGTTTCCTGTATCAATCGTATCGTATCCTGCTCCCATACCTATTGAGTAAAGGCTACTTGTAACATCAGATGGCCCTACAGTGATTGTTGCATTATTTGTCGCAGTTCCTCCTTTAATACTGTAAATTGCCACACTTCCTTTTCCACTCGACAAGTCAATATTTCCATTATTTGTTACTGTACCTGCTGAATAGATTCCGTAGTTCTGTTCTCCAGTAGAAGTTATGTTTGTAAAGTTTGTTACTGTACCTGCTTTATCATTTGAATACATGTACACATTATTGTCTCCAAGTCCTACATTTGAAATACTTGAAGTTATTGTATTTCCAGTTCCAACGTTTACAAATCCAAATGAATTATTTCCAATGTTAAATGATGTACCACTATTTGTAACTGTTTGTCCACTTCCTACTGTATAAACTCCAACTGCCTCATCAGTTCCAGTTGTAATTGTTCCTCCTGTCAGATTAACATTTCCACTTTGAGAATAAATTCCAATTGCTGCATTTCCTATCTTCAAGTCACCTGAATTTTCTACAGCATGTCCATATATTCCAATTGTGTTGTTTCCAGACTCTATTTTACCTGTATTTTGTAATATTACAGTGTTATGATCCGTATAAAGTCCAACGTTAGGACTCGTAATTGATGCTGAATCTCCCAATGTAATTGTTCCACTGTTCTTAGCCGTGTATCCAGGCGTACCTGTTGCATACATTGCTGTATTTCTGTCACCTGTCATTGTGATTTTACCTGTATTTTCAAGAACTGTTCCTGGAGTAAGTGCTGCATCTGGTTTGTAAGATATTGCAACTGTATCATTTCCTGCTGATTCTATCTCTCCTGTATTTTTTATTGTTTGTGTCTTAGATCCTTCTGAATACAGTCCAGTTGAATTTGAACCTATCGTAATTTTTCCTGCATTTTCAATCAATGAATCTTCAATTCCATAAATGGCAGTTGATTTGTCACCCATTGTCATAACACCTGTTGCTTTGTTATACAATTCTCCATATTTAGCGTAAATTCCTGTAGATCCTGTACCACTTAAGTTAATTGTTCCTTCATTTGATAGTGTAACTTTGTTTCTTGCATACAACTTACTATCATTTTCTTGAGCCATTGCAACCTGGTCAGCTTTTGTTCCTGTGATAGTCTTAGTATTCGCATTTGTTATTGATGAGTTTGAAATCTCTAGCTGATTGTATGCATCATTAGCATTATCTAGGTTTACATCCTGATTAATTGTCAATTTACTCAAATACAACATGAATGTTTTGTAGTCAGTTCCGTTTATATTTGCTCCTGTAGCCTTTGAAACAGCATCTCCTGTTGTATCAGATAAATCCATTCCAACATTTTGAGCAATAAATAGTCTTGAACCTTTATTCATATTCAATGTTAAATTTCCTAAAGTTGTCTTTGTCCCATCTCCAAAGTTATTCTTTGCCCATCCTTGAATTTGAGATTTTCCAAAGTCTCCACCATTTCCTACATAGTAGAATGCGTTACCTCTCTCATTAGGTGTTGTTCCTCCTTCAATAGTGGCAGTCATAGCACCGTCTATTGAAACTTTTCCTGAACCATCTTGTCCTAGATAGAATAACAATGATTTTTGTCCTGTAGTTGAAGTCCCTGTACCTTTTAAAGTTATTTTACCTTTGTCAGCATCATAGTTTACTGCACCCTCATAGGCTTTTACATCATGATCTCCAACTTCCAATGTCGCATTTTCTCCAGAATATAACCCTATTGATTCTGCGCCTTTTACATTAACAACCGCTTTAACATTATGAGTTCCATCACTTACAAGTTTTGAATTTTTACTTACTACAATACCATAAGAACCTTGTTTTTTCTTGTCTGTACCTTCTATATATTCATAAATTCCAGCAGATGTTGCAGCACTTCCACCGTTTACAGTTACTGTACCATTATTTTTTACAGTTACTTCGGCTTTACCAGTTTTATTATCTCCTATAGTCATTCCAGAAATACCATTTCCTGTAACTGTTACATCTCCTCCATATTCTAAAGAAGCCACAGGACTTACTGATGCTGAACCATTAATTAATACTCCTGTTGAGCTATCTCCTGACACAGTTATATTACTATTTGCTCCTAAAGTACCTTTTGGATTATATGTAGTTCCTGATAATTCATACTTATTAAAAAATACTCCAATATTTTTTGTAACTCCACTTCCAGTTACTTCTATTTTCCCATCATTTTTAAGCACTCCACCTAAAGTAGACATTCCAATAGAATTTTTTACATCACTATCAGTTATTATCTTACCACCTGTTTTATTTGTAGCTGTAGACAATCTTGCCAATTGTCCAATTGCAAACTTCCCTTTTAAGCTAATTTCACCAGTAGCATCGTTTATTACTTCAGCATTTGAACCAACTGTAGTACTTCCTCCATTTCCAGTTCCATAATCAGCTCTCATTGCTACGTTCATAGGTTGATCTGTATCAACTTCATCTATATCTGAATCTATTTGAATTTTACCTTTATTTGTCATATTTGAGTCTATATTAACAAACATTCCTAATGAATTCTGTACATTTTCAAGTTTAATAATACCTGTTGACTCATTTATAGCTTTATCTCTATCTAAATTTACTTTTGTTGTAACACTTGTATCTTCCATAAGTGCCATTGCAGCAGAATTATCTGCTTTTGCATTTATATTTTTTCTTAAATTTATTTTTCCTTCATTAGTAAATGTTACATCACTTGTGGTAGTTGCAGCTAATTTCATACCATAACTTTCTTTACCACTTAAACTAATTTCTCCTTTATTAGTCATAGGTCTATTAGATGTACGATGTACACTTCCTGCATTTGGAATATATGTATACAACCCTATAGAACGTTCTCCTTTAAAGTCTATAACTCCAGTAGTATCATTTAAGATTTTTCCACCAGCTATAGCATCTTCTTGTACTAATGCAATACCAACTTTATATCCTACATATCCATCTTCATTTCTTTTTACATAATAATCTGTTGTTGGTCCTAATATTTTTAATGAATCATTAACTCCATCACCATCAGTATCTGTATTATACGTCATATTTGCAATCCAAGGATCTTCTTTCTCTTTAACATCCGTTATTTTCCCTTGATTCAACTGTGTTGTATCATGTCCTTGAGACACTAATGCCAGAGTTAAAATTCCTCCTAAATTTACAGTATATCCACTCGGAATAGTAATTGTATTTGTTCCAGCATTATCTGATTCAATAAATCTTGAACCTCCAACAAAGAAATGTTGATGGTTTTTATCAGGTGTACTACCTGAATCTGAATTAACAACCGCTCCAAATTCTGTATTATCTCCAAAGTTATATGAATTAAAGTAATATTCATTACCAACATTTCCAGCTGCCGAAGTACTACCCCAGTGAGAAGTAGAAGTAGAACTTGGTGTAGTTGTTCCTAATGTGAAATTATTTCCTGTATCTGCATACATTTTAAATGCAAGACCTGCTTGTTGTTGTGGTAGATTATATTGTCCTGTACCTGTTGGCCAAGTATAATGTAATATTGATTGTATATTATGTGCTGCTTGAGTTCCAGTATTCAATGTGAATCCTGCTCTTTGATTTTGTCTTGGTTTTCCACTATCACATCCAACATTACAATCTGCTCCTAACACTACCGCAAATGTTGGCGGATTTGGAGTAAATGGATCTTTTGGAATACTTATCACCGGACTTGGCGGTGTAAAGCTAATTGCCTCTGGCAAAGTAGGAATAACAGCTGTTTTATCAGCTATTGTAATTGCTGATTTATTTATACTTCTTGGACGTATTCCAGCATTTACTTCAAATGGTATAATTGGCTCTCTTACTGGTTTGAAACTTGCTATACCATATCCAGCAGCTGAACCTGAAGCAAAGTTTGCTCTTCTGTTTCTACTTAACAATCCATAATTTTCACTATCTGGTGATATTGTTCTTTCATAAATATCTGAACTTCTTTCAAATACTCCTTCATATGGATATTTTAGTTTCTTATCTCCACGTCCTTTATATGTTCCATTCCAATTATTATTAAAATAGTTTATTCCGTACTGCCAGCTGCTCCAAGGTGATTTAACTACATGATCTCCTTGTTCCATTAATTGAATCAACTCAAGATTTGTTTGTTTTAATAATTTGTCATTTTCTTTTCGTGTTGCTTTAACTTGCTGGTGTAAAGTTTTTATTGATGTAGAAATTGCTTGTCTTTGACTTTCAATATTTGTATCTTTTGAAGCTGAGAACAGATTATTGGTTGCGAAAAGGATTCCTGTTATTAGAAATCTTATCAATAAACTTTCGGTATAATGTACATCCTTACATCTTTTTGCATAAGAACGCAAATCCTGTTTTACTTTTCTGAGGTTATTTGTCATTTTAACACATCTCCTTGTAAGAAAATTTTTGTGATAATTAAATTTTTCACTCACAAATTATAAAATCTATTATTATATGAAATGTTATAAAAAAAATATTTTAAAAATGAGTAAAATTGTTTCAAATTATAATTATTATTAAGGTAAATGCAAAAAATATTTATATACTTTGTAAAACAATTTTTGATATAAGTGATTTTTTTAGTGATTATAAGCGATTCGTTTCTTAAAATATTTTATTTTAGTTCAAACATTATATTATAAATTTATATTTTTAAAATTACCTAAATTGAATTTTTAAAAAATATACTGGACAATCAAATTAATTTAGAATTTAATATAA
>ERZ773010.2762-NODE-2762-length-10226-cov-3.646151_pt1 | contig 10226 bp, 9 predicted proteins | sample MGYA00580842_ERZ773010 | MGnify/ENA primary metagenome ERZ773010 (study PRJEB29015, sample SAMEA2737982) | human oral metagenome | biome: human oral; feature: human-associated habitat; material: dental | place: China | collected 2107 ...
CAGACTGATTAACTGATTTGAATGTAAAGGCCGTCTGAAACAATCGTGTTTCAGATTGCAACAAGATGAGCCATCGGTAGAGCTGGTGGTGCATAAAGGGACGGTAAGGGATTTTGTCTATGGGATTAAATCCGTAAAGCGGGAAATTACCGACCAGTTGATTCGCGAAGACAGCTTACCTCATTTCAAATATGCGGCAGCGTTCATACCGTTGACGTATTTCTCGGATGGGTGCGATGGATACGATGTGCAATATATGACGCAAAAAGAATTGATTGCCGATATGCTCAAGCAGTATGAGCGTTATCTGAACCTGCTTGCCGGAGTGGGGCAGGAATTGATGGGGCATGAACAAGTAGAACTGGCAGAGTAAAATAAATTTAGGCCGTCTGAACATGTAGCAATATTCAGACGGCCTTTTTATTGACTGCTTTAAAAATAATTTGTTTAAAATAAATATCTTAGATAAATAATAAGAAAAATCTGATTCAAACTATAAAAAATCTTAGTTATAATCAGATTATCTAAAGCTATTCCGCATAGGTGCGGGTGATTTACTAAGGAATACTACAATGCTGTTGGCACTTTCTTTGCGTGATTTTGTCATTGTTGAAAACTTGAATCTTGATTTTCAAAACGGCTTTACCGTATTGACGGGAGAGACCGGTGCAGGCAAATCGATTACTCTGGATGCGATTGGCTTGTTGTTGGGCGATAAAGCCGATTACAGCCAAGTGCGCAGCGGCGCCAAAGAAGCGCAGTTGTCGGCTTTATTCGACATCAGCGGTTTGCCTGAACTGAAAGCGCAGCTGCAGGAGCAAGGTCTTTTGGAAGAAGATGCCGAAGAGCTCAGCATCCGCCGTATTATCGATGCCAAGGGCAAAAGCCGCAGTTATATCAATAATCAGGCAGCAACATTGGCGCAACTGAAAGCCATCGGCGAGCAGTTAATCGATATTCACGGCCAAAATGCCCATCACTCATTGAATCAAGAATCTGCGCAACGCGAGTTATTGGATGCGTTTGCCGGCAGCAAAGAGCAGGCAGAAACGGTCAAACAGCTTTATCAAAATTGGGTCAATGCGAAAAAGGCACTGCAAGAAGCACAAAAGCAGGCAGAAACCATGGCCATCGAACGCGAGCGTTTGGAATGGCAGTTTAATGAATTGAACCAATTGGAGCTCAAGCCCAACGAATGGGAAACCTTAAGCCAAAGCCACGACAGCCTGGCGCATTCGGCCGAGTTGCTGCAAACCGCCGAACAAGTAGGTGACAGCATAGACGGAGACAACGGCATCCAACGTCAAATCTATCAATGCCAAAAATTATTGGGCAATCTGCAAAACATTGAGCCGCGCTTCGCCGAGAGTCTGAATATGTTGGCAAGTATTGAGGCAGAATTGGGTGAAATCAGTGCCAATATGCGCGATGTGGCCGGTCGCAGTGATATCGATCCTAATGAATTGGCCGCACAAGAAAGCCGTATGGGCGAATTGATGAGCATGGCGCGCAAATACCGCATTGAGCCGGAAGAGTTGCCGCAAAAGTTGGTAGAAATTGACGAGCGCCTGCAAAACCTGCAAGCGGCTGCCGATTTGGAAGCCTTGGAAAATACAGTCGCACGCAATCTTGCCGAATACCACGAAGCCGCGCATATTCTCTCCGCCATGCGCCATCAGGCAGCCGGCCGTTTGGGCGAAGAGACCACCGAGCATATGCAGCATTTGGCCATGAGAGGTGCACGTTTTGACATCGTCTTGTTGCCGTCTTCGCCGACCGCACATGGTCTGGAACAGGTGCAATTCCAAGTGGCGGCGAATAAAGGCAATCCGTCCCGTCCTTTGAACAAAGTGGCTTCCGGCGGCGAATTGGCACGTATCAGCTTGGCTTTACAAGTGGTTGCCAGCCAATACACACAAGTACCGACATTGATTTTCGACGAAGTGGATACCGGTATTGGTGGCGGCGTTGCTGAAATGGTCGGTAAAGCTTTGCGTGCCTTAGGTAAAAAACATCAAGTCTTGGCGGTAACCCATCTTCCTCAAGTCGCCTCTTGCGGTGAAAACCATTGGCAGGTTCGTAAGCATAGCGAAGGCGAACAAACCGTCAGCGAAATCAGCGTCTTGAGCCATCATCAGCGCATTGAGGAAATCGCGCGTATGCTGGGTGGCGAAATCATTACCGATACCACACGCAGCCATGCCGCCGAACTCTTACATTTGGCAGCTGCCTAAAAGCCTCAAGGCCGTCTGAAAATAGGATTCAGACGGCCTTTTCTATATTTTGCCACCTTTTCAGGCAGGCAGAATACAAGGTATGATTATATCGTCTGTTTACAAGGAAATTTTGATGAAAGTCCTGTTTATCGCCGATCCGATGGCAAGTTTTAAAACCTATAAAGACACTACTTACGCCATGATGCGTGAAATGGCAAAGCGCGGTTGGCAGCTTTTTCATACCTTGAGCGGAGAATTGTCCGTCCGTGAAGGTTTGGTGGTGGCTCAGGCAGCGGCATTTGAGTTTGTCGGCGCGAAAAACGATGATGATCACGAATGGTTTAAAGCAGAGGCAAAAGTTCAGACGGCCTTGAAAGATTTCGATGCGGTCATTATGCGCACTGATCCGCCGTTTGATATGCAATATCTGTACGCAACCCAGTTTTTGACGTTGGCAGAGCAGCAGGGGGCAAAAGTATTTAACAGCGGGCAGGCAATGCGAGATTTCAATGAGAAATTGGCGATTTTGAACTTCAACCAGTTTACCGCGCCCACTTTGGTTACCACACGTTCCGCCGATGTCCGTGCCTTTTTGAAAGAACACGGCGACATCATCATCAAACCTTTGGACGGCATGGGCGGTATGGGCATTTTCCGCCTGACCGAATCCGACCCCAATATCGGCAGTATTTTGGAAACCCTGATGCAGCTTGATTCACGTACCATCATGGCGCAACGTTATATTCCTGAAATCGTACATGGCGACAAGCGCATTCTGATTATTGGTGGGGAAGTTGTTCCGTATGCTTTGGCGCGTATTCCGCAAAACGGCGAAACGCGCGGCAACTTGGCTGCCGGCGGCCGAGGCGTGGCGCAGGAATTGAGTGAGCGCGACCGTGAGATCGCAGAAACTCTTGCACCTGAATTGAAGCGCCGCGGTATTTTGCTTGCCGGTTTGGATGTCATCGGCAGCAACCTGACCGAAGTCAACGTAACCAGCCCGACCGGCTTCCAAGAAATCATGAAGCAAAAAAATTTCAACGTTGCCGCCATGTTTGCAGATGCCGTGGCATCTTGGGCAAAACAATAAACCCAAAGGCCGTCTGAAAATTGATCCGACCGTTTTTTCAGATGGCCTTTTATGTTGAGTATATGATGAAACCATCTTCCTACGCTTCCGAGAAAAAAGGAAAAAACGGTATCAAGCGCATTATCAATGCGTTTGGTTATTCCAAAGACGGACTGGCTGCCGCGTATCGTTATGAAAGCGCATTTCGCCAAGTTTTTTGGTTGAACCTGATTTTAATTGTCTTGGCGTTGTTTCTTGATTTCGGCTCGGCTACCAAAATGGTGCTTGTTGTCGCATCGTTTATTTCACTGATTACCGAATTGTTTAATACCGCCATCGAGGCAGCTGTTGACCATACCTCTACTGAAAAACACGAGCTGGCCAAGCGTGCCAAAGATGCCGGTTCGGCCGCGCAACTGATGGCTTTGTTAATGTTATTTATTGTTTGGATTGTTGCATTAACTGCTTAGAAATGTGGTAATATGGTAACTCATTAGGATTAGATAGTATTACTTAATCTATATCAAAGTTTTCAGACGGCCTTCGGTTGTAAGATAAAGGCTGTATATCCCAGCCATTTGGCAAACATAAGGAGCAAAACATGAAAAAATTAATGGCAACCCTGATTCTGGCAGGCTTGGCAACTTCCGTATCTGCAGCCGGTATCCATATTGAAGACGGTTGGGCACGTTCTACCGTTGAAGGTATGAAAATGGGTGGCGCATTCATGAAAATCCACAACGATGAAGCTAAAAAAGACTTCTTGGTTGGCGGCAGCAGCCCGGTAGCCGAGCGTATCGAAGTACATACCCATGTCAACGACAACGGCGTAATGCGCATGCGCGAAGTTAAAGGCGGCATCCCGCTGGAAGCAAAAGGTGTAACCGAGCTGAAACCGGGCAGCTACCACGTTATGTTCATGGGTCTGAAAAAACCGCTGAAAGAAGGCGAAAAAGTACCTGTTACCCTGAAATTCAAAAACGCGAAACCTCAAACTGTCGAGCTGGAAGTGAAAACTGCACCGCAATCCGGCATGGATCACGGTCACGGCCATGGTCACGGTGGCGCGCATCAACACTAATTGCTTGAATTTGCATATAAAGGCCGTCTGAAAGTCATTGGGCTTTCAGACGGCCTTTTCTGTTGTTAAATCAAAATGTGCTAAAATCACGCTTTAAAAAATGTATTTAAAACCCACATTCCCCTCATGAATACTACCAACACACCAACAAACATCATCGTCGGCCTTTCCGGCGGCGTCGATTCATCCGTTACCGCGGCCCTGCTCAAACAGCAAGGCCATCAAATCAGCGGCGTGTTCATGCAGAACTGGGAAGATGACGACAACGACGAATATTGCAGCATCAAACAAGACTCCTTTGATGCCATTGCCGTTGCCGATATCATCGGTATCGATATCGACATCGTCAATTTTGCCGCGCAATATAAAGACAATGTATTTGCCTATTTCCTCAAAGAATACAGCGCAGGCCGCACGCCAAATCCGGATGTCTTGTGCAATGCCGAAATCAAATTCAAATGCTTTTTGGACTATGCCATAGAGCAGGGCGCGGATACCATTGCCACCGGACACTATGCGCGCAAAGAAGTCCGCAACGGCGTGCATTACCTGCTCAAAGGCTTGGATCAAAACAAAGACCAAAGCTATTTCTTGTACCGCCTCAAACCTTTCCAACTTGAGCGCGCGATTTTCCCATTGGGCGAGTTAGAAAAGCCTGAAGTCCGCCGTCTTGCCGAAGAATTCAAATTACCGACTGCAACCAAAAAAGACAGTACCGGTATTTGCTTTATCGGCGAACGCCCGTTCCGCGAATTTCTGCAAAAATACCTGCCGACCAATAATGGCAAAATGGTTACCCCTGAAGGCAAAGTAGTCGGCGAACACGTCGGCTTGATGTTTTACACGCTGGGCCAACGCAAAGGCTTGGGTATCGGTGGCGCAGGTGAGCCATGGTTTGTGGCGGCCAAGGATTTGACCAAAAACGAACTGATTGTTGTCCAAGGCCATGACCATCCTTTGCTTTATACGCAAAGCCTGATCATGAACGATTTGAGTTTCACATTGCCCGAACGCCCGAAAGAAGGACGCTATACCTGCAAAACGCGCTACCGTATGGCTGACGCACCTTGTACGTTGCGTTATTTGGATGATGAAACCATCGAGCTTGTCTTTGATGAGCCGCAATGGGCAGTAACACCCGGACAATCTGCGGTACTGTACGACGGCGATGTATGCTTGGGCGGCGGTATCATCATGTCCACCGACAAGCCTGTCATTATTACTGCTTAATAAAAGGGCCGTCTGAAAACGAAGCGGCAGATTGAATAAAGCCTTCAGACGGCCTTGATTTCAAAAAAACGACTCAATAAAAGACTGATCAATATGGAAAAACTCTGGCTCAAAAGCTACGAACAAGGCGTAAACCCTGAAATCGATATTTCTCAATACAGCTCCATCAGCGACGTATTCCGTCAAAGTGTCGAGAAATTCGCGGATAAACCTGCTTTTCAAAACATGGGCAAAACGCTGACTTATGCCGAAGTGGGCAAGTTGGCTACCGATTTTGCTTCTTACCTGCAAAACGTATTGAAACTGCCGCGCGGTGAGCGTGTGGCGATTATGATGCCGAACGTTTTGCAATATCCGATTGCGCTTTTCGGTATTTTGCAGGCCGGTTTGGTGGCAGTGAATACCAATCCGCTTTATACGCCGCGCGAGTTGGAGCATCAGTTGAAAGACAGTGGCGCGACAACGATTGTCGTGTTGGAGAACTTTGCCAATACGTTAGAATTGGTGTTACCGCGTACGCAAATCAAACATGTGATTGTCGCGTCGGTCGGCGATATGTTCGGCATGATTAAAGGCGCGTTGATGAACTTCGTCATCCGCAAAGTGAAAAAAATGGTGCCGGAATACCGAATTCCCAATACCGTGACTTTTCAGACGGCCTTGAAGCAAGGTGCGGCCAATTCGTTCAAACCAGTCGAGTTGACGCGCGACGATACTGCTTTGCTGCAATATACGGGCGGTACGACCGGTTTGGCGAAAGGCGCCGTCCTCACTCACGGCAATATCTGCGCCAATATGTTGCAGGCAAAAGAATGGATTAAAAACAGCCTGCACGAAGGCAAAGAAACGGTTATTGCCGCGTTGCCGCTGTATCATATCTTTGCCTTGACGGTGAACCTGATGATCTTTGCGAATACCGGTTCTAAAATCATCCTGATTACCAATCCGCGCGACATGAAAGGATTTATCGGTGAATTGAAAAAAGAGCCGATTAGCGTATTCATCGGTGTGAATACCCTGTTTAATGCGATGGTCAACCGTCCAGATTTTGCCGAAGTCGATTTTTCCCGTTTGAAGCTGACTTTGGGCGGCGGTATGGCAACGCAAAGAGCCGTGGCGGAAAAATGGAAAAAAATCACCGGTACGCCGATTGTGGAGGCCTACGGCTTGACCGAAGCCAGTCCGGGCGTATGTTGCAATCCTTTGAATATCGAAGCTTACAGCGGCGGTATCGGCCTGCCTGTTCCTTCAACTGAGATAGAATTGCGCGATGCAGACGGCAAAGAAGTGCCTATCGGACAACCGGGCGAATTGTGGGTACGCGGCCCTCAAGTGATGAAAGGCTATTGGAATCGTCCTGAAGAAACCGCCAAAGCAATCGATGCACGCGGCTTTTTGGAGACCGGCGACATTGCCGTGATGGATGAAAAAGGCTGGCTGAAGCTGGTGGACCGCAAAAAAGATTTGATTGTGGTATCCGGTTTCAATGTGTATCCGAACGAAATCGAAGAAGTGGTGGCCGGCAACGACAAAGTCTTGGAAGTTGCCTGTATCGGCGTGAAAAGTGAGAAAACCGGCGAAGCGATTAAGGTTTTCGTCGTACGCAAAGATCCGTCTTTGACCAAGGAAGAGTTGATCGATTTCTGCCGCAAAGAACTGACTGCTTATAAAGTGCCGAAAGACATCGAATTCCGCGACGAGTTGCCAAAATCCAACGTTGGCAAAATCCTGCGCCGCGAGCTGCGCTGATATATAGAATCAGTATGATAAGGCCGTCTGAAAACGCTATTTTCAGACGGCCTGAAGCTTTTGCCGTTTGCCAGAATATGCTGCTTCAAGTTAAAATCATACATTCCAACATGGGTATCACATCATGACTAAATTTATTTTCGTAACCGGCGGCGTTGTATCTTCTTTGGGTAAAGGTATCGCCGCCGCTTCTATTGCTACTATTCTCGAGTCGCGTGGCTTGAACGTGACCATGCTTAAGCTCGACCCGTATATCAACGTTGACCCGGGTACCATGAGCCCGTTTCAACACGGCGAAGTATTCGTGACTGATGACGGCGCGGAAACCGACCTCGACCTCGGTCACTACGAGCGTTTCATCAACGCCACCATGACTCGCCGTAACAGCTTCAGTACCGGCCAAGTCTATGAAAACGTGATTGCCAAAGAGCGTCGTGGCGACTATCTGGGCGGTACCGTACAAGTAATTCCGCACATTACTGATGAAATCAAACGCCGCATCCATGAAGGCGCGGCCGGTTATGATGTGGCGATTGTCGAAATCGGCGGTACAGTCGGCGATATCGAATCTTTGCCTTTCTTGGAAGCCATCCGCCAAATGCGCAGCCAGCTCGGCCGCAACAATACATTGTTTGCCCACCTGAGCTATGTTCCTTACATTGCCGCCGCCGGCGAAATCAAAACCAAACCGACCCAGCATACCGTTAAAGAAATGTTGAGCATCGGTTTGCAACCGGATATCCTGATCTGCCGTATGGACAGAGAAATGCCTGCGGACGAGCGCCGCAAAATCGCCTTGTTCTGTAACGTTGAAGAACGCGCCATTGTGGGCAGCTACGATGTGGACAGTATTTACGAATGCCCTGAAATGCTGCACAGCCAAGGCATCGACAGCATTATTACCGAGCAGCTCCAACTGAATGTCAAACAAGCCAATTTGACCGAATGGAAGAAAATCGTTCACGCGATTCGAAATCCGAAACATACCGTCAAAATCGCGATGGTCGGCAAATACGTTGATTTGACCGAGTCCTATAAATCATTGATCGAAGCCCTAAAACACGCCGGTATTCACACTGAAACCGACGTACAAATTACCTTTGTTGACAGCGAAAGCATCGAGAAGGGCAATGGCGACGTTTCCATGCTCAAAGGCATGGACGCGATTTTGGTGCCGGGCGGCTTCGGTTCACGCGGCGTGGAAGGCAAAATTGCCGCTGTACGATATGCGCGTGAAAACAACGTACCATACTTGGGCATCTGCTTGGGTATGCAAATCGCCCTGATCGAATACGCCCGCGATGTTGCAGGCTTGAAAGGTGCGAACTCTACCGAGTTTGACTTGAAATGCGCCGCGCCTGTTGTTGCCCTGATTGACGAATGGCAAACTGCCGACGGCAGCGTAGAAACCCGCGACGAATCTGCCGATTTGGGCGGCACCATGCGTTTGGGTGCGCAAGAAGTTGATCTCAAACCGGGCAGTCTTGCCGCAAAAATCTACGGCAGCGAACATATCCGCGAACGCCATCGCCACCGCTATGAGGTCAACAACAACTATGTTCCTCAGTTGGAAAAAGCAGGTTTGGTCATCGGCGGCGTATCCGCAGGCCGCGAGCGTTTGGTTGAAACCATCGAATTGCCAAATCATCCTTGGTTCTTCGCGTGTCAGTTCCATCCGGAATTCACTTCCAATCCGCGCAAAGGTCATCCTTTGTTCAGTGCGTTTGTAAAAGCCGCGTTGGGTAACAAAAAAGCCTGATTAATGTGATTGAAAAAGCACCCGTTATCCGGGTGCTTTTTTTGTTTTCAGACGGCCTTAGAAGTTATTTGTCTTCATTGACTTCGCGGTCGTTCAAAGGTTGTACGGGACGGTTGTTTTCTCCGCCGATAATGTCGCGCATGGCATTAAACTGCGCCGCATCTGCCTGAACCGGAGTTTTTAAGACAACCCAAGTAACGTTTTCGCTGCAAGGCGGCGTTGTCAGCGAGCCTTTCAGTTGGAAGGACTTGCTATCTTTAGGCAGCAGGGCTTGGATATTTAAGTTTTTCAACGTTACGGATTCGCCCGCCTTCAGTTTTTTTGCAGTAAGTGCGGACAGGGCAGGATTGTTTTTGCCCGGTTTAAATACAGAGCCGATGACTGCCAAAGTACCGTCTTCGGCTTGATGGACGAAATGCGCTTCCATCGGGAAATGTCTGCCTTTGAAAGTATGTTCGCTCGGCGTATGGAAGTGGAATTGTTTGAAGGTATAGGTTTTACCGTTAATCACGATAGTTTGAGCCTTGCCTTGCGGCGTGGCTTGAAGGGTATGGCCGTTATTTTCTACTTTGTAGTCGGCGATGTTGTAACGGTATGCCAGTTGTTTGCCTTTTACTGCTTTTGTTGTGGAGAAGTCCACTGGAGATTGCTGTTTGCCTGTTTTGCAGACAGCAAAGTCTTCACTCAAATCACCCCAGTGTGCAGCATCGTTTTCACCTGTGTAAGACCAATGTGCATGATGGGTTTCGGCGGATACCGTTGCAGTAGAGACAGCCATTAGCAAAGATAAAAAGAGATGTTTGTTCAACATAAGAGCTTCTATTTATTTATATTAGGTAAAATGAAAAATTTATACAAAATAAATTATCGATATAAAAAAGCTTTTTCATAATAAGAAAGTTAATGATAGTGGCAATTTGGGAATATTGGGTTGATATATGGCAAACATTTATCAAGCAATCATTTTTGATTAAATGATTACAATAATAGGGATGATTGTCTTTGTCGCAACTTTAAATAGGAAAGGCCGTCTGAACTTTGAACTGCACCCCAAAAGTTGGACATCCCCCCTCCAACTCACAAGGTGCAGTTTTTTTATGAGCAAATATACATTACACTTCA
>ERZ773010.2765-NODE-2765-length-10222-cov-5.586604_pt1 | contig 10222 bp, 6 predicted proteins | sample MGYA00580842_ERZ773010 | MGnify/ENA primary metagenome ERZ773010 (study PRJEB29015, sample SAMEA2737982) | human oral metagenome | biome: human oral; feature: human-associated habitat; material: dental | place: China | collected 2107 ...
CCCAAAAGAAGATAAAATAAAAAAACCGTTCCATAATTGGAACGGTTTTTCTTTTGTAGTATAAAAAAAACTCTCTGGAGAGATCTTATAAAAATCTCATATTCAGGATTCTTTCTTTACTAAAAAAGTGGGTAAATCATAAGCCGGATTCTGTGCTTTCCTTGAGGGAAAGTGCTTATCATTTATCTGGATGGGCTGTTACCAGACCATTCTAACCGCCTACCCTCCGACATTGAGCGAGCCACTCTTAGTTGTCGGTTTACTTGGCGTTGCACCCTATAGAGTTTACCTGATTTCACTACAGCCGAACTGTACCTGCTTTCTGTTGCACTTGTCCTACTCTCGCGAGTGGCGGGCGTTACCCGCTATGCTGCTCTATGGTGTCCGGACTTTCCTATTCCATAAAAGAAATCAACAAGCCGTATTTGTTTTTATTTTTTGCAAATTTATAGTATTAACTTTAAATAAAAAAACCTCCAATAATCATTTTAACTATCGGAGGTAAAAACTAATAACCATGAAAACTCAAATTAAAACATGAGAATCTATTTTATTTAATATCAAATATCGTGCCAAAATCACAAATCAAATAAAAACCTCCAATAATCATCTTAATTATCGGAGGTAAAAACTAATAACTATGAAAACTCAACATGAACAAAGTTTTATTTATCAATTTTCATGCCAAACTAGCGTTTTCTTCTAAGGCACCATGTATAATAGATATACTACACACAAGAAAATATATGGTGTATAAATCTTCTTTATCTAAAAAATTTATTTTGATATAAGGCACAGAATATCGTGTATTATGAAAACACTGGATAATAATACCAAATCCAACATTCTAATATTCCATTACCCATACTTTATAAACCATATTCTTGGGATATTAGTCGCCCACTAAAAAGTGCCCGTTATCTCTGCCTTTTCTGTAGCCTGCTAATCTACATCTTTGTTCAGGAATTTGTTTTCTTTCAGTTCTACCTTTCCTTCTTTATCCTGTGCAACAAAAGTTGTGATTCTTTCCTCAGATGCATTGCTGTCAATATCTATATCTATGTTTCTCCTCTTAAAAGCAGGAACATTTTCAAATAAATTTTCCTCATCTACCGTGTGGTATCTGGAATTGAACTCCTTTAGTTTATTCCTTCTCTCCTGAATTCTATAGCTGTCTTCGCGCTTTTTTTCCACAATGGTGAATTCCTCCTTCTGCTCTATTTCAAATAGGACATTTTTTTCCGTATCTTTCGTTTCCTCTATCTGAGGCTGTTCCTCGGCAATGGCAAACGGCTGAACAGAGGCTTCCCGAGTTATTTCGGTTTCTATTTCTAATTTTTCTTTCAATTGGAAGTCTATTCCTTTTTCTTCGCTCTGTGGCTCAGGAGTTCTTTCTGACAGAGGAACTTCCAAATCAAAAGTGAAAGACACAGCTTCCAAATCATTATACGAGAATAAATCTATCTCTTTTGCTGGTTCTTCCTCCTTTTGCTCTTCTGACTCTTCATCGTAGAAAGAAATGGAAGATTTTGGCTCTGCATCCCCAAAGAACATTATTTCACCTGCTGGTTCTTCTTCTAAAACCTCTGTTTCAGCGAAAGATGGCTGATGCTCAAAAGCGGCATTGGATGGTACATTATCCGTAGAAGTAGCATCATCTAAAGTAAAGACCTGTCGGCTGCTCTTTTGAGGTTCGGCTGGGCTTTCTGATTGAGTGGTTTGAATAGTTTGAGCAGAAGTCTCTACTGCTGGTGCATTGGGTTTTTCATCTAATGGAACACGGATGATTTCCGGAGTACCGGAATATTTTTGGTCTTCTGGAGCAAAACCTGTTGCAATAACCAACACACTGATGTCCTCGCCCAGCGAATCATCTACCCCGATACCAAAGATAATATCGGCCATGTTACCCGCCTCTTTCTGGATATGGTCATTGATGATTCCTATTTCATCCATGGTAACTTCCTGGTCGCCGCTTCTTATAAGGAGAAGCACATTTTTCGCCCCAGTTATTTTATTATCATTTAAAAGCGGTGAATCCAGAGCTTTCTTTACAGCCTCTTGTGCTTTATTTTCCCCTGAAGCTATCCCCTCTGACATGAGTGCCGTTCCGCTGTTTTGCAAGACAGATTTAGCATCACGGAAGTCTATATTTACAATGAAATAACCTGTAATCACCTCTGCCATGCCTTTGGCTGCATTAGACAAAACCTCATCAGCTTTTGCAAATCCTGATTTAAAGCCTAAATCACCAAACTGCTGTCTCAATTTATCATTATTAATCACGATAAGAGAATCTACATTAGCTCTGAGCTCCTCCACGCCCTGCTCGGCTTGTCTAAGCCTTCTAGGCCCCTCAAAGCTGAAAGGCACGGTAACGATACCCACGGTAAGAATTCCCATTTCTCTTGCAATTTTTGCAATAACCGGCGCCGCTCCTGTACCTGTTCCACCGCCCATACCTGCTGTAATGAAAACCATCTTGGTATTGTTCCCCAGCATGGCCTTAATCTCATCTATGCTCTCTTCTGCGGCTTTTCTTCCAACTTCTGGGTCAGCTCCTGCGCCTAAACCTTCTGTTTCCCTCACTCCCAGCTGGATTTTATTGGTAACAGGATTTTCCGCTAAAGCCTGTGCATCTGTATTACAGACAACAAAATCTACTCCCTTTATCCCTTTCTCGTACATGTGTTTCAGGGCGTTGTTTCCGCCGCCGCCTACACCTATCACTTTTATGATAGAAGATGTTCCTTTTGGTAAAAGAATCTCAAAACCAGATTCGTTATTTAAAATTTCCATTGTATTTAGTATATCTCTCTTAAAATTAATTATTCTGCTTCCTCAAAAAAGCTTCTTACCTGCGCCCAAAACTTCTGTCCAAAAGTTTTCTTTGAATTTTCTGAAATCTCTTTTTCCTCTGATTCAATAGTTTTTTCCTCCACTTCTGGCTTTGTTGTTATCTTTAAAGAAAGTTCTTCTTCTGTTTCTTGAACAGGTTGTGGTATTTCTTCTTCTTTTGGTTTTCTTTCGTTGATTTTTAAGCTCTCCATCAGCAACCCAATAGATGTAGCATATTCAGGGCTTTTTAGATATTGGTTTTTGTCATTGACAATATGTTCATTTGCAAAACCTATTCTGCTGTCAAAACCTATAATGTAATTTGCCAGCTGACGAAGATTTTTAAGGTTAGAACCACCTCCAGTAAGAACAAGACCAGCAATCAATTTTTTCTTCTGATCATGTGCTCCATAGGCTTTCAACTCTGTATTGACCATTTCCAAAATTTCCTCCATTCTGGCATTGATGATACTTGCCAAAGATTTCAAAGAAATCTCTTTGTCTGGGCGCCCATGAAGCCCAGGAATAGTTACGAATGTGCTGTCTTTCTCCAAATCGGGAACAGCAGAACCGAATTTCACCTTTAATTGCTCGGCATGTTTTTCAATAATTGAACAGCCTTCTTTGATATCATCGGTTACAATCCCTCCTCCATAAGGAATTACACAAGTATGCCGAATAATATTGTCCTTAAAAACAGCGATATCTGTAGTCCCGCCACCAATATCTACAATGGCTACTCCCGCCTCTTTTTCTTCCTGAGTAAGTACAGCATCCGAAGAAGCAAGCGGTTCCAAAGTAAGCGCCTCCATCTCAAGACCTGCTTCTCTGACACAACGAACAATATTCTTGATAGACCCCATCTGCCCAACAACCACATGAAACATCGCCTCCAAGCGCTTTCCGTGCATCCCTATCGGCTCTTGGATTTCGCCTTCAGAATCCACTTTGTATTCTTGCGGAAGCACATGGATAATCTCCTCACCAGGGAGCATTACCAGTTTTTTCACTTGGTCTTTCAGCTGTTCTATATCTTCTTCAGTGATATATTTATCTGGATTTTCCCTCATAATGTAATCCGAATGCTGCAAAGAGCGAATATGCTTCCCTGCAATTCCTACGGTTACTTTTTTAATCGGAACTTTGGCTGATTTTTCTGCTTCCGAAACAGCCGCTTTTATAGAGTTGATTGTCTGTGCGATATTGTTCACAATACCTTTATGCACTCCTAAACTCTTACTTTTGCCAACTCCCATCAGCTCTATTTTGCCATGAGCATTTTTTCTTCCTACTATGGCTACGATTTTAGTAGTCCCGATGTCCAATCCTACTGAATATTCTTGTGTTTCCATCCTAAATAAATTCCTTTATGGTTTTAATCTTTTTTCTGCTCTTTTTCTTCTGTTTTTTGCTCCTCTTTAGGCTCTTCTTTTCTCTCTTCTTCTGTTGCTTTTTTACGAAGAGTTGTGATAATTTGGTTATGATATTTTAATGATATTTTAGAATACTTTAAAGGGTCTTGGTAAATCAAATATTTCTCTACAAAAGCTTTAAAGCCTTGTATTTTTAAGTCAATATCTTGCAAGTCTCCAAGTTCCACTTTATAGTTTCCATCATTGGTCAGTAAATAATAATTATTATTTCTTTTATTAATTCCTACAAAAAAATTTTTTGTGAATTCATCTTTATTGATTCTCTCCACCAATTCTATAATTCCAGGGTATTCCTCTTCTCTGATATCCCCCAAAACCAGCATACACGGATAGGAATAACTCCTTGATAATGGGAACTCTATGCCCTTTTTATCCACATACACTTCTTTATTAAGTTTTTTAAGCCTAAAAATAGGAATTCTCTGAATAATATCCAAATTTAGTTCGCCATTTAGTTTCAAATAGACATTTGCACTATCTACCATAGGCAGCTGAGTTATTTTCATTTCCAGAGCAGAAACATCTATATTTCCTATTTTTTTACTTGGATTAGACTGGGTTACAATATTCCTAATATCCTCTTCATCAACGAAATAAACCGGTTCATCATGAATCATTTTTATTGAAACCGCCTCCGATGTTTTATTGTCAAATCTATCCAAAGAGAATTTTAACAGAAATACTAATATTCCCATTATAAATATAATTTTCAAAAATCTATATTTATTTTTCATTCTCTTTTTCTTAATCTATGAAAGCCTTTCAACAATCGGGTCATACAGCGTGTCTATGTTCCCAGCTCCCACTGTCAGCAGTATATCAAAATCTTTCTGTTTAATTCTCTCAAAAGCCGCGCCCAAAGAGCAAACTTCTTTATTTTTAATTTTAATTTTTTCCAAAAGCCATTCAGAAGTAATCCCTTGAAAATCAGATTGCAATTCTCTCGCTGGGTAAATATCCAAAAGCAATAGTTCATCTGCTTTGGACAGACTTTCCGCGAAACCATCAGCGAAATCCTTCGTTCTACTGAAAAGATGCGGCTGAAAAACCACTAAAAGTTTTTTATCAGGATTAAATTCTCGGATGGAATTTATCACCGCATTCAGCTCCGTCGGGTGGTGGGCATAGTCATCCACATAGATTTTTCCATCAGCAAACTTATGTCTGGTGTAACGGCGTTTTATCCCTTTGAAACCAGCTATTGCTTTCTTCAAAACCTCAAAATCCACTCCAAGATGATGAAGCAGAGCCAATGCTCCTGTGGCGTTCTCTACATTGTGTATCCCTGGGATTTCCCACTCAAACTGGTGGGTTTCTCCATCTTTTGTATGAAAATCAAAACTGATTTTTTCGCCTTTCATTTGGAGGTTATCGGAGTAATAATCCGCCTTCTCATTCACTGCATAAGTCTGCGCGTTTCTGGTGATTTTTATTCCTTTTCTTACAAAAAGCTGGCGGTCATCTGGAACCAAATTCGCAAAATCCTCAAAGCCCTGCTCTATATTTTCTTTGTCGCCATATATATCGAGATGGTCGGCATCCGTAGAAGTTATTATCGCCCAGTCTGGTGACAGATTGAGGAAACTTCGGTCGTATTCATCGGCTTCCAAAACGGAATATTGATTGCCATTAAACATAAAATTAGACCCAAAATTCTCCGAAATCCCACCTAAAAAAGCCGAAAACGGAAGTCCAGCCTCCTTGCAGAGATGAGCCACAAGACAGGAAGTGGTCGTTTTCCCGTGAGTTCCCGCCACTGCGATGCATTCTGTGTTTTCGGTAACCATTCCTAAGACTTTTGCTCGTTTCAAAACTGAAAATCCCTGCTGATTAAAATAATCCAAAATCTGCAGTTCCTTAATCGCTGGTGTAAAAATCACAAGCGTTTCATTCTTATCTAAAGCGCTGATTTCCTGTGTTATTTCATCTTTAAACTGAATAGCAATTCCCTCTTCCTGCAGTTTTTTAGTCAGTTTGGTCTCGGTTTTATCATATCCTAAAACATTCTTTCCCAGACTTTTAAAATATCTTGCAAGAGCAGACATTCCTATCCCTCCGATTCCTATGAAATAAAAGTTTTTATATTGTTTCATCACTGATATTCTATTCAAATTTTCACTATTTTTTCTTCTACTTCTTTTATTTTACCAATCCAAAAATCAATGGCATCTTCATTTTTTACAAAACCATTTTTAGATTTTAGTTTTGAAGGAATTCGACAGATGTAATAAAAATTTTTGTCATTATCCCTTTGTATTTCAGCTTTACTTGCTGGTTCTGTTCTACCTCTGAAAAACTTAAGTTGCTCTTCATAACCTTCCTTAATTCCTTTAAAATAGGCAAGTAGTGCATCTCTGTCCCGCGGGATATAGCCAGGCCCTGAGCAACCACAGGAATGAAAGGTAATCCCTACTTGATAGAGTTTTTGGAGATGCTCCCACGCTTTTTTATCATTTTTAGATGGCGAGGCAAAATCTAGTCCCATATCCGCCATAGGTTTTCCACACTGAGGGCATTTGGCTATATCATTCTGCCCACCCTTTCTGATATCATAAAAAAGCCTTCTTTTAAAGGTTTTCCTACAATTAAAACATGCATAATGCGGCTTGTAAGAAACCATCGCATATCTACACATTTTATTTGATTTTTAATATTTTAAAAATTCCATCTACAATTTCCTTTGCTGCATTTGGTTTTGCAAAGAATTTTAGATTGCTGGACATTTCTTTTCTCAAATTCTCATCTTCGCAGATTTCCATTAGCGTATTCCAGAATTTCTCCTCCATTTCGGAATCTTTGACCATTTTGGCTGCATTTTTTTCCACCAAAGCCATTGCATTTTTGGTCTGATGGTCTTCCGCTGCATAAGGGAACGGCACCAAAAGAATAGGCTTTCCTACCACTGCCAGCTCGGAAATCGCGATGGCTCCCGCTCTTGACACGATTACATCCGCCGCGGAATACGCCAATGCCATATCTGAGATAAACTCCTTGATTTGAATTCCTTGCTCACCACCTCCACATTGTGATGTAATGTCCTGATATTCAAGCTTTCCCGTCTGCCATACCAACTGAATGTTTTTTTCCTTTAATTTAGGTAAAAGCTCTCTCCAAGCATTATTTAGGGTTTTTGAGCCTAATGAACCTCCCACAGAAAGAATGGTAAGTTTATCTGGGTCTAAGCCCATTTTTTCCTTCGCTTCTTTGGTATTTATAATATCTGTAACGATGTTTTCTCGGATAGGATTTCCTGTAAATACTGCAGGAAGAAAACTGCTAATATTGGGATAGCCAATAAAAACGGCTTTGGCTCTTCTTCCGAGAAACTGATTGGTTTTCCCTAAAATGGAGTTTTGTTCCTGTACAAAAATAGGAACACCGAGAGATGATGCCACATACAGAGCAGGGCCAGAAGCAAAACCACCTGTCCCAACAGCAAAGTCTGGTTTAAAGTTTTTAATAATCTTCCTCGCTTTCCATAAACTAGAAATAATTTTGAAAGGAAGACCGATGTTTTTAAGCAAATTGCCTCTATCAAACCCAGCGATATTCAGCCCCTCTATTCTAAATCCAGCCTGAGGAACTTTCTCCATTTCCATTTTTCCATTCGCTCCCACGAACAAAAACTCGGCATTGGGAAATCTGCTTTTAATCTCGTTGGCTATCGCCACAGCAGGGAAAATATGTCCTCCCGTGCCGCCACCGCTCATTAATATTTTTAATTTTCTATTATTCATCTTTTTCAGGCTATATCATTTATTTCATGAATATTCTGTTTTTTACCCATTCCTTCTTCATCTAAAATTTGTATTCTGGAACTTACATTTAGGATAATGCCTAACTGCAGATAAGTTACCAGCATAGATGTCCCTCCATAACTTATCAACGGGAGTGGCTGACCGGTAACAGGGATAATATTGACCGCAACGGCTATATTAATCGCCAACTGTACAAAAATCATAATCCCCATAGACAGCACCAATAACGACCCGAAAAATGCAGGCATTTTACTGGCAATGATGACTATCCGCATCATCATGATAAAATACAATGCAATAAGCACAAAAGCTCCTATCAATCCATATTCTTCGACTATAATAGCAAAAATAAAATCCGAAACCGACTGAGGAAGAGACTGTTTCAATGCACTTTTCCCTGGTCCTACGCCTAAAAAACCTCCATGTACTATCGCTGCCTTTGCTTGATTTACCTGATAGTTTTTGGCCTTCAGACTTTCATCTTCTATATTATCTATTTTGCTTGTATTACTAAAGGTTTCTATTCTACTCATCCAAGTATGAACACGGTTGTTTTTGACTAAATCCGTATTCAAAGCAACAAACATAAACAGTGCTATCAAAACTGCTGATACCCCAAAAAAACCAAGAATGTATTTTATTGGGAACTGCCCTATAATCATTACAACAAGCGATACAAAGAGAATCATCACAGCGGTAGAACCATTGTCTTTTCCTACGAGAAGAAAAACAAGCAGAACAGGAACAAATAAATACAAAATATTCTCCGCTGGCAGCCGCTCTCTATCAATTTTTTTAGTAAGATACCTGCATATATAGATTATCAGCATAAGATATGCAAAGGTGGAAGGCTGGAAAGAAATGGGCGTTCCTGGTATTTTCAGCCATCTTGATGCACTCGCACCATCTATCTTCTGCCCTGTAAACATGGTAACAAGAAGAAGAAATATTGTGATTACAAGCAAAATACTGCTTAATTTACCAATATACTCGTATTTTACCGCACCAACGAACTTCATTATCACTAATCCAGAAATAACAAAGAGTGCGTGTTTAACGAGATGTGAAGTCGTTGTTCCCGTATTCACGATATACTGCAAGTTTGTACTCGCAGAATAAACAGGGAAAATAGAAAATAGGGAGATTAATATGATAACCGCCCAAAGAACCTTATCTCCTTTGAAAAACTCTTTCTTTCTATTTTCTATTTGTTGCATTTTTTAATTATTTTAGGACTTCTATTTTAAATTTTCTTCCCCTATCCTCATAGTTATCAAACAAATCAAAACTCGCACAACATGGAGAAAGTAGCACAGCATCTCCATTTTGGGCTAATTTTTTGGCTGTACGGACAGCCTCTTCCATGCTCGATGTATCATAGATATTTTCTTTCATCCCTTGGAAAAAACTGATAATCTTAGAGTTATCCAGTCCCATACAGATAACAGCCTTTACTTTTTTCTTCACCAAATCTGCTATTTCAGAATAGTCATTTCCTTTATCCACTCCTCCCACTATCCAAATCACTGGTCGTTTCATGCTTTCCAATGCATAATATGTGGCATTTACATTGGTAGCCTTACTGTCATTGATGTATTTCACGCCGTCTCTCACCACCACTTCTTCCAGTCTATGCTCCACAGCCTGAAAAGTCATCAATGAATTTCTAATACTTTCATTGCTGATATTCAATAACTTACCCGCGATGCTCGCAGCGAGGCTGTTCGCTACATTGTGCTTCCCTACGAGAGCCAAATCTTCTATTTTCATAGAAAATTCTTCACGAAGTTTAACAACTAAATTCTCATCCACAGAATAACCTCCCTCATCAAGTTTTTCCTTCATGGAAAACGGAATTTTTTTCACTCTCAGATTCAGTTCTTGAAGGAGCTTCATGCTCATTTCATCATCTTTATTGTAAATGAAATAGTTATCATTTTCCTGATTTTCAGCAATTCGGAATTTTGCTAATGCATATTCTTCGTAATTATAATTATATTGATCCAAATGGTCTGGCGACAAGTTTAAAAGCAAACTAATATATGGTCTAAAATGCTGAATATCATCCAACTGGAAACTACTGATTTCCAATACATAATATTCAAAATTTTCTGTAGCCACCTGCATCGCAAAACTTTTACCGATGTTTCCGCCCAGCCCTACATTTAACCCACTGTTTTTCAGAATGTGATA
>ERZ773010.2768-NODE-2768-length-10206-cov-3.603093_pt1 | contig 10206 bp, 5 predicted proteins | sample MGYA00580842_ERZ773010 | MGnify/ENA primary metagenome ERZ773010 (study PRJEB29015, sample SAMEA2737982) | human oral metagenome | biome: human oral; feature: human-associated habitat; material: dental | place: China | collected 2107 ...
GGGATTATAGTTTCAAAAAAGGGTCGGTTTTTGTGCTCAGAATTATAAATAGGAAGAGGATGACAAGCACAATATGATGATTTAATTTTTTTTATAAATTATCTTTTTACATATTTCAGTAAAAATAAAAACTGCAATTGTAGATTCAACTAAGGCGGCACTGTCCTGCAACTTAACTTTGTGAGAAAAAAAGTGATTTTTTAACAATTAAGTAACTGATATACAGTAAATTAAATTTTTTATCGTGAGAAAGAGGTCTGTTTTTTCTCATTTTTTAGTGTATTTATTACACCAATAAGGTGTTATTAAGCGTTTATTGCTTTGAAAAAATGCAGCTTTTGAGAAATTTTCTCAAAAATTAGAATCTATAATTATACCCAACAGTACAGGTTATTTCATTCATTTTTGGATGAGGAATATTTTGGTTAGTGAGTCTAAACATATTGATAATGTTTAAATCAAAATTATGTTTTTCCCAAGGGGCATAACTTGCTCCTGCTCTAAAATTAAATACACTTGTCCTAATTCCCCTACCACTTGATATGTTATATGAGGCTCCAGAGGAAATCTGCATTTTATCTTTTAGTATTCCTTTATTAAAACTTATGCTTGGTCCAATTATATTGGTGTATTGAGAAGCAGCATAAGTGTTGGTGTAATTGATAGAAGCCGCAATATTCATCTTTCTTTCAGGAAAAGAGATGTTATAGTTAATATTAGCATTATGAAATCTAGAAATTCCGCCTCTCCTTACAATTCCATTTTCTTTGTTAACCATATCATTAAGTGAATAGTTAATATTTATATTTTGTGCTTTTTCCTTTGTTGCTGAAAGAGCATAATTTATATTTATATTCACATTCTGCGAGATTTGTCTATATTGAATAGAATCTCTTGGTTGTTGTATTTGAAGAGGATTATTGTTAATATTATTAAATTGATTAAGCTGATTATTTGTAAACATTGTAAAATTAGAATAAGAAGCCGTAATCATCAATTTATCAGATGCCTGAAAATTGGCATTCACTGTTCCTACCCATCTACTTGTTTGTTTGCCTTTTTGATTTTGTAAATTATCCCGCTGTCTTCCAATATTAGTTTGTAAGGAAAGTTTGTCTTTTAAAAGATTAAAGGCAGTATTTAAGGTAATGTTTTCGAAATCATTATTAAAATAATATGCACCCAGTGTTTTATATTCAGGGTCTACTCGTTCATATCGGATACCAAGCATTCCTTTTTTCAAAGTAAAATTCGTTCCAAAATTATAAGCAAAATTATTTGTTGTAGTTGCATTAGATTTAATAAAACTTGCTGCAATTCCTTTATGGGAAGTTCCTTTTGGATATCTTAAATCTTCTGTGAGTGCAGAGTTCGCAACTTCAGCAAAAATCTCTAAGTTATTATATACTTTCACGCTTCCCTGTAATGAAAACACCATGTTTTCTTGTGGCAGCACACCCTTACTTTCTGGATTGCTCTTTAACGAACCCACATCATCTTTTGCATAAAATCCTATAAATCCTAGCTTATATCGTTCTTTTTCCCATTCTATTTTTGTACCATACCCCATTCTTCTATAAGAAGGAATCGTAGCAGGATTGTCATCATCTTCAATGGCTTTGTTTAGCCTTCCAGTCATTAGTGAAACTTTTAGAGGAAATTCAGGAGTAAGTTCTACTCCACCACCTGTAAATAAAAGTCCATTATAGGTATATGGTGAAAAAGACATCCCTGCATCTCCTAAATATACTTTTATCCATTTGTATTTTGGAGCGATACTAAAGCGATTAAATTTAAAGGGAACTTGATAATTTAACTGGCTTCCCTGATTTGTAAAACTATATGAAATAGGCAGAGACCAGTTGTAAATACCTAAATTAAGATTTCCATTTAGAAAATAAGTAAAAGGATCCCTAGAATCATTAACATTAGAACCATAAAAAACAGTGCTGGCAGAGATACCGCCAGTAATCTTAAAAGGATTTCTTTTTAAAGTTTCTATAGTTCTTTCTCCGATATTTTCTAAATCAATCTCCTCTTGAGCAGAAAAAAACTGCCCCAGCATCAAAAAAAATCCTAAAAGAAATCGCCTAAAATTATTCATATATTTTTGGTTTTCTTATGTTAAGGTTTTTTTTGAACTTTAATATCTGTAAGAATATAAGATTCTTTGCCTTGAGAAACAAATTGTTTAATTTTAATTGCTCCCTTTCTGCCATCCTGAGTCTGGAACAAAATGATTCTCGGTATGTTTTGTCCTGTAAAAGGAGTTTTGCCTCTATTTGATTCTACAATATTTAAACTATTAAAAGCATTTCCATGCTCAATAGCATCAAAACTGCTTGAGTTAAGCTGTACTCCAACCAATTCTTGCGAGTTAATTATTTTAGTAGAAATTGCGTTAGGAATAGGCAAAAATGCAGTATTTTGAACTTCATTAGGAGAAACAATTTGATTATAAGTAAAACGGTCATCCAAGCCAAAAAATGCAAAATCAATTTTTGCCCCATTACTAGCTGTTACTTCGTTTTTGGTAAGAACTTTGCCTAGTTGAGAGGAGAAAAAAGAACCTATTGATGAGTGCGCTGTACTAATTCCCAGTTTGATATTTTTGAAATTCAATAAATTCTTATTTGCAAATACTTTAATTTGTTTTTGAATTATTTTTGTTCCTTTATCATTAGTTGCTTTTAAAGATATGGTATAGTCTCCAGCTACAGGAAGCACAAAACTGGGGTTGGTTTCAGTACTTTGTAAAGAAGCGGCTCCAGAAACATTCCATACATAGGAAACAGCATCTATGGATTTGTTTTGAAAATTCACAGTTACAGGAGCTTGAAAATCACTATTTACAAAATCTACTGACCAATCAAAATCTACTACCATAGCTGGTTTTACATTCACTTCCTTTTCTATAGAATGAGATTCTCTACCATTAGACACAGTAAGTTTTATTTTATGATTTCCTTCTGTAGTAAAAATAACTGTAGGGTTTTGTTCTGTAGAAGTGGCAGGAGAGCCATTTTCAAATGTCCATACATAAGAAGTTGCTCCTACAGATTTATTATTCATTTTTAATTTTACAGGAGCAATATCGCTTCCTTCTCTTTGCCAGTCAAAATCAACTTTTATGGCTGGATCCACACGGATTTCTATTTCTTTGGAATCAGTATTTCCATCTCTATTAGAGGCATTTAGTTTAATTTTATAAACTCCGCTCTGAGAATAAGTAATAGGTCTAGGGTTTATCTCCGTGGAGGAAGTTCTGTCTGCTCCTTCAAAAGTCCATTCATAAGTATCTGCTCCTGAAGATTTGTTGGTGATTTTGACCACCACGGGAGCAGAGTAATCATTATTTACCACTTCAATCTTAAAATCTGCTTTTACAGGAACATCTTCTTCCCGTACACAAGCAGCAAAAATAATTGAAATAATAAACAGTCCTATATTTAAAATTGAAAATCTAAAACTTTTCATATTTGTATATCATTTACTTGAAATTAATTAACAATCATCTTTTTTACTTGAGATTCACCTTTCGTTTCAAGGATGATGAGATAAGTTCCTGCAGTGAGATTAGGTTGATTGAATGGAATCTCATAATTAACAGATCTATTTCTTAAAACAGGAGCAAAAGGCTCATGAGATACCATATCAATGATTCTTAACTTAATATCCGCTTCTTCATAAAGTTTTACGATCACTTTATATTCTCCGTTATTAGGGTTTGGAACTATGGTAAATTCCTTGATATTTGAGGTTCTTGCAGGGTCTATATCTACACCTGAGAGATTTTCTTCTACCACTACAGTTTTATAGAAGATTTTTTCACAAGCTCCCTGATGACCTTTTAACCCGAAGTTATATGAACCTGTAGAATGGAATTTTACTTCCAAATAATCATCATTTTGCTCTATTACTTGTACTTGGCTAGTTCTAGGAACGATCCATTCCACTCTTTGTGGTCTAGGGTTAGAGGTATTGACAAGTTTTACAGTTCTTTCTACATAGGCTTGTGTAGAAAGCATCATGTGCGGATGAAGCTCCTCAGTAGAATTTCGTACAGTGATTTGGTCTGTTGCTATACAACCTTTGGCATTTGTAATTATAGCTGTATAAGTTCCTACTTGAGAAATTCTAATTTTAGGATTGGTAGAAATTACTCTTCCATTTGCATCTTTCCATTGATAAGTAGCTGTTCTATCACTTATTGTGATATCATATTCTTTCGAATCACCAGCACACAGAGTAATATCCCCTCCTAAATCTACTGTAAATTCTTCTGGGTTGGTAAGAATATATTCTTTTGTCATATGGCAGCCATTAGCATCTGTGAAAGTTAGCACATATTTACCTGCTTTTAAACCAGAAATAGTTTCTCCTGTCATTCCATTTGACCAAACCAAAGAATAAGGAGCTCTTCCTCCCGATGCTCTTACACTTATTTTACCATTAGCAGCTCCATGGCATACAGGATTTTTAATATCTACATCAGTAATTTCTAACTGACCAGGCTGTTCAATTTTGATACTTCCTTTTACGGAACAACTTTTCGAATCAGTTACAGTAACAAAATAATTTCCAGCTCCTAACCCCTCAACTACAGGGGATGTATCTAGTGTATTCCAAAGGTAGGTATACCCTCCAGTTCCTCCTGTTGCAGATACAGTAACTTTACCATCTTCTAGACCATTACATTTTAAGGTTGTAGAAGAAAGGTTTATTTTTAACTGAGAAGGGAAGTTTAGCTGAAACACCGCTGATGTGGTATTATCATTTCTATCTTTTACAATTAATTTATACTTTCCTGCAGTGAGATTTTCCAAAATATTTCTTGTAGCACCGTTGATATTTGTGAAAACTCCTCCAACTTCTTTCTGCCATTGGTATTGATAACCTCCAACTCCACCTTTTACTTGGGCTTTTATGCTGCCATCTTCGGCATTGTCATTAATGCCGTTTCCATTTGCATCCAGCTTAAAGGCATCATTGTTATCTCTATGACAAGAAATGCCTTGTTCCTGCATAATATTAGCAATAAGCGGGTCTGGCTGGGTAACAATAAATTCTCTTGAAATAATACCACAATTTTGTAAATTAGAAGTAGCTCCTGCATGGTTTTTATCTTTTACAGTGAGATAATATTTCCCTGCTGGAATATTCTTCAAAACTATGGTGAATGGGTGAGTTGTTTTATCTGTTGTTATTTGTGAAGATGGCATCACAGCTCCTGTTGGTGAGTCTTTTCTCCATTCATAATGGTATGAGCCATCTGCAAAAGGAGTTCCTCCTGTTACTCTTACTGAAATATATCCATTACTTAGTCCATGTCCTTTGGGCTGGACATTTTCTATGTCAGAAAAAGCAATAGCCTTAGTAGGTTCTGTGATATTAACAGTGATGACTTTATCATTTCCTCTATTATTTTTAGCCATACAATGGTTGGTATCCCTTACCTTCACATTGTAGGTTCCTGCAGAAAGTCCTGTAATTATGGTGTGCTGAGTATGGCTGAAATTAACCCAAGTGGCACCATTATCCAAAGAATACTGATAGCTGTTCTGCCCGCCAGTTCCATCTATCCTAAAAGCTCCATCATTTCCTCCAAAGCAGAAAACATTGGTTTGTGAAGTTAGTGAAAACCCTACAGGGTCTGGTTTTTTTACCTCAAATTCTACACTATGCTGACTGCCATCAGTATAAGTGGGTTTACCATTATAAGTTCCTCTTAAATTCAATTTGTATTTTCCTGGAGCTAGGCTTTCTATGGAATAACTAGTTCCGGCTCGAAGAGCTGCTGTTACATCATAGTTGTTTACTATGACTCCTGTATCAGTATTGGTTAGAGTGAATTCTAAAGTTTCCCCTGTTTTTAGTGTACGGTCAAAATTTAAACGGATTTTTCCATCTTCTGAATCTGAACAAGTTACAGGAGATACTGTGTGAGTAGAAATGTGGGGAGCAGAAGGTAAAATATCATACCATACTTTATCTGCTTCACCATTACAAGTAACAATTCTAAAATATATTCTTTTATTCAAAGTATTTTCAGATAAAAACTCTGAAGGTTTTATTGAAAAACTTTCTTTTAAATTAGCATTAGAAGGCATACTGACCCAGTTTGTATTGGACAAACTTCCTCCATTTTTGTGATCTACAATTTGATATTCCCATCTATAATCTGTTTTAGAAAAACCCTTTGATTCTTCAGTAACAGATAAGTTTAAATTATCATTATAACCAATAGAACTATATAAAGTTGAAACAGGTTTTATTTTTATTATGGGAGTGACAATAAAATCTATATTACTATATGCCAAAACTCCACGACTATAATCAATATTAGAAAAAGAAATTTTCTGACATTTTCCATTTACAGATGGATATACATCGAAATAGTCACGGGTTTTACATTTTCCAAAATGTTTACTACCTCTTGAACCTGTAAAATATATACCATAGAGTTTATCCATTTTAGATTTATCTATTTCTTGGCGCGAATTAACATTAAAGAAATGCCCTGTTTTATTTCCTAGGTCAATATAAAAAGAAAAAATATCATTATTATGAAATCTAAGTTTAGCAAAAAACCAATGATCACAAGTTACATACGAATTTACTGTTTGTACAGTTCCTTTAAATTCTACTAGATATTTTTGTCCCCATACAGTAGAAAATATAAATAACAATAACCCTAATAAAACTCTCTTCATATATTATATTTTTAAAAATTAATGGTTATTTTTTCAGTTTTAGCGACTAGGTTGTTTTCCAGCATAGGTTTTATGTAGTAGGTATACACATTCCCAGAGGAAACAATCTTGTCTTCTAAAAATTCCTGTTTTCCTGATAGAGTTCCCCACAGAGTAGGTTTCTCATCTCCCTTTTGTCTGTATACTATAATTTCGCTTATGTTTTTACTTTTATTTTTCCAATTCAGCTCTATCATTTTCTTATTTCCATTTGCAGAACCTGCAAGATTTGTAATTACAGCAGCAGGAACTATCTTATTACTTCTTAAGGTAATTTCAAGAGACTTATCTGATACTAGATTACTCTTGTCTACTGCCTGAAGATAATATACATATCGTTTGTTGTTTTCTACCTGTTTATCTGTATAGGAATAAAGAGCGTCTATATTTTTAGTTTCATATATTTTTCTTACAGGAGCTTTTGGCTCATCTATATCTTTTCTGAAAAGCTGATGCAGCACGGCATCATCACTATGGCTTTTATGCCATTTTAGTGTGATATCTCCAGTATCCTCCAGCTTATATTCAGCAAACACAGGAGCTTCTGGTCTTACTTTGTCAGGCTTTTCGATTTCTATTATTTCTGATGGCAGAGATTGATTTTTTCTTTTATCCAAAGAAACTACATAGTAATACACCTTTGAATTAAGGTTTTTCAGCGCTACTTTATCCTCAAATGTATTTTTGGTAATCATTTCTGGAGTCAGTCTCATCATTTCTTCCCCTTTTTGTACTCCTCTAAAAACATGATAACCCCCTAAATCCTTCTCTGTATTAGCTTTCCATTCCAAACGGACAATTCCTGTCGAGTCTATTTTTCCAGTAAGTCCTACAGGAACAGCAGGAGGAGTTTCATCATACAACTGCACCAAAATGGAGAAAGATTCTGTCTGATTATTATCTCCAATAGCTCTTATCTTGAAATAATTAGAAGGTGTTATATTTTTGGTAACAATACTCCTTTGGTTTTTGGAAATGTTTTTTTGTACTACCTTATAGGTATTTTGTCCATCTGTTTCAGAATGTAGAAGTTCAAAACCTACTATCTGATTTTCTGATTCTTTAGGAAACTCCCATTCTATCTTTACTAGATCATCACTAATTACATCAAAGTTTTTAATCATTGGAGCAGCTTCCATCGCCTTTTTACCTGCTCCTGAAACGATTTCTGAATAGGGACCATAATCTCCAAAAATAGTTTTCCCGCGAATACGGTAGCTGTATTGTACATTATTTTGTGCTAATGAGTCTGCATAGGTCATCCCTTGGGCTGGCTTTCCATCCTTGTCATTCATGTTCATTACAGGTAAATCTCCCAAAGGTTTAAAATCTCTTCCGTTTTCTGATTTTTCAATAAAGTAAGAGGTATAAATATCCCGAAGCTGGAGGTACTCCCAAGCCAAGAGGACAGTTTTATCTTGAAATATACCGATGAAATCTAGTGGTTTAGGTAAATCTTGGTAGTCTGAAAGTTGAGCTACAGCACTTCCCTTTTCTACCAATAAAGAAGAGGAAACATCAGTGTTGATACTTACAGAATAGAGGTATTTTTCATTGGGTTTTGCTTCTTTATCTACATAAGCCCATCCTGCTAGTTCAGCCACTTTGAAATCCAAATCAGCAGCCATAAGAGCAAAAGCAAACCGCTGGTCTATTTCTTGTGATTTGTTGATAATTCCTTCTATTCCATCTTTTTTCCCTTCTCCCATTTCTACTTCAAAAGACTCCCCAAAAAGAGACTGTGCGACAATAGCAGCATTATCATTTTCCTCTACATATTTTCTCCATTCTTTTTCTGGTTTTGGAAGAAACCTTCCTAAATCTTTCTGCTCAGGGACATATAGAGTTTTTCCGTTTCTTACAAGGGTATATCTTTTTAGCTGAAAACCTATTTTATTTGCTTTTTGCCAGGCTACAGGTTCATCTACTGCCCAGCGTAAGGCAATGGCATCTTTCTTTACTCCTGCTTTTAGTCTGATATGAGGAATAGGAAGTTCTTTTTGTTCCTTTCTCTGAGAGTAACTAAAATTTAGCCCAAAAATGAATAAAAATAAAAAATAGTTTTTTAGCATATGTTGTTGATTATTAGTCCACTCTGATTAAAAATCAGATGAACTACAATATAAATTACAAAAGTAATAAAAACATTAACATTTATTAACAATATTTTTCAATTATTACTTATGATACATCTACTTCTTCATCTGAAATTTTGATTATTTTTTTGAAACTAAACATTATAAATAGGCTCTACACTTTTTAGGTGCTCTTTAAGTTTTTCATAGTACGGAAGCCAGTCTTTATATTGTTCTCGTGAAAAAATTTCATTACACATACTTATTTTATCATCAAAACCTATATCATTACATAACTTGGAAATTATCAACCCTCTAAATTGTGCATCTAAAGAACCTGACAAAATTCCATTTTCCCTATTTTGCCAAGTTTTTCCCTGAGCTGTAAGCTCATCCATTTTTTTTAGAATATTAGGAAGATACGAATAGGTTTCTATGAAATGTTTGCCTTCTTTTTCGAAATAATTAATATACCATTGTACAAAATCTAAGACTTCTATTTCTGTTTTAAGCTCCACATTACTGAATTTATCTAATCTCCTTTTATCGCCAATAGTATCTAAAAAATATCTTTTTTCATCATAAAAATATTTGTCACAAATGTATTGTTTCCCAAATAAGTTTATTATGTGATTTTCAACCTCTAATATAGACATCCTTATTCCTGATATATCAATTCCTCCTACATCTAAAAAATTCATAAAAAAGGTTACAACAAAATCCTTTGTTTTTAAAACATATGTAGGGTCTCCGCCTGTTTTAATTCCTTTATACCCAAGGGGATTAAAATACAAATCAAATTCTTTAAATACTATTTTCTTCCTTTCTGATTTTAGCATAATTATCTTACATATTTTTAAAAACACTTATTCCGCAACCACTTACACATTGTAAATAGGTTTTGTATTGTCTAAAATCTCTTTAAGTTCTTTAGAGGCGTTGTAATATCTTTGTACATCTATACTTTCTGGGCGCATTTTTAATATCTCTTCTCGCCTATTTACAAATTTAGTCATAAAATCTTCATAACTACTATCATTACAAAGTCTTAGAATAGCAGCTTTCTTAAATTGCCAGAATTGCCCTAAAATTTCTGACAACTCCTCCCGTTCTGTTTTATCTTTAATATACTCATATAAAACATTTAAATCTTTCCATTTTTCAAAGAAGGGAAGGGCATCTTGTTTATAAAAAAGATTAAAAATATTCACGACCTCCTCATATTCTGAAATGTCTTTCCCATCATCAGAAAGTGTGTATCTTGTATCTTTTTGAACCCAAAAAGATTCATCAATATTTTCAGGTTTTACATCGCCAAATAACTTGTTTTTTGTCAGAATAGGTATTATTATGAGTTCCATTTCTATAAAATTAATAGC
>ERZ773010.2769-NODE-2769-length-10187-cov-2.159889_pt1 | contig 10187 bp, 12 predicted proteins | sample MGYA00580842_ERZ773010 | MGnify/ENA primary metagenome ERZ773010 (study PRJEB29015, sample SAMEA2737982) | human oral metagenome | biome: human oral; feature: human-associated habitat; material: dental | place: China | collected 2107 ...
CGTCGTCAAGCAGCAACAAACCACAATAGCGATGCGTTTCATCACTGCTCGCCTGGGATCAACCAGGTGAACTTCAAGCAGACCGTCTAAAAGAGTTAGGAATTCCTTTTGGTCCACTCTATGGCAAGTTGAAAAAAGGGGAGACGATTACTCTAGAAGATGGAACAATCGTGAATGGACAAGATTATATTTCACCAGATATTAAAGGTCGTGTTGTAACTATTTGCGGGGATACTCGTAAATGTGAAGCAAGTGAAATCTTAGCTTATCGTTCGGATGTACTGGTCCATGAGGCAACGTATGAAGGAGATAAAGGCCAACAAGCCTATCGTCATTTCCATTCAACAAGTCTTCAAGCAGCTGAAGTAGCTAAAAACGCTGAAGTCAAACGACTCTTGTTAACACATATTAGTGCTCGCTATATTGGAAAACAATCCCAAGAGTTAGAAGACGAAGCGAAAACAATCTTTGAAAATGTACAAGTTGTAAAAGACTTCGACATTGTGACCGTTGAAAGGATTAAACATCATGAAGGACGCTAAATGGTTTACAAATCAAGTGGCTCTTGTCACTGGAGCAAGTGGTGGATTAGGTGCACAAATCGCAATTGAATTAGCTAAAAGAGGCGTGCAACTCATTCTTGTAGCTCGTAATATGACTAAACTAGAGCAAGTAGCCTCAAAATGCAGATTGAACACGTCTAAACCTGTCGATATTTATTCGTGTGATTTAACCGATGATGCGTCCATTAATCAATTACTAGGAAATCTGGATGCATCATACAAAATTACGATGGTCATCAACAATGCTGGTTTAGGTTACTTTAAATTAGCCAAAGACTTAAGTGAATCTGAAATTAGTGAAATGCTTCAGTTAAACTTGAATACATTAATTAAAATCACTCAGCATTTTGTTCCTCGTTTTATAGAAGCTAAGAGCGGAGTATTTGTGAATATTGCTTCTCAAGCTGGAAAATCAGCGACGGCTAAATCTTCCGTTTACTCAGCAACTAAATTTGGAGTGTTAGGGTATTCGAATGCACTACGTTTAGAATTAAAACCTTATGGCGTCCATGTAATGACTGTGAATCCTGGTCCTATTGCGACAGATTTCTTTGATAAAGCCGAGCCAACTGGAAAATACTTAGAGCAATTAGGCGCCGTAGTACTAGATCCAGTGAAGGTAGCAGGAGAAGTTGTTAAAGGAATTGAAAAAGAAAAACGTGAAGTAAATTTGCCAAAAACAATGAACTTTGCGAGTAAATTAAATGTTTTGTTCCCAAAAATAGGAGACAAACTATTAGGGAGTATTTTCAATAAAAAGTAGAGGAGGTGTACGATGAGTTTTGCAAATTATGCATGGAAGTTAAAAGAGAATGTGGATGAAGAACTCGTAACATCTCTTGCAAGTGAAAGTGGCATGTCTGAGAATCTCGTTCGGTTATGTGTGGAACGTGGGATTCAAACAGTAGAAGAGTTGCAAGAGTTTCTTTCGCCAACACCACATCTAATTCATGACCCATTCCTTTTACACGATATGGATAAAGCGGTAGGACGTATTCAAGAAGCTATTGAAAACGGTGAATTGATTCATATTTACGGCGACTACGATGCAGATGGGATTACAAGTACAACGATTCTCTACGAAACACTCGAAATGCTAGGAGCTCAAGTATCGTACTATTTACCAAATCGCTTTACAGATGGTTATGGTCCAAATATTCCAGCGTTCCAACGCGCAATCGAAGAAGGTCATACGCTTATTATTACGGTAGACTGTGGAATTGCAGCGCATGAACCAATTCGTTATGCGATGGAAAATGGTTGTGATGTGATTTTAACGGATCACCATGAGATTCCAAGTGAACTTCCGGAGGCTTTTGCGGTTGTTCATCCTCGTCATCCAGAGGCTAACTATCCATGCAAAGATTTATCAGGAGCTGGAGTAGCATTTAAGCTTGCTCACGCGCTTCTAGGAGAGTTTCCAGAAGAAATGGTAGAATTAGCAGCAATTGGAACAATTGCTGACTTAGTCAGTCTTACAGACGAAAATAGAACGATTGCTAAACTAGGAATCAATCAAATGAAACAAACGCAACGTATTGGGCTTGTGACATTGATTGAGAAGTTATCCGTTAAAGTTGATAAATTAGATGAAAAAACGATTGGTTTCCAAATCGGACCGCGTTTAAATGCGCTAGGTCGCCTTAGAGATGCTACACCAGGCGTTCAGTTGTTGACAACGTTTGATGATGAAGAAGCTCAGAGTATTGTTGATTTCATGCAATCGGAAAACGAAAGGCGTCAGGCAATCGTCAATCAAATTGTCGAAGAGGCCTCTCTACTTATTCAAGAACAAATGAATCAACCTATACTTGTGTTAGCTCAACAAGATTGGCACGAAGGTGTTCTTGGAATTGTAGCGAGTCGAATCGTCGAACAGACTGGTAAACCTACCATCGTATTAGGAATTAGTGAAGACGGACTAACTGCAAAAGGGAGCGGTCGTTCATTTGGTGAGTTTAATCTTTATGATGCGTTAACCAGTGTGAAAGATCATCTTTTAAAATTCGGTGGACATCATATGGCGGCAGGATTGACAGTTGAAACGATTATGCTTCCAACGATTATTGACGGGCTAGAAAAATATGCTAAAGACTATCAAGATTTATTGGATGCGAAGGCTACGTTAACGATTGATGAAGTTCTTCCACTAAAAGACATTACGGTTGATTGGATTGAATCATTAGCCAGCTTAAAACCATTTGGAACGGATAATCCAGAGCCTATTGTTTCATTAGAAGGAATCCAAGTGGCGTCTACTCAATTGCTAGGAGCGGATAAAAAACATTTGAAGCTTCATTTGAAAGAAGATAATTCTAAAAACACGCTACAAGCAATGGCCTTTAGTAAAGGGGAATGGGCATCTTCACTTCAACCAGATACCATGATTAGCATTGCTGGTACTTTAGAGATAAATGAATGGCAAAATAATCGTCTTCCTCAATTAATGGTGAAAGATATCGCTGTGAAAGGTAGAATCGTTATTGACTGGCGGACTTCGAAGATTACTAAAGATCATCTTGATGTTGAAAATGCCCTTTATTTAGCTTCAAATGAAGTGTATTTAAAAGAACTACAAACAAGAATTCCAAGTAATTCAAGCGTGATGGATTTTTCATCTTTTGTTTCCTCAAATGAGATTCCAACCGCAAATGCGATCGTGTTATTTGATTTACCTGAAAAGTGGAGGAAGTGGAAACTTTCTTTAAAATGGAATTTCCTCAAAAGCTTTATATCATCGCGTATACGAAGAACTCAGTTGTGACAACAGGAATTCCAGACAAGTCTAAGTTTGGTAGTGTTTATAAATATATTCAATCTCATGGACAACTTCCTTACAATGAAAAATTAGTTTCAGTCGCTAATTTCTTAAAAATTCCGATTGAACAATTTCGAGTTATATTAAAAGTGTTTTTTGAGTTAGAATTTGTTAAAATAGAAAACGGACATTTGTTTATTCATACAAGTCCTAAAACGAATGACTTGGAAGAGTCAGTTTTATTAAAGAAGTTAAAAGAACAATTATTGCTTGAAAAAAAATTCAATTATAGTCAGTTTCAAGAATTGAAAAATTGGATTGAATCGCAATAGGATAAATAAAAGGAGGAGTTCTTGATGAACTTGAAAGAATATATTGCTAGCGTTCCAAATTATCCTAAAGAGGGTATTATTTTTCGTGATATTTCTCCATTAATGGCAAACGGAAAAGCTTATCAATATGCAACCCAACAAATTGTTGACTATGCACGTAAAATAGGTGCTGAAATGATTGTTGGACCAGAAGCACGTGGATTCATCGTTGGATGTCCTGTAGCGTATGAATTAGGAATCGGATTTGCTCCAGCGCGTAAAAAAGGGAAATTACCTCGTGAAACAGTAGCTGTTGAATATGATTTAGAATACGGATCAGCAGAATTACACTTACACAAAGATGCTGTAAAACCTGGTCAAAAAGTTCTTATCTGTGATGACTTATTAGCAACAGGTGGAACAATGGCTGCCGCTGCAAAATTAGTTGAAAAACTTGGCGGTGAAGTAGTTGGTTTAGCGTTCTTAGTAGAGTTAACAGACTTAAAAGGTCGCGAAAAAATTAGCGAATACGACATCTTCACATTAATGGAATACACTGAAGACGAAAGATAATGAAAAAAAGAAGACTTCCTTAGCAACTAGGCTACGGAAGTCTATTTTTTATTTTCTTAATTCTTCTAAAAGAGATTTTGCAGTTTCTTGATTTAAGTGAGGAGCTTTACTAAGCAAGTTCATCAGCAGTGGAAGTTCTTCTTCGGTTGCTCCAACTGTTAGCCCTAAGGATTTCGCTTGAAGTCTCATATGTCCTTTTTGAATACCATCTGTTACAAGAGCTCTTACAGCAGCAAGGTTTTGCGCTAAACCAATCGAGGCGATAATTCCTGCTAGATCAACAGCACTTGGATGACCGAGTAACTCGTGTGCAAATTGTGCACCTGGATGAATGGCAATTGAACCTCCAACCGTTCCAACAGGAAGTGGAAGAGTGATAGTTCCCACTAAGTTCCCTGCCTCATCTTTTGTCCAGTTTGTCAGTGGTTGATATTGGCCGCTTAAACTTGCATAAGCGTGAGCACCAGCTTCGATTGCTCGCCAGTCATTTCCAGTAGCGATGACAACAGAATCAATACCGTTCATTATCCCTTTGTTATGTGTAGTTGCACGGTAAGGATCCGCTTTTGAAAATTCACTTGCTAAAACGATTCGATCTATCACATCTTCACCTTTAGTAGTTTTCGTATCCAAGATTCTTGGAGAGAGCACGCATTTAGCAGTGACAACGGAGTTTGTTGCAAGGTTTGATAGGATAGCCATAATGCTTTCGCCGCAAGTCATTGCTTCAATTGGAGAGACAAGTGCTTCGAGGATGGTATTCAGCATATTTGCTCCCATTGCTTCCTTTGTATCAACTGATACATAGAAAATGTAGAATCGTTCTTTGTCAGTAGACTTTTCTTCTACCCAGATATCTCGTAAACCACCACCGCGTTTGACGATGGAAGGGTGCGCGTTATCAGAAATCGAAAATAATGATTCTTTCTGTTCCTCAAGTTTAGTTTTTACTTCTTCTAGTGTTAGAGGAGATTTTACAATTGCAATTTCTCCAATCATTTCGCGCTTTTCTTGAATCGTTATGGTTCCGCCAGCTAAGTTGATTAATTTTGAAGCGTAACTCGCTGCAGCAATAACAGAAGGTTCTTCCGTTACCATTGGAACGATATAACTTTTTCCGTTTACGATTAATTCAGGAACAATTCCATAGGGTAGGCCGTATATTTCAATTTGGTTTTCGACCATTTGATTTGCGATGGACTCTGGTAGTACAAGACCTTTTTCGAGTAGTGATTTGGTTTCGTTAGATAAGTTTGGATGATTTAATAAAGCTTCTTTTCTTTCTTCAAGAGATTTTTGATAAAACTTGTAAAAAGGGTTATTTTGCATCGATGTGCTCCTTTCATGCTTTCATTCAGTATAACAAATTTTCAGTGTTTGCGGGTATGATACAGGTAAAATTTTTAAAAATGAGGTACACTAGTAAACGTGGAAGGAGAGATTTTATGGAATTTATTCGTGAAGTGAATGGTCGACGTCTGATTTTAGTGGCGGATGAAGACTATCAAAAGGAAGCAGAAGAGTTGCTTACTTTCGTAGGAGAATATTTTGAGGAGAATTGGGACGAGGTCGATACTTTAATTCCAATTCATTATGGACAAGTGAAAGTCATTCCTAAAGGGGAAGATTTTCAAGTAGTGGTTCAAAATTACGAGCATAAACTATTAGATGAATGGGTAGAAGATTTCTCTTATTTCTTAGATATTATTCGTAAAACGATTCAAACAGGAAAACGTACGAAAACATTAGGCCGTCTGATTCCATTTCGTTTCGATGGACCATTAGTGATTGCAAACCATACGTTTGAAGTGGATGAGTGGTATGCACACCGTTTTGATGATGAAACTTGGTATATTGCTCCAATCGATCAAACGATTGATCCTCAACCACTAGAAGGAAATCAAGCTTATGAAATCTTTCCAGATTATCCAGAATTATATAATATAATGCATTTACCAACTGACTATATTACCTTATTCAAAGGGCATGACATTGTTTCAGTATTGAATACAGATAGCGAAGATGTATGGAACTAGGCAATTTCGAAAGGATGTACTATGGTAGAATCAATTTGTCGTATGAATCATGTTGTGAAGGCGTATGAGTGTAATTGGAAAGGAGAGTTATCTCTAAGTCATGTTGTTGGGATTATGATGCTAGCGTCTCGTAAACAAGAGCGTTCTTTAGCACACCCCGATTTAATTTATCAAAAAGGCTTATCTTGGATTGTGATTCAAAACCAATTAATGGTTAATCGTCTTCCTAAATTAGAAGAAGAAATTATTGTAGAAACTGAACCAGTTGGATATAACAAGTTCTTTACATTCCGTCGTTATACAATTTTGTCTTTAGACGAAGAAGTGCTAGTAGACGCATTAACGACTTTCTCAATGATTAATATTGAAGAGCGAAAACTCATCTCACTAGATGAAGAAGTGCTTAACGAATACCCAATTGAGAATAAAAAGGATAATCGTCGGAATCCAAGAGTTCCAAAAATCGACTTAGAAAAAGCAAATGTTCAAACATACCGCGTTCGCTTGAATGATATCGATTATAATCACCATGTAAATAACGCAAAGTATTTCGATTGGGTGATGGATAGCCTTGGCATGGAATTTATTAAGACTCATTCTTTAAAATCAGTTCTTGTAAAATATGATAAGGAAATTTTACCTGAAGCTACAGTTAAGAGTTTTTATGAAATTCGTGAAACTGGAAATGGGGTTCAAACATTGCACCAATTGGAATCCGATGATCAAAAATGTTGCCACTTATCTCTTGAATGGGAAGTGAAGTAAAATCCTTGTATTTTCATAGGAAATAGGGTATAATACTTTTTGTGTAAAATATGCAGCAGAAATATAGAAGCTCGTCAACAGTCCTAGCCTTTAGGGTAAGGTAGTAACCACGGCTGCAAAGGTGAACCCTTGTAGTGACTGCACGAATCGAAGATTTCGCGATTATTTTACTCCAAAAAATAAACAATTATTGGAGGAATGTTCAATGTCACGTTACACTGGACCAAGCTGGAAGTTATCTCGTCGTTTAGGCATTTCACTTTCAGGAACAGGAAAAGAAATCGCTCGTCGTCCATACGCACCAGGTCAACACGGACCAAATAGCCGTAAAAAATTATCTGAGTATGGTCAACAATTACAAGAAAAACAAAAATTACGTCATATGTACGGTATGAACGAACGTCAATTTGCTACTTTATTCAAAAAAGCTGGCAAAATTAAAGAAGGTAAACATGGTGAAAACTTCATGGTTCTTCTTGAACAACGTTTAGATAACGTAGTATACCGTTTAGGTTTAGCAACTACTCGTCGTCAAGCTCGTCAATTAGTAAACCACGGTCACATCACTGTGAACGGTAAACGCGTAGATATCCCTTCATTCCAAGTACAAGTTGGCGATGTTGTGGGTGTTCGTGAAAAATCACGTAACTTAACAATCATTAAAGAAGCTTTAGAAGCTTTATATGGTCGTCCAGAGTTCGTTACTTTCGACGAAGATAAATTAGAAGGTTCATTAAACCGTCTACCATTACGTGACGAGTTAACTTCTGAAGTTGACGAATCACTAGTCGTTGAATACTATAACAAACTTGGCTAATCTTATTAGACAAGTTCAAAACTGGAATTCACTATTGTGGATTCCAGTTTTTTTATTTATAATTTTTATGAAAGTATAGTAAATAATCATGATAGAAAGAGGTAGTATCAAATGATTCGTTATGTTGAAAATCCAGTTGTCACTTTAGAAGCGGTTCTGCCTTTATATGAAGCAGTAGGATGGACAAATTACACGCAAAATCCAGGAATGCTTGAAGTTGCTTATAAAAATTCGCTTCATGTATTAGCAGCGTTTAATGAGGAAGGAATACTCGTTGGAGTACTGCGTGCGGTTGGAGACGCGGCGTCTATTCTGTTTATTCAAGATATTTTAGTGTACCCTGAATACCAACATCAAGGAATAGGAACAAAATTGTTACAACAGACTCTAGAAAAGTACAAGAATGTGTATCAAATTCAACTAGCAACTGATGATTTAAAGAAAACAGTTTCTTTTTATGAATCTAATGGGTTCACAAGTCTAACATCTCTAAATTGCGTTTCTTTCATGTATACAGGTAACCAGTGAGCAAACTTTACTAACTTTTTATGATTTTATGTTAGAATGAGAGTGTAAATTAAAAGGAAAGAGTGGATACAATGCAATTAACAATTGATAAAAAAGCACAAGCATGGTTCGAAGAAGAAATGGGTGTATCTAAAGAACGTGGTGTTCGTTTCCTGGGTAAAGTATACGGATGCAGTCCAATTCATGAAGGCTTCTCTTTAGCTGTTGAAGTAGATGCTCCAAGTAATCCTTATGTGAGCGTTGAAGAAAATGGTATTACTTACTTTGTTGAAACTGGAGATGAATGGTTTTTCCAAGGACATAATTTAGAAGTAAGCTTTGATGAGAAATTGAAAGAGCCAAGCTACAATTATACAAAAATTGCCGACTTAGGTTGATAAAAAGAAGGGAGTCATTGAGTGCGTGACTCCCGTTTTTATTGGACATTTTTGCCTATGTAGAGTACAGTTAGGTAGTTATGAAATGAAGAAAGGATTTATGCAATGACAGAACCTGCAGTAAAATATAGATTGATTAAAACAGAAAAACATACAGGCGCTCGTCTTGGAGAAATCATTACACCTCATGGTACTTTTCCAACACCGATGTTTATGCCGGTTGGAACACTAGCCACCGTAAAATCAATGTCTCCAGAAGAATTAGATGAAATGGGCGCTAATATCATTTTAAGTAATACCTATCATTTATGGTTACGTCCTGGTGCGGATATTGTAGACGAGGCTGGTAAACTCCATAACTTCATGAATTGGAAGAAAGGAATTCTAACCGATTCAGGTGGTTTCCAAGTATTTTCGTTAAGTGATATGCGTCGTATTGAAGAAGAGGGGGTTCATTTTAGAAATCATCTCAATGGATCTAAATTGTTCTTATCGCCTGAAATTTCAATTGATGTTCAAAACAAATTAGGCGCAGATATTATTATGAGTTTTGACGAATGTCCTGATTTTCATCATACACATGATTATGTGAAAGACTCGATTGCTCGTACTACTCGTTGGGCAGAGCGTGGATTAAAGGCGCATAAGTCACCAGACACACAAGCATTATTTGGTATCTTACAAGGTGCAGGCTATAAAGATTTACGTATTGCTCATGCTAAAGACATGATTTCTCTTGATTTCCCAGGATATTCTATTGGTGGATTATCTGTTGGTGAAACAAAGCAAGAGATGAATGAAGTGTTGGATTACTTAACCCCACTGATTCCTTCTAATAAACCTCGCTATTTAATGGGAGTAGGTTCACCCGACTCATTAATCGATGGTGTCATTCGTGGAGTAGACATGTTTGACTGCGTATTACCAACACGTATTGCGCGTAACGGTACATGTATGACTAGTAGCGGACGTCTAGTAGTCAAAAATGCGAAATATGAACGTGATTTCCGTCCATTAGATGAGAAATGTAATTGTTACACATGCCGTAATTATACACGTGCTTATATTCGTCATTTATTTAAAACAGATGAAACATTCGGATTACGCTTAACCAGTTATCATAACTTGTACTTCTTATTAAACTTAATGAAGCAAGTACGCCAAGCAATTATGGATGATAACTTATTAGAGTTTAGAGAAGCGTTCTTTGAAGAATATGGCTTCAACAAAGAAAATGCTAGAAATTTCTAATTCTTATAGAAAAATCCGGTCATTTTTGTTAAAGTAAGACTATAGATTTAAAGAAATGAGGAAAGATTATGGATCAAACAACATTATTAATTTTATACGTAGTAGTAGCGGGTGGAGCATTCTGGTTCTTTGGACGTAAACAACGTCAAAGAGTTAAAGAGATGCAGGAAAGAATGGATGCCATTAAACCAGGTGATAGCGTTGTTAC
>ERZ773010.2771-NODE-2771-length-10176-cov-26.393538_pt1 | contig 10176 bp, 11 predicted proteins | sample MGYA00580842_ERZ773010 | MGnify/ENA primary metagenome ERZ773010 (study PRJEB29015, sample SAMEA2737982) | human oral metagenome | biome: human oral; feature: human-associated habitat; material: dental | place: China | collected 2107 ...
CTTCTCCTCACATCATTGCCATGGTGGGCGTGCCGGGGGCGGGCAAGTCGCAATTCGCGGCTGAGTTTTCTGAGATGTTTCATGCACCGCATTTGGACTCTGGTATCCTAACGGCATTGTCTGATGATGAGACGGCTGTTAATTATGCCAGTGGCGCGCTCCTCAAAGAATTGATGAAGACTCATCAAACTATCGTATTTGAGGGAGCGACGGAGAAGCGAGCCTGGCGGGTTGAGCTCGCCAAGGCGGCCCGTGCTGCTGGTTATAAGATTCTCTTTGTCTGGGTGCAGACCGACCTGGCGACTGCCAAGATGCGCTGGCTCAAGGCCAACGATAACGATGAAGCAACGTTTGACACTAAGCTCAAACAATTCTCACCGCCACATCCCAGCGAGCCATGCGTCGTCATCAGCGGCCGTCATACCTACAATACACAGGCGCGCACCTTGCTTAAGCGCCTAGCCGACGTTCGCCCAAACACCATAGCTACCCCGACCCAACCGCAGGCTACCCAGATTGATACTCCCAAGCGCCGCCCACAGCGCCCAGTCCTCAACCGTATCCGTGTCAGCTAGGGGTGTATATGCCAATAATTACCGATGCTGAGTTTGGCGAGATCACAGTGAGGCGCTCGCACTTGGCGCGTCAGGTGTCGCTAAAAATCGCACCAAACGGGCAACTGCGGATCAGCCTGCCAACGTACACACCGCTCCTCGCAGCAAAGATGCTTATCAAATCCTCCCGACCGCGTATTCGCAAGCTCCTGGCTGAACATCAACAAGGTCACGACTACACGCACGATCAGCCAATTGGTAAAAGCCATCACCTGATCATCGAGACGCAGCCTACGCTCACCGAACCCATCATCAAGCGCTCCGGCACCCGCATCCTCGTCAAGCTACCGCCCGGCACCGACATTACTACTCCAGCCATCCAGCAGCGTATTCGCGAAGTTGTCATCACAGCGCTACGCAAAGAAGCCAAAAGCTACCTGCCGCGGCGACTGAAATTCCTGGCTGAGGAACACGGCTTTTCCTATCAAGCCGTCAAGCTGACGCACGCCTCGAGCCGCTGGGGTAGCTGCTCGTCGCGCGGCACGATTAGCCTGAATATCGCGCTGATGAACCTGCCGTTTGAGCTGCTTGATTATGTATTGATTCACGAGCTGGCTCACACCCGCCAGATGAACCACTCCGACGCGTTCTGGCGAGAGGTTGCGGCCATCGACCCGGCCTACAAAACACACCGAGCGGTGCTAAAAAATCATACGCCTCACGTGTAGCATGTGCTATACTAAATCATATGAAACAAGGGATGGGCAGGTGGCGCACGAGGCGCAGTCAGCAGCACGCACGCAACGAGACGAATGCGACGCCAGAGCATAGCCAGATGATGACGTTGGTAAATAGCTTGACTGATGCGGTGCTGAGTACTGATGCTCACGGCGTCATCACGATTTATAATGCGGCGATGATCGGCCTGCTGGATACCAACGCCACGCTCCACGGCCACCACATTAACGAAATATTTCAATTACAGACGCTGGGTAAAACGCCAATCAATGTGTTTGAAGAACTGAGTAAGTCGCCATCAATCCGTACCCGTGATGATCTGATCCTGCCACTCCGTGATGGCGATCAGTTGCGGCTGGAGGCGACCTTTGCGCCGATCTTGGGCGGTAGCTCGAGCGCTGACGGCTATGTGTTAATTCTGCGCGACGTCACCAAGATAAAAAGTCTCGAACAGGAGCGTGATGAATTCATCAGTGTCATTAGCCACGAACTACGCACACCGGTGGCCATTGCCGAGGGGGCGCTCGACAACGCTCGATTGCTCGCCGAAAAAGGCTACACCCAAAAGGTGCACGAAGCGCTGGTGGCGGCACATGATCAAGTGATGTTTCTCGCCAAAATGATCAATGACCTTAGCACCTTATCGCGCGCCGAGCGTGGAGCGGCGGACGAGACGGAGTCAATTGATTTGATGGAGCTGGCCGGCACATTACACAGTGAGTTTGCACCGCGAGCGGCCGAGAAGGGACTGCGGTTTGACCTCGACGTCAGTGCGCAGATTGGCGTGATTACAGCTTCACGACTGTACTTGACCGAGCTACTGCAAAATTTCATCATCAATGCTATCAAATATACGCCTCACGGCGGGGTGACGCTGCGAATGCATCGGCATGATGGCATGGTGCAGTTTGCGGTCATTGATACCGGGATAGGCATCGGCAAGACTGACCAGAAAAAGATTTTCCAGCGGTTTTACCGAGCCGAGGACTACCGTACCCGCGAAACCAGCGGCACCGGCATTGGACTCTATGTTGCGGGTAAGTTAGCACACAAGCTCGGCTGCACCATCTCTGTTAAAAGCCGACTCAACCATGGTTCGACATTTAGCTTTGAGCTGACCGATCCAGACACATCCGCATGAAACCGCCCTTGCAATCACGCCCCAGACACGCTACAATAGACTTGACAGTCTGCTAAGAAGCAGACTTTTAAATTGGGAGAAGCTATGGCACAAAAAAACGCAGCAGGATCAAAGACGACCGTTCGCCGCATTACCGCGAAAGATGACGGGACGAAGCAGTCGTCACCACATACATCAAAAGCAACCACAACCACCCAAAAAACTACCAGTAAGACCGCCAAAAAAACGGTGACAGCAGCCACTGCCTCACCAAAACAGCCAAAAACTACGGCCAAAAAATCCGCCAAGAAATCAGGCGACGTTGGCTATTTCAAGGGTGCATGGCAGGAGCTCAAGCTGGTACGCTGGCCAACTCGTTCAGCGACCTGGAGCATGACGGCGGCGGTGCTGGTGTTTACACTGATCTTTGTGGTACTGATCTTGCTGCTTGACGCTGCATTCAACTGGGGCTTTAATCAAATTTTGAAATAGGAAAGGGAATTTATGTCATCAAATCGCTACGATTCAACCCGCTCATGGTACGCCATTCACACCTACTCGGGCTATGAGGAAAAGGTCGCTGAGTCCATCCGCCAGCGCATCAACGGCGTCGACATGGCCGACAAGATCTTTGACGTCATGGTGCCGAAAGAAAAGCAAATTCAGATCAAAAACGGCAAGCGCAAGGTCGTCGATGCCAAGATCTTTCAGGGCTATGTGCTGGTCGAGATGAAGCTGACCGACGAGACGTGGTACATCGTCCGCAACACACCGGGTGTGACTGGCTTCGTTGGTGCTGACACCACGCCAACACCGGTGTCGGACAAAGAAATTGCCAAGATCAAAAAGCGCATGGGTGTCGAAGAGCCAAAGCATCAGATCGATTTCTCAGTCGGTGAAGTGGTCTCCATCATTGACGGGCCGTTCAAGGGCTTTGATGGGTCAATTGCAGAAATTGATGCCGTCAAGGGCAAGATCAAGGTCATGGTCAGTATGTTTGGCCGCGATACACCAGTCGAGCTGGACGCGCTGCAGGTCAAGAAAGTTTAGCTGCCTGATCATCTAGCCGTGCAGCGATACACCACCAAGCTACCAAACATCTTTGGCTTCAACTACCTCGCTACTTTTGGCGAGGTAGTGTTGCACAGCAAAGAGGACCAGCGCCACCGTAATTACCCCGAGTAGCACCGCCGCGATCGGCCACTGCCTAGCATCATACATCGCCATGATAAGAACTGGCACTGTCCCGATGCCACACGCCAATATCTTGCCAAACAACAGGGTCGCCAGTGTCACTCGACTATGACACAACCGAATACTGCGCTTCAATAGATACGAGCCGCAGCGCCCCAGCCAATACGGCAGCATTATCACCACACCCAACACCGCGACTGTCATCACCGACATCAACATCAGCTGCACGACTTGCAACATAAACGGTACTGCACGAGGCGTCGTATCAATCGGCGTAGCGGGCGGGGTAGGCGTCGACTGAGCTACCTCTGGCGATACACCGAGCTGCATGAGCAAGCCACTGCGCGCCAGCCACAACAGCCCAGCACCAACGATAGCTGCGTAGGTAAAAATTAGCAGGCTATAAGCGAGCGCACCAAACATATTGATAAGGCGACGAACTGGTTTGATGCCACGAGCGTTCATGCTTGTATTCTAGCACAATTTTCGTTATAATACAGTGGTTACGCACAGAAAAAGTAAGAGGAAACTATGGCAAAGAAAGTTATCGGTAATCTAAAATTACGTATCCCTGCCGGACGGGCAACCGCTGGACCACCAGTCGGTTCAACCCTGGGTCAGTGGGGACTAAACATGATGGATTTCATCAATCCATTCAACGACGCCACCAAAGATATGATGGGCAAGGACGTCATCGTTCATATTCAGGTGTTTGAAGACCGCACTTTTGCGTGGAAGAGTCTGGGGCAGCCAGTAGATGATATGATCCGCGAGAAAGCCGGCATTCAAAAGGGTTCAGGCAAGCCACACGCCGAGAAGGTCGGCACAATCACTCGCGCTCAGCTTCAGGAAATTGCCGAAGCAAAGATGGATCAGCTAAACGCCATCGACATCGAAGGCGCGATGAAAGTTGTCGCTGGCTCCGCTCGCTCGATGGGCGTAGAGGTCGTCGACTAAATCCACATCTGTTCACCCAAAATTGCTCCCTGCCGTGGGAGCAATTTTATTATGCTATAATCATCTGATGATTACCAACAACTTACTTGATACTACGGTTATCGAGGCACTGCGAGCCGACAAGCTCGTCGTCGCACCAACGGACACTATTTATGGCCTGCTCGCTCAAGCTGATAGTCCGAAGGCAGTTGATGAGCTATACCGCGTGCGCCAGCGCGACCGCACCAAATCCTGCATCATCCTGCTTGGCAGCACCAATGACATTCCCGAAATCACCGCCGATCAGCGACATATCTATAATCAGCTATGCCGCGAACGGCCAACCACTATTGTCGTTAGGGTTAGCCCAGACGTTATGCCGCACCTCGTGCGCACTGATGCAACCTTGGCATTTCGCGTCGTGCCGTTAGGGACGGTATTATCCGAGCTAATTCAATGCGTTGGCCCACTACTCGCACCGAGTGCTAACCTCGCGGGGCAGCCGCCAGCCACCACAATCAATGAGGCGATCGCGTACTTTGGCAATCAGGTAGCTGTCTACGTTGACAGTGGGGAAGTTGCAGAAGCGGCGCCTTCACGGATCATCAAATTTACTGACGACGGGCAGCTGGTTGCCTTGCGGCAATAATTTCCACTACAGCCGACCAAGCGCCCGACGCCTTGTCTCGTAGCCTATGAACTACGACTGCTTGAATGGCCACACTAGCTCTAGCTCTGGTCGCATCTCGGCAATGCGCATCAGCTCGTTGTACTTAGCGATACGCTCAGAGCGCGACATCGAACCAGTCTTGATCTGGCCCGTACCGAGTCCGACCGCCAGATGAGCAATTGTCACGTCCTCGGTCTCGCCCGAGCGATGGCTCATCACCGTATTCCAGCCGGCCTTTTTCGCCATCATCACCGCCTGAATCGTCTCGCTCAATGTGCCAATTTGATTTGGCTTGATCAAAATCGCATTGCCAGCCTTTTCAGCGATCGCCCGGTCCAGCCGCATCACATTCGTCACCAACAAATCATCACCGACCAGCTGCGTCGTCGAACCAAGCTCCGTCGTCAACGTCTGCCAGTCGTGCCAGGCTTCCTCGTCCAGCCCATCCTCGATCGACACCACCGGATACTCAGCCCGCAGCTGCTTGTACATCTTGATCATACCATTCACGTCGAGCGTGCGATGCTCCGTCTCTAGCCGATACTGGCCATCGCCCTCATGGAATTCGCTCGAGGCCACGTCAAGCGCAAAGGCAAAGTCCTGCTCCAACTTGTAGCCAGCCTGCTGAATCGCCCGTGCTAGCAGCTTGACCGGCTCCATATTGCCACCGCGCACATGTGGTGCGTAGCCGCCTTCATCACCAACAGTCGTCGGGTAGCCCTCGGCCTTGAGCACCTTCGCCAGCGCGTGAAACACCTCGGCACTCATCCGCATCGCGTCCTCAAACGTCGATGCGCCGACTGGGATGATCATGTATTCCTGAATATCCGTCGCACCCAGCGCGTGCTGCCCGCCGTTCATCACATTGATCATCGGCATCGGCAGGCTCATCGTGCCAGCATTCGCCAGCTGATTGACATAGACAAAAAGCTCAATACCCTTAGACTCAGCCGCCGCCTTGGCAACTGCCAGGCTGACCGCTAGGATCGCGTTCGCTCCAAGCCGCCCCTTATTCAGCGTACCGTCCAGCTGCCGCATCCGCTCATCAACCCGATGTTGCGCAAACGGATCCATGCCACGCAGCGCCCGCGCAATCTCGGTATTGACATGCTCGACCGCCTTGAGCACACCCTTACCACCATACGCCAAGTCGCCGTCACGCAGCTCGACCGCCTCGTGCGAACCAGTACTGGCGCCCGACGGCACTGCCGCCCGCCCGAACGAGCCATCGCTCAGCCGAACATCAGCCTCCACCGTCGGATTACCCCGAGAATCTAAAATTTGTCGTGCGTGAATGTCTGTGATTGTGATATTGTTCATACCTGCTATTGTAGCAGAGACGAAAGAGCAGGGGCAAGCGGGTTATAGACTATAGATGTACCGCCTCATTACCGCAGATCGGGATCATACTACCATACATAAATAACTCATGCTTGCCCCAACAACAGTGGTAGTATATAACTAATCCCATGGAACACGACCGATTTAAAAAAGTAACCCGCATAGATTTACTCTCGGAGCTATACGATCCATCGTTTTGGGGCAATGTCGAAAGCATCAACCGAGATCTCGCCGCATACAGCAGTGAAAAACTAGAGGATATACCGCCAGGATATCACCCCGACAAACTAACACGAGATTTCTCAACATGTTATTTCAACCCGCAGTACCTCGGCGAAACAGCCACCGTGACAATCGCTCACGAATTACCAGACGGTGGGCTTGGTGTTGAACAGATGAATGGCGAGCTAGGACCATTTACCTATACAACCGTTTCAGCTAAAGGGTGTGTTGCTGATGTCGATATCACCACCGAACAACGCGTGGTCGCACTAGCAATTGGCGACAAAGCCATCCCTTTTTCACCAGAAACCTTACTGCAACTTGATGTCGACAAATTCATATCAAATGAGAAACCCGGAGATACGTTCTCGTATATTTTAAGCCAAGTCCGTGAAATTGATATCCTACTGGCGAAACGGCGCTATCAGATCGCTTCGCCCGAAGAGCAGGCCATGCTCATCCAAAATACGCTCGACAATATCAACAACTATCTCGACGTCATTGCTAACGATAATACGGTATCAATCGTAACGCTACACCCCAACCTAAGCTATGACGATAGCACTATTAGCGCTCAATATATTTCCGTAATAATGAAGGACAATTACCCACATTTTGCAATACTCGACCTCAACGGTGCTTCTCACGCTATCTCGCGTGACAATGTTATTGACATTGAAATAACTGATGAGTTGGTCGATGCCAACGAAAGAATCGACGTTATTGATTTCTTAAATGATAAGGCAACACAAAACATAATATATAAAATCGAAGACACGGCAGCTTATTCTGATGAAGATGATTTTAACAAACTAATAGAAGATCTAGAGGCTGTCGTCGGTAGTGATTTTTGCGAAAACGGTGTATTTTCTGGACAAGGCATTGTATACCGGAAAACTCCTTCGGGCGCTATTCGCGATGAGATCACCTCGTTCACCCAACTGCGATCTGATGGATTTGATATGTTTGAAGTAGATGGCAAGGAGCGACTGGTTATCGTCTTAGAAAATATTGACGACAAATCACCTGACGATTTACTCTTTATCATTCCTGATAGCATGTACCTCAACAAGTGCATTCGTCAGGATAAGCCGAATATCGTACCGTCTAAACCCGACCACAACTTGATTGATAATTTACATAACACCGCGGCCCTCGCGACTGAGCTTATTGAAAGCAACGAATTCATTAACGCCCGTCTCGGGCGACAGCAAAAAATGCTTGAAGACGTTATCGACGAGGTACGATCAGAGCTATATCACATCTTCGATACGTTATATCGAGGAAATGCGATATACTGCACGGCAAAGACGTATTGGGCGATCGACATCAACGCCTACGAGTCAGGTTCATACTCACCAGGAGAAATTGCTGAGTTACCGGCCGCGATATCTGAACCTAGCGAGGAGCCGTTTGAGGTTTGCGGCGACACCATCAGCCTCGTCATACCGGAGATGGCCGAGCGTGAGGAAAAGATAACTTCAATAGCAGATTTTCCACTCAGCCATGGACAGCCAATGCTACAAATCAAAGACATGAGCGATAGAGGACTTGTCTATCTCATACCGATCAAAAGTGTATCTGGTATCATGCCTCTTACCCGAAGTGATGAGACAAATGACTAGCCACAAACACCTCATCATGTTATAATTAACCCATCATCAAATCAATGCTGGGAGGCAGATTCGCCCGAGGTCGCGAGTCGCCGCTTGTACCACAGAAAGGATTAGTATGGCCAAGAAAGCCGAGCTGCTAGAAAAAGCAGCAGAACTACAACTAACGGTCAGCGAGAATAACACTATCGCTGAGATTGAGGCGGCAATTGCCGAGGCTGAATCAGGCGCGCCTGAAGACAGCAAGTCGCACGACACCAAAGATAAAGACGTTATCGCCGAGCGCGAGGCCGTCGTTGCCAAGGCTGGCAAACGCAGCCAAAAAGCCCTCGACGAGGCTGCCGAGAAAGCCGAAAAGGAAGCCCGCAAAGAAGCTGGTGACACCACGCCGCAGTCTGACGACGCCGAAGCGCATGTTAAGAAAGGCCCAAAGCCAATCACGCGCCCGCGCCTGGAGCGCCGCGGCAAGAAATACCAGGAAGCTGCGAAGAAGATTGAGAAAAATAAACTGTACAGCCTTGATGAAGCGTTGAAACTGGCGACCGAGACCAGCCCGGTCAAGTTCGACGCCAGCGTTGAAATCCACGTTCGCTTGGGCGTCGATCCGCGCCAAGCCGACCAGAACGTCCGCTCGACCGTAGCGCTGCCGCACGGCACTGGCAAGGACGTTCGCGTGGCGGTGTTCGCGCCAGAGTCAGAGCATACGGCCGCTAAGAAAGCCGGCGCTGACATTATCGGCGATGAGGAATTCCTGAAGCAACTGGACAAGGAAGAATTGAACTTTGATATCTTGGTCGCCACGCCGCAATACATGCCGAAGCTTGGCAAGTACGCTCGGCTGCTCGGTCCGCGCGGTTTGATGCCAAATCCAAAGTCCGGCACCGTTGCCACCGACGTCGCCAAAGCCGTGTCTGAAGCCAAGGCCGGCAAGGTCGAGTACCGCGTCGATAAGCAGGCCATCGTCCACTTGGCAATCGGTAAGGTTTCGTTTGGCGCTGATAAGTTGGCAGAGAATACCCGCGCCTTCCTCGCCAGCCTGAACGCCCAAAAGCCATCCAGCCTCAAGGGCATTTACGTCAAATCTATCGCTATCGCCACCACTATGGGGCCGAGCGTAAAGGTTGAAACTTCACTGTAAGGTTGGCCTGTTTAATATAAAACGCGCTTCACACCTGAGGCGCGTTTTATATTGCAATAACCGTGTAGTATGATATAATAACCCAATGAGTGAATTATTACCAAATACTAAGAACCAGTCCGAAGCTGCCACCGCTAACTGGCGTAATGAGGCAAACTGTCTCGGAAGTGACCCAGACACGTTCTTTCCAGAATCTAAAGATAAACGATACGCCAAAGACGCTCTCGCAGTTTGCCGTAAATGCGAGGTCAAGGATGACTGTCTTGATCACGCGATTGAGAACGATGAAAAATATGGCATCTGGGGCGGCATGACACCAGAGGCAAGGAAGAAGCTATCTCGACGCAGCAGAAATACACAAACCCGCCATCGTATACATAAAAATTCATAAATTAACCCTGAATCATCTTGCATCCCGTTGTCATTTCTGCTACAATTCTAATGAACATTACCAAAGACAGCGCGCGACCGAAGGGAACTGAGGTATAAACATGCCGCCGAGGGATGAAACGAACAGTTTTATTTGACGTCTTTGGTAGTGCGAGAATCAAAGACGTTTTTGTTTGCTCGGCTAATGCCTAGAAAACGAGAACCCGATTCTCCATTACCGCACGTTAACAAATCGGTCGAATCACACAAGAACCAATCAA
>ERZ773010.2773-NODE-2773-length-10175-cov-5.159585_pt1 | contig 10175 bp, 10 predicted proteins | sample MGYA00580842_ERZ773010 | MGnify/ENA primary metagenome ERZ773010 (study PRJEB29015, sample SAMEA2737982) | human oral metagenome | biome: human oral; feature: human-associated habitat; material: dental | place: China | collected 2107 ...
TTTTAAATTTCAATTAAACAAATTTCCTTTATTTAAGCTATTTATTTATTACTAGGGAGGTCTTTTTTAAACTATAATTAAATAAATTTAGCTGTTTAAAAAAAAATATTATATTTGCTGACAAATATCATATAATTATGCTGATAGAACATCACATTGAGATTGAACATAATTTTCAGAATATTTTCTGTGAAAAGTCTTTTGAGGAATGTCTTTCAGAGGAGGATTTTCAGAGATACTTAAATAAAAAGAAAGTTATCTCTATTCCAAAAGGCAAGCTAGTTTTCGCTGAAGGTGAGATGCCAAAAGGCGTTTTTTTCATACAAAAAGGCGCGATAAAACTCTATAAAATGGGGTTTAATAAAAAACAGCAGATTCTGCGCTTCGCGAAGGAGGGCGACCTCATCGGTTATCGTTCACTACTTTCAGAGGAGGAATTTGGTGCGTCAGCAGAAGCTATGTCTCCTGTGCAGGTAACTTTCATCTCTGGAGAAATTTTTCATAAGCTGCTTATGTCTAATCCAAAGTTGTCTTATGCCATGCTTCAGAAGATTTCTTGTGAACTAGGAGAGTATTCTAATACGATCACACTCCTTGCACAGAAAACAGTACGAGAAAGACTCGCTGAGATACTTCTTTTGCTAGAGCTTAAGCTAGGAACTGACCCAGAAGGTTTTATAAAAATATCCTTGACGAGAGAAGAAATATCTAACCTGATAGGAACTGCTACAGAAAGTGCCATCAGACTTATCTCTGAGTTTAAAACTGACCAGCTGATAGAGGTTGAAGGAAGAAATATAAAAATACTAGACCATAACAGATTGAGAAAACTGGGTCATGTAGATTACAATTAAAATTTTCATAAAATAGGCTAATGCCTATTTTTTTATGTATTTTTGTCTTTACATTTAAAAAATAAAAACTATGTCTATACATTCTGAAATAAAAAAGATAACCACAGAAACCATCCGAAAGATGAAACAGGATGGCGAGAAAATATCCATGCTCACAGCTTATGATTTTACTACTGCCAGAATGCTGGATATTGGTGGGATAGATACTATTTTGGTGGGAGATTCTGCTGCCAATGTAATGGCTGGATATGATACCACACTACCTATTACCCTAGACCACATGATTTATCATGCACAAAGTGTAGTGAGAGGAATAAAAAGAGCTTTGGTAGTGGTGGATTTGCCATTTGGTTCTTACCAATGTAATCCTGACAAAGCCTTAGATTCCGCTATCCGAATCATGAAAGAAACAGGAGCGAGCGCCATCAAACTAGAAGGCGGAAGCGAAGTTGCAGATTCTATCAAAAAAATCGTGAATGCTGGGATTCCTGTGATGGGTCACCTTGGACTTACTCCGCAGAGTATCAATCAGTTCGGAAGTTATAAACTCAGAGCTAAAGAAGATGCCGAAGCCCAAAAACTCATCGAAGATGCTAAATTATTAGAGAGTTTAGGTTGTTTTTCTTTAGTTTTAGAGAAAATCCCTAGCCAGTTAGCAAAAAAAGTTACAGAGAGCATTTCCATTCCTACTATTGGTATTGGAGCGGGTGTTCACTGCGATGGACAGGTATTGGTTTATCAAGATATGGTGGGAATGAATGAAGGTTTCAAACCTAAATTTTTAAGAAAATATCTTGACCTTTATTCTGAAATTACCTCGGCTGTGGGACAATTTGTAAAAGATGTGAAAGAACAAAACTTCCCTAATGAAAATGAAAGTTACTAAATCCATATTAAAAAGCAAATGGAGTCTGTTCCTTGCTTTTTTATTCAGTTTCTCTCTTTCCCATGCTCAGAACACTTCATATACGATGATTAGTGCAGGATACGCTTACCAAAATCAAAGTTTTGGAGAAGTTGGCGGAAAACTACTCATTGCCCAAAAAGACACTGATAATGTGGCTTTTCGCGTCGGTGCATCTGCTCTGATGGGAGCTACAAATGGTAAATTTGCGATAATGCCAAAAGTCCATGGAGACATTCTATTTAATCCTAGAAAAGAGGTCTATGTCGCCCATGCCTATTACTACATGGCTGGAGTGGAGGCTACTACAAAGTATTTTGCGCCTTATCTAGGGATAAGTTTGCTCGGTTTATTTGATATTACTGGCGGGTATGCTTTTTCTTATCCGAACCAAACACTTCACGGAAAAGAGTTAAAAGGATTTCGTTTAGGAGTTACTTTCAACATGCCGACAGAACTTTTCAAGAACTCAAACCAAAAGACAAAAGAGTAATTTTCTAGCAAAAAATTTGCTTTTCTGGTGTATTTTTATTTACTTTGTAATACTGTTTATTCAAAATTCTAAAATACATGAGGTAAAATTCTACATTTTCAATAATTGATATAATGGGAGAGGATTCGTCTTCTCTGTAAAAAAATGTAGAGTTATGAAAATATCTGACAGTTGCCTCATATCACAATATCAAAAAGGTGATGAACAGGCTTTAGAAAAGTTAATTCAGAAACACCAGCAGGACTTATTTTCTTTCATTTTTTATAAAGTGAAAGATGAAGATCTAGCAAATGATTTTTTCCAAGATACTTTTATAAAAATCATCATCAAACTAAAAGAAGGAAAATACACAGAGGAAGATAAATTTATCCTCTGGGCTAAAAGAATCGCCTCCAATCTTATCATAGACCATTTCCGTGCAAAATCCAGACATATCACTGTGTCTGAGACATCTTACATGGATGATGAATTTTCTATTTTTGATACCATTAAGGAAACGGATTTCAATGTTGAGGAACAGCTGATTCTCAGCCAGATACATGAGGATTTAAAAAACATCATCGTATTTCTTCCTGAAAACCAACAGGAAATCATCAAAATGCGTTTCTATGATGAACTGACATTCAAAGAGATAGCAGAGCTGACAAATACAAGCATCAATACTACTCTCGGCAGAATGCGCTACGCCCTGATGAACATTAGAAAAATAATTGTAGAAAATAAAATTGTTTTAACATCATAATAATTAACAGTTTTTTTCGTTCGAGAAATAAAAAAATATTTCACTAATGAAAAAAAACTACAATTTTGCTAAAATTGTACTTATGCCCAAAAAGAAAACGATAGATTTTATTCTAAATTTTTCTAAAAGTATTAGTGCAATTAACCTAAACAAGATGGATTTTATTGCCTTCAAAAATTAACAAAAAACTCCTTTTTAAAGGAGTTTTTATTTATTCTCTTCTAAAAGAGGTTCTATGTATTGTCTGTCATTGCTGAGGCGTGGGACTTTATTCTGTCCGCCCAGCTTTCCGCGAGATGCCATCCAGTCGTAGAAAAGATTAGTTCTCGCTTTATGGATAATCGGCGGTTTCAGAGTCATGTTATTGTATCTTTTTGCCTCATAATCAGAGTTTAAGGATTTCAGTGTTTCATCAAAGATTTCAGAAAAACGCCCAAAATCATTCGGCTCTGTGGAAAACTCTATCATCCATTCGTGGCTGCCAGATTCGCCATCTTTCATATAGACTGGCGCACCTGTGTAATCCGTGATTTTCGCATTGGTTTCTTGGCAAGCCTTAGAGAGGGCAGTTTCCACATTGTCTATCATCAGTTCCTCGCCAAATGCATTGATATAATGTTTAGTTCTTCCCGAAATTTTAAATCTAAATGGTTTCAGATCTGTGAATCTTATTGTATCGCCTATTAGATAGCGCCAAAGCCCTCCATTAGTAGTGATAACGACTGCGTAATTTTTCCCTAATTCTACATTTTCCAGCGAAACAGCTTTTGCATTTTCTGTCCCAAAAGTATCCATTGGGATAAATTCATAGAAAATTCCATAATCCAGCATGAGGAGCATTTCATCACTGCCAAATCGGTCTTGAATTCCAAAAAAACCTTCCGAGGCATTATAAATTTCATAATAGCGGATATCCTTGCCTATCAGTTGTTTATACTGCTCTCTATACGGCACAAAACTAATTCCGCCATGGAAAAATACTTCCAGATTTGGCCAGACTTCGGAAATAGATTTCTTCCCTGTATCTTTCAGAACTCTTTGCAGAAGCACCATCATCCAGCTGGGAACTCCCGTGAGGCTTCCCACATCTTTGCTTTTTACTTCTGAAACTATGGCTTTCAGTTTGGTTTCCCATTCGGACATGAGGGAAACTTCTCTGCTCGGTGTGGTGGTTCTCTCTACCCAAAAAGGTAGATTTTCTATCAAAATCGCTGATAAATCGCCGAATTTCGTTCCAAAACTTTCATAAAGCTCAGCACTTCCGCCTAATCTTAGATTTTTAAATTTAAATAAATTGCTGTCTCTGTGATTGTTAATATAAATCGCCAAAAGGTCTTTCCCTGCCTTATAGTGGCAGTTTTGGAGGCTTTCATCTGAAATTGGGATAAATTTGCTCTTTGCGTTAGTCGTTCCAGATGATTTCGCGAAATGCTTTATTTTTCCAGGCCAAAAAACATCAGGATTTCCCTGTCTCGCCTTCTCGATAAAAGGTTCAAAATCCTCGTATGACACAATAGGAACCTGCTTATTGAAATCCTTATAAGACTTAATTTCTTCAAAATGATGAAGTTTCCCATATTCCGTATTTTTCGCTTGGGAAAGGAGGGAAAACAAAACTCTCTGCTGAGTCTCGATAGGATGCTCGATAAACTGGTTGATTCCTTTCATCCTTCTGAGAATGAAAAGATTGAATATTTTATTTAAAACACTTTCTAACATGCTAACAAAAGTAAGGATTTTTTTAGAACCAGCCTAATTCAGCCAATTTTTAAAATCTTTCACTCGTTCTCGGCTGATGCTGATTTCTTCCGTTGGCTGGAAGCGAAGTTCCACTTTATAATGTGGCGAAGTGTGGATGTTTTTGATGTAATTGATGTTAATAATAAACTGCCTGTTTGCACGGAAAAACGATGAAGAATCCAAAACGCTTTCCAGCTCTTCTAAATTGAAATCCGTAGGGAAAGCCCTTTCAGAGGTCTGCGCGTAGACAATCTTGTTTTCGGTGTAGAAGCAGGAAATTTCTTCCACAGGGATTATCTTTAAATTATACCCGATTTTAACCAAAACTCGTTTCAAAGAAGGTTTTTCTTTTTGGATAAGTTCCTTGAAATTCAGATTGTTATAAAACTGCTCCTTTGGAAGGAAATTTTTGAATTTATCAATTGCTTTAGTTAAATCTTCTAAAGTGATGGGTTTCAATAAGTAATCAATAGAATTAAGTTTAAAAGCCCGCAGCGTATATTGGTCAAAAGCTGTGGTGTAAATGATGAAACTTTGAGTGGGAACCTGCTCAAAAATATCAAAAGAAAGCCCATCGCCAAGAACAATGTCAGAAAAAATAAGCTGTGGATGCTCATGCGTTTTGAACCATTCTACGCCTTCCTCCACCGAGTGAATGACCGCAGCGATTTCTAAATCAGGAAACTGCGAAAGCATTCTCTGGAGCTGTCTCGCCGCTGGTTTTTCATCTTCTATAATGATAACTTTCATGTTTTAGTTTTTAAAATTAATTTTATGCTTATAGATTTAAAACGAATGCTTATTCGTTTAAAACGAGTAGGCATTCGTTTGGAAAGTAATCGTTGTTAAATTTCTTTGTCTTCTTTCTCCATAATTTCACGAACTTTTCTCTTTTCCCAAGAATTTCCAAAAGGAGAGAATACGCTCAGTCCGTTCATCACCACCCCGAAGCCCCAGCATCCAAGCGGCCACCAGAACCAAAGATGGTTAGGATTGTGATACAAATTAAGACAGATAAAGAAAGTGTTCATAACCAAGTAAGTGATGAGGTGCATGTAGAAAGATTTGATTTCTTTCATTCTTTTGTAAGCTCTGTCATAAGCGGGATTTTCGTTAGTTGTTTGCATAATTTTGATTTTTGAAGTTAATAAAATAGGGATTTTTACACTGAAATGATTTTCTGTTTTTTCTATAAATACTTTTTTGTTTGTAATTAAATTATACCGAGCTGAAATATTATTTAAACCAATTCCAGAGGACTGATGGATGGATTTTCGTGGCTGAAGATTGTTTTCTACGATTAAATATTGGTTTTCGGAATACACTCTGATTTGCAGAGGTTTTTGTGCTGTGGCGAAATTATGTTTGATGCAGTTTTCCAAAAGAAGCTGTAACGAAAGCGGCACGATGAAGGTTTTTTTGACCTCTGGTTCTATTTCAAAATGAAAAGAAACGCTGTCTTCAAAACGAGCCGTGAGCATCTCGCAGTAGGTCTTCGCAAAGTCCAATTCTTCCTCTACACTTACTAATTCCTTGTCTTTTTTATCCAAAATATATCGGTAGATTTTAGACATTGATGCGGTAAATTCCTGTGCTTTGTGCGGGTTTTCATCAATCAGGGAACTCAGTACATTCAGCGAATTGAAAAGAAAATGTGGGTCAAGCTGGTTTTTGAGGCTTTCAAAACGGACATTAGCGGAAGTAGCGATGATTTTCTGCTCCACCACTTGTGTCATTGCAGATTTTTTCCACTCTATCATGAAACTTCTCGCGTGAAGAAAAGCAGAAACTCCCAGAGAAATAAGGATATTAAAAATATGAATCCACCACATTTTCTCTGTCCAAAAAACCTCAATGGGCTTTTTTTGTATCAAAATGAAATTGATGTAGTTGCACAAAAGCACACTCGCTACACTTACCAAAATAGTGAAAATAATTCCAAAAGTCACACGCTCATAGGTCTGTGATATCCAGTCCCATCTTTGGCTGAGAAAATTATTGAGCAACATCTGGCTGAACCCGATGGTATAAATGTAAAGGGCTGAAATACAGAAATCCAAAAAGAACTTCTCCAAAGTGGGATTCTGCACCCAAAACATTCCTAAAAAAGCAGCAACGGCAAAGGAAATAAAAAGACAGATGAAGAAAAACTTTTTCATGGTTTTTATCTTTTGATGGTTCAAAGGTATAATAGATTTCTAATGAAAACTAAAAAAATAAACTGAGCGGTCGTTTTTGAATACTGAGCTGTATTTTCTAATATAAAATTATAACACATTAAAAATCAATGGATAAGCGTATTATTGGTATTAAAATGTTGTTAAAAAACAAAAGGTTTGTTACAAATAAACAAATTTTAATATCTTTGCCGACTTAAAAATATTTACAAATGAATAAAATTTTTATTTTAGCTGCAATGCTATCTGTAGAAATTGCTTTGGCTCAAACAAATGGGAAAGTTGGTATCAATACTTCTGCTCCCACTGAAACATTAGATGTAAAGGGAACTCTTCGTGTAGAAGACCTCCCAGCAAGTGGCACGGGCAAAATATATAATGGCACCAACACAAAAGGAACTACCTTTAATGCAAAAGGCTTGGTTGCCACTGATAACAACGGGAATATAGGGAAACTCCCTGCAGGAACACAAGGACAGGTGCTATCTCAGGGAGCTAACAACCAGCCTGTTTGGTCAGAAATAAAACACCTTACAGGAACTATTGCAGAAGCATTCTATGTAGAGGGCACCGCTCCTCTGAATATAGCTTCCGGTGGTCAAGCTGATGTTCCAGGGGTTACTCAGACTATAACTGTTCCAGCAGGCAAAAGACAGAAAATACTGATTACTGTAACAGGATATGTTACAGGCACATCAGGTGCAGACCAAAATGCACAAGGAGCTTTTAATTTGTTTCAAGATGGAACAAAAATATCCTCTGCATACACTGGATATGTTACCAGTGTGGATGGAACTGCTACTATAAGTGGTCAAACTGTTGCTAAAAGAGGACTAATGCTGCTTCCTTTTCCTGCTACTATTATAAAATCTGTAGAACTTAATGCAGGAACTTATACATTTAAAGTAGGTGTAAGATCTTGGTCAGGAGCAATGAGGGTTAATAACAATCCAGGAGGAGGGTATCTTCAGTATAATGGTGCTAATACTGATGATAACGAAGCTATGTTAACCAAAATGCAAATATTGGTGTATAATGTAAACTAACAATTAATATATGAGGCCTCCTAAATTTAGGAGACTTTTTTTATAATCTTTTAAAAACAAAATCCCGCTCATTTCAGAATGAACGGGATAGAATATTTAGCGGAAAAAACTGATTTTATTTCAGTTGTCGGATGCCCATTTCATAGAACCCGAAACTGAGCAAATCAGCATTTTCATTGATAACTTGGTCTGTAGAACGCCCAGCACCATGTCCTGCATTCATCTCTATTCGGATAAGAATAGGATTTGGGCAGCTTTGTTTCTCTTGTAGTTCGGCTCCGAATTTGAAGGAATGTGCAGGAACTACACGGTCATCATGGTCGCTGGTGATAATCATCGTAGAAGGGTAGCACACACCTTTTTCTACATTATGAACAGGCGAGTAGGATTTCAAGTATTCGAACATTTCTTTGCTGTCCTCTGCTGTTCCGTAGTCATAAGCCCAGCCGGCACCAGCAGTAAATTTGTTATAACGAAGCATATCCAGTACTCCTACACCAGGGAAAGCCACTTTGGCAAGGTCTGGCCTCATAGTCATCGTAGCACCTACGAGAAGACCGCCATTAGAACGCCCAGAAAGCGCCATATATTTCGGTGAAGTATATCCGTTCTTTTGCAAGTATTCTCCTGCCGCGATGAAGTCATTGAATACATTTTTCTTCTGCATTTTGGTTCCTGCATCGTGCCATTTTTTACCATATTCACCACCACCACGAATGTTTGGAACGGCATAGATTCCTCCGTTTTCCATCCAGATAGCATTTACTGGTGAAAAAGAAGGCGTAAGGCTGATATTAAACCCTCCATAAGAATACAGAATCGTTGGGTTTTTACCATCTCTTTTTAATCCTTTTTTGTAGTTGATCATCATCGGTATTTTAGTCCCATCTGCTGAGGTGAAAAATACTTGTTCGGATACATAGTCATCAGGATTAAATTTCACTTTAGGTTTTTGGTGAATTTGGTATTTCCCTGTAGTCAAATTATATTTATAAATCGTGCTAGGCGTGATGTAATTTGTAAATGAAAAATACAGCTCTTTTTCTCCTGTTTTCCCTTCGAAACCATCTGCTTTCCCAGCTCCAGGGAGTTTGATATCGCGGATAAGTTTCCCGTTGTAATCCAGCTGCTGCACGAAAGAAATAGCATCTTTCATATATTTAGCAAATAGGTATCCGCCGCCAGTAGAGATAGACAATACATTTTCTTTTTCTGGGACTACTTCTGTCCAGCTGTTAGGATTATTGATATTAAATTTCACTATCTTTTTGTTTGGAGCATTTTTGTCCGTGATAGCATAGATGAAATTGCCTTTGGTGTCGATTACATTTGTATTAAAATCATACCCAGTCTGCACAGGAACGAAGTCTGTTTTTTTCTTTAAATCTTTGATGTAAAGCTCATTCCCATTCGTAGCATTTGCCGCAGAAATGATTAGAAATCTCTGGTTATCAGAAACGCTGGCAGAAAGATATCTTCGCTTAAAGTTCTCTCCACCAATGATGAGCTGGTCTTCGGACTGCTTAGTTCCCAGTTTGTGGAAATAGATTTTGTGCGTGTCTGTCTTTGCAGAAAGTACGCTTCCATCAGGTCTGTCATAGCTGGAATAGTAGAAACCTTCATCGCCAAGCCATGCAATTCCGCTGAATTTCACATCTACAAGGGTTTCATCAATTTGCTTTTTGGTGATGGCATCTAGGATGATGATTTTATTCCAGTCGCTGCCTCCTTCGGAGATTTTGTAAGCAACGAGGTTTCCTTTTTTATTAAAGCTGATTCCCGCCAAGGAAGTAGTCCCGTCAGCCGAGAATTTATTAGGGTCAAGGAATACTTCTGTTTTTCCGTTTTTGTCCTTTCTGTATAGAACATACTGCGCCTGAAGTCCATCATTTTTATAGAAATAAGTGTAATCTCCCTCTTTGAATGGAGCGGATATTTTCTCATAATTCCAGATGTCTTTCAGCTGTTTCGCTATGTCCTTTCTGAAAGGGATTTTAGCCAAATAATTATTAGTAAAATCCACCTCACTTTTTACCCAGTTTTTGGTGTTTTGGGACATGTCGTCTTCCAGCCAACGATAAGGATCTTCCACCCTCGTACCGAAATACTCATCGGTGTGGCTTATTTTCTCTGTTTTAGGATAATTGTGTTGAGCGTTCATAAATGAAATGGCAGCTAAACCCACTGCGCAGCATAATGTTTTGTTAATCATAACTAAA
>ERZ773010.2775-NODE-2775-length-10174-cov-2.928254_pt1 | contig 10174 bp, 10 predicted proteins | sample MGYA00580842_ERZ773010 | MGnify/ENA primary metagenome ERZ773010 (study PRJEB29015, sample SAMEA2737982) | human oral metagenome | biome: human oral; feature: human-associated habitat; material: dental | place: China | collected 2107 ...
CGCGATTGAGGCTCTAGGGTCGTATCTCTAGGTTATGTAGGGGAGAGGGATGATTACCGTATATAGGGTATCGAGGAAGCATTGAGGGTAGGACATTTGAACTGTTGTTAAGTGTGTGATTATAGTGTCTCGGACATGCAATATACCTCATAATAATTCCTATGGCTACGATATTGGTTGCCTTCGATACCTTAGATGAAGGCTTTGAACGAATTCCTAGTGACCATACTTTGATTCGCCCACCACATGGGCGGGATTTTACTCAAGAGGAGCTAGCAGCGCTCTTGCCTGAGGCTGATGTCCTTTGTTCGGTCTTTGATATCCCCGTTCGGGCAGACCTCATTGCTCGTGGAGGGAAGCTCCGCCTCATAGCAAACTATGCAGTAGGGTACAACAATATTGATATTGAGTATGCCTGTAGCCGAGGTATCACGGTGACCAATACCCCACATTCGGTCATTGCGCCGACGGCAGAGCTGGCCATGGCTCTACTGCTCAGCTGCTCTAGGCGGATTGTGGAGCTGGATACGATGATACGTCGCTCTCCAGGGGTGAAGGTTGCCATGGGTAGAACAGATCGTATGGGGCTACCTCTCGCAGAGAAGACCCTTGGGATTGTAGGCTATGGCAATATAGGTGAAGCGGTGGCTATGCGCTGTCGAGCCTTCGGGATGAAGGTTATCTATTACAAACGTCATCGCCTCTTACCACAGGAAGAAGAGGAGAAAGGTATCACTTATGCCTCCTTGGATGAACTCTTACGCACCTCTGATGTCGTCTCCCTACATACGCCTTACAGTCCCGAGACGCACCACCTCATTGGGGAGCGTGAGCTTGCCCTCATGCCTGCACATGCCATCCTCATCAACACGGCACGTGGTGCAGTGGTGGATGAGGAGGCTCTTCTTCGGGCCTTACAACGAGGCTCTATTGCTGCTGCGGGGCTTGATGTGTTTGAGCATGATGACTGCCCTCTGGCGGAGCTCTCTGCCCTTCCTAATGTTGTGATGACTCCCCATGTAGGGACACAGACCAAGGATGCACGCCTAAAGATGAACCATGAGATGCTGGAGAATGTCGCTCGCTTCCTAGCGGGGAGGACGGACATTAGTCGTGTCGTATAGGTAATAGATGCAATGCGTTACTTATTCCACCTTGTCCTAGGGACTCTTGGTCTGCTTGCTTTACTCTTCTCTAGTTGTACTCGTTCCTCTCAGCCTATGGAATACTTACATCCCAACGATAGTACGACCCTTGTCCATATATACAAGGCACAGCGGTACCTGCTTCTGCCTATCCAAGAGGAGCAACCCGAGGTCTTGGTACGCCTCATGGGAGATCATGCCGAAGATACCTTCCTAGATATACGTTTGGCGGTAGATAGTATTGACTACTACGTACCCTTCCCCTTACCAGAAGGGGAGGAGTGTAAGATTGAGATCTTTGGGTTAAGTAAAGAGGCAATCACTTGGCAATCTCTACAGCTCTCTGACAGTTTCGATACCAGCAAGAAGGACTACTATCACCCGAGCTACCACCATACGCCTCCCTACGGATGGATGAATGATCCCAATGGGATGTTTTACAAGGATGGTACGTATCACCTCTACTATCAGTACAATCCCTTTGGATCTAAGTGGGGGAATATGTACTGGGGGCATGCGACGAGTCGTGACCTCATTCACTGGCAGACGCATGAGCCAGCCCTTGCTCGAGATACACTAGGACATATCTTCTCTGGTAGTGCAGTGATTGACCGAATGGGGACAGCTGGCTTCGGGAAAGATGCCATCTTGGCATACTATACCGCTCATCGAAGCCTTGGAGGAAAGCAATGGCAAGCACAATGCCTTGCCTACAGCACAGATAATGGTATGACTTATACGAAGTACCAAGGGAATCCCATCCTCACACCCTTTGATGGTGTTGCAGACTTTCGAGATCCCAAGGTCTTTTGGTATGCCCCGAGGAAAGCTTGGTATATGATTGTATCTGCTGATAAGGAGATGCGCTTCTATCGATCTGAGGATCTGAAGAAGTGGGACTACGTCAGTGCCTTCGGTGAAGGCTATGGTGCAAGACCTAATCAGTTTGAATGTCCCGATTTCTTCGAGCTACCTATGCCCGAGACGGGGGAGCGCAAATGGGTGATGCTGGTGAATATTAACCCCGGTTGTCCTTTCGGAGGTAGTGCTACAGAGTACTTTATTGGGACGTTTGATGGCGAGACTTTCACACCCGACACCAAGCCTGAGGTCGTCCGCTGGCTAGACTTCGGGAAAGACCACTATGCCTTTGTAACCTTCCACGGAGTCAAGGAGAGAATATTGGGGATGCCATGGACGAGTAACTGGCAGTATGCTAATGTTACGCCCTTCAAGCAGAGCCGAGGGATGAATGGTCTACCTCGGGAGCTCTTCCTCTTCTCCTCTGCTGGACGTAGCTACGTGGGTAGCCGACCAGCAAGAGAAGTGACGACTCTACGCAGAGAGCAGATCCTCCAGCCTGACCTTATGCTACGAGATAGTGTCCTTTTCTCTAATCTTATGAAAGACTATGCTGGGGACTTTGAGTTAGAGCTGGAGTTTACACCTGATCCTGCTGTGGAGCGTGTGGGCTTTACGCTCCTTAATGAAGAGGGGGACAGCCTGCCTGTGTACCTTGACATGAAGCAAGGGCGTGTTGTCATGGATCGTACCCGCAGTGGCATCACAGACTTTGGGGAGAAAGCTACTCCACATGAGCGGGAGAGTGGAGACTGGCGGCAGAGAGAAGGGCTGAACTATCATAATGACTTCGCCCTCTCCACTTGGGCACCTCTTGAGCTCTGTGTGCGTAGAAGCTATCGCCTACGTCTCTTCATTGACCGAAGTCTGGCTGAGTTATTCGTTGAGGATGGTCGCATTGCCATGACCAACCTGATCTTCCCAAACAGTCCCTACACATCACTACGCCTCTTCAGCGAAGGGGGCAAGACGAAGGTGACGCACTTTCGCCTCTATCACCTTTCCTTGTAACTTAGGTATCCGCTGAATCATACCTGTTACTCCCTCAGGCCCATTATCCAGCTACTCACGAAGGGATAAGTATAGCCCTCTGGTGACCTTGCTCGGCTAATGGGTTTGTGTTTTCTCAGTGACCAACCCTTACTCCCCTCTAGACTCTGCATAGAGTTTCCCTCGTAACCTACTTAATCACCTATCATAGGTGGCGGTGTTTACCTATGATAGGTGGAACTCATCGCCTATGATAGGTGATTTGATGGGTTTGAGGGATGACTGCATGAGGATGCAGGGTAGAAGGGCATAAGAGTGCCAGGGAAGAGGGGTGGTAGCTAGTAGTGTGAAGGGTAAGCCATTTTCAAGGCTGAGGGTATTCAGTTGCCCAAGGTTACTGGGGTAGAGTGCTTTGTGTATCGTTCTGCTCTTCCCCCAGAAGTCCCTAGAGAGTTCGTGCTTTTGGTTGCTCTAGTTCTTGCCTGCCCTCTGTCTTCGCTCAGTTATACTGCCGAGGCGGAGGACGAAGGAGCAAGGGCTTTTTATTAACTTTGTGCCTAGGATGGAGGTTTGTCCCCTTGGGGGTGAGCATTTGTCCTTTATAAGGAAAAAGTAGAACACCCATACAAGATCTATATGGCAGAGGAAGATTTGATTGGATATGATGACGCTGCCTCTGTGGCGTTTATCCGTAACTATATCCCCCAGGAGCTCAAGGAGCTACTGAGTGATGATGATATCGTCTACTTCGTGGACCTGATCTACGACTACTATGAGAGCCGTGGATATATGGACGAGGATGACCAAGATAGTGATGAGGCGATTGAGGTAGACGAGGATGAACTCGTCGAGTATGTCGTCAAGAACGCAAAGAAGGATGGTGTCGGGAAGTTTGAGCCTGACCAAATCCGATTCATCGTGCAGGGTGAACTAGAGTACTGCGATAGCATCAACCTCTTTGACTAGCTGATCTCGAGTGGGAAAGAACAAGCTGGCCAAGTTCGCCGAGATGGAGACCTTCCCCCATGTCTTCCAGTATCCGTTTGCTCGGCTACAGGTGGAGGCGTTCCCCTTAAAAGGGAGATGGCGAGAGGAGTTTTTCGGAAATGACCATCCCATTGTCCTAGAGCTAGGCTGCGGGAAAGGTGAGTACACCGTGGGGCTGGGAGAGCTATATCCAGAGAAGAACTTTATCGGTATCGACGTCAAGGGGGCACGCATCTGGACGGGAGCGAAAGCCTCACATGAGGCAGGGATGAAGAATGTCGCCTTCCTAAGGGGAGAGATAGAGGCTCTAACGAGTTTCTTTGCAGAGGGAGAGATTGATGAGATTTGGATTACCTTCCCAGATCCACAGATGAAGAAGGTGACGAAGCGTCTGACCTCCTCTCGCTTTATTCAGCGTTACCTCGGGGTGCTTCGTGAGGGTGGGCGTATCCACCTCAAGACAGACAGTCCATTTCTCTACACATACACCAAAGCGTTTGTTACACTAAATCATCAGACGGTGATTACCGATACGGCCGATCTATACGATGGGGCATTTGAGGACAAGATACTTGGCATACGTACCTACTACGAACGCCAGTGGCTTAGCCGAGGTCTCACGATCAAGTATCTTGCCTTCGTCCCTCATCTGCCCAAGGAGGGTTTTGTAGAGCCTGATATAGAGATTGAGCCCGATAGCTACCGTAGTTTCAGTAGATCCCGCAGAGTACAATAGTTATGTCTATCACGCTGTATCCTAAGCTCATCCTAGAGGCTTTGGCGAAGGTTCGCTACCCGGGGACGGGACAGAACCTCGTAGAGGCCGGTATGGTAGAGGATGATATACGTATCGAGGGGATGAAGGTGAGCTTCTCCCTAATCTTTGATAAGCCGAACTCCCCCTTCATTAAGTCTGTTGTACGTGCTGCCGAGACAGCCATACAGACGTACATATCGAAGGAGGTAGACATCGCAGGTAATATCCGTGTCAAGGTGCCTGAGGTGGTACCTACTGAGGCTCTCCCACTACTACCTAAGGTAAAGAATACCCTGGCAATCTTCTCTGGAAAGGGTGGGGTAGGCAAGAGCACTGTCTCTGCCAACCTTGCGGTAGCCCTAGCAAAGGAGGGATATAAGGTCGGGCTACTTGATGCGGATATTTTTGGCCCGTCACAGCCGAAGATGTTTGGCTGTGAGGATGCTCGCCCCGTCCTAGAGGAAGTAGAGGGGAGAGAACTCATTGCCCCAGTAGAGAAGTATGGTATCCGCTTACTCTCCATTGGGTTCTTTGTCAATAAGGAAAGTCCCGTACTATGGCGAGGGAGTATGGCCTCCAACGCGCTCAAGCAGCTCCTTACCGAGACCAACTGGGGGGAGCTGGACTTCCTGCTTATTGACCTACCTCCTGGTACAAGTGATATCCACCTCACCCTAGTACAGACACTTGGCCTCACGGGCTCCATCATTGTGACTACCCCGCAACAAGTGGCCCTTGCAGACGCTATCAAGGGTGTAGGTATGTTCTTAGACGAACATGTACAAGTGCCTATCCTTGGTCTGGTGGAGAATATGGCCTGGTTCACACCTGCCGAGCTACCCCAAAACAAGTACTATATCTTCGGTCGTGATGGAGGAAAGGCTCTGGCTGAGGAGTTAGATATTCCCCTTCTGGGGCAGATACCGCTCATCCAGAGTATATGTACCTCTGGTGACGAGGGATGCCCAATAGCGACGGAGCAGGATAGCCTGATGGGTATCTATTTCCGTACGCTTGCTCGGAACGTCGCCGAGCAAGTAGAGCGACGTAACGCAGAGCTCGCCCCGACAACGAAGGTTGAGCTACAGAAATAAGCAAGTATAGCAGTGGGGCGATCTGTCGCGCTCTCTCTCCTAGAGGGTGAGGAACGTCCGGGCAACAAAGAGCACCATACTTCCTAACGGGAAGTCATCCGTGAGGGTGAAGTAGCGTAACAGAGAATGACCGCCCTACGTCGTGTGGGGTAAGGGTGAAAAGGTGGGGTAAGAGCCCACCGAGCCTGCAGTGATGTAGACTGCCGTACGCCTTATGGGTTGCAAGATCATGTAAACCGACGCTATGAGGGTTGCTCGCCCCAGTCGGAGGGTAGATCGCACCGAGGTAGGTGGTGACACCTATCCCAGATAAATGACAGATACTCCACGAGGTCGCTCGGGGAGGACAGAACCCGGCTTATAGCCTCACTGCCCTTGCTTGCTCTTTTCTTTTGGATACAAGAATCTCCTCGTTTTTGATACAAGAACCCGCTTGCAGATTATGGCTTCGCTTCTGAGAAAAGCCGAGACGCTCTACCTGCGTCTCTACCGCTTCATCACGCTTGATATGTGGCTACTGAGCCGAGATCGGTTGAGCCTACCTCTACGCTTCTCGGTAGCTACACTCCGTGTGCTCTACATGACGGTATCGGCATATCTGAAGGAGGGGATCGGGATGCTAGCCAGTTCACTCTCCTATAGCACAGTACTCTCAATCGTCCCAATGCTGGCAGTCATCGTAGGCATAGCGAAGGGATTCGGTCTGCAGAATGATGTACGGATAGCACTCAATAATGCCTTGCCTGGGCATCAAGTAGAGTTGGATAAGACCTTTGCCTACGTTGAGAACTATCTACAGCAGGTACAGGGAGGGCTCTTCATCGGTGTCGGTTTAGCCTTGCTCTTCTACACAGTGCTGATGCTGATTTCTACAATTGAGGATGCCTTTAACCGCCTATGGCAAGCACCTCATGCTCGCCCCTGGACAAGGCGAATTATCAACTACCTAGGGGCATTTGTTCTCTTCCCCCTCCTGCTCACGATCTCGAGTGGTACGACGCTCTTCCTCTCGACACTGAACCATACCTACCTCAGTCAGCTCAAGATCATCTCCACCCTCACGAGTGAGATCCTAGGGCTTGTCCCGTACGTACTCATTATCTTCACCTTCACGGTGATCTACCTCTTGATCCCCAACGTCCGTGTGCGCTTCGTCCCTGCCCTTATTGCGGGTGTTGTGGCAGGGCTTGCCTTCCAAGCCTTCCAAGGCCTCTATATCAATGGCGTGCTATGGATCTCGAGATATAATGCTATCTATGGGAGCTTCGCTGCTGTACCTCTAGCACTGCTTTGGATACAGCTCTCTTGGATTATCGTCCTACTCGGTGCTCAGATCTCCTATTCCATACAGCATGTGTGGCATCTGACTTCGCCTCCCACCTCTGTCCCCCTCTCACGTAGATATCTGGATGTAATCCTAATGACTATTACGGCTAGGATCGTACAGCAGTTTGTCTCGGATAGTGGTGAGCCCTACCGGGCTGAGACCCTTGCGAAGGGCTGCGATCTCCCGCTGAGGCAGACACAGGAGGCTCTGGCTCTTCTCCTCGCTATGGGTATAGTGGTGGAGGTGAACTACGGCAAGGAAGAAGAAGTAGAGGGAGGCTACTATCATCCTAATGTCTCTCCCGAGCGACTCACTCTGTCTTATCTACTGAATGCAATCGACCGCTCCGGCAGTGAGGCTATTCCCCTACATCCAGAGGGGGTACATGCGCAGGCTTGGATAGCTCGCTCACGTGCCTATGAGACCCTCTTCCACTCTGCACAAGATACTCTGCTACGTGACCTAAAGTAAGTAAGGTCGTGTAGCGCTAAGATAGCTTATGAAGATCCTAGTCAAGATATTCTTTATTTTCTTCTTCTATGCGTTAGGAGAATTCATTGCACACCTCACGGGGGACTACGTCCCGGGTAGTGTCATCGGTATGGTGCTTCTCTTCCTAGCCCTGCAGACCAAGATCATCAAGGAAGACCAAGTGGATGCCCCTGCCAAGGCCCTTACGGATAACATGGGGCTATTCTTCATCCCCGCAGGGGTGGGGCTCATGGCGCAGATGGATACAGTGCTGGCGAATTGGTGGGTGATCCTCGTCGCTGTCATCGTGAGCTCTGTGCTCGTCATCGCCTCGGTAGCCTATATACAAGATCAAATGGAAAGGAGGAGGAAGTAAGATGATACAGCAGCTATTCCAGAGTGAAGTCTTCACCATCATGTTCGTCATCGGGCTATACCTAGCCTGCATCAAGCTCTATCGTACGGTACGCTTTGCGCTCTTCCATCCCGTACTCTTGACGATTATCATCCTCATTGCGCTCCTAATGAGCTTCGATGTGCCGTATCAGACCTTCCGCGAAGGGAGTCGTATGATACACTTCATGCTCGGCCCATCGGTTGTCGCCCTAGGCTATATTCTCTACCAGCAGGTGGGGCACCTCAAGGGGAATGTCATCTCCATCATGGTAGCCATCACCGTAGGAGCTATGGTGGGGATCGCCTCTATTGTAGGTATCGGGCATCTGCTCGGTGTGAAGCAGGATCTGATCGCCTCGCTCGCCCCAAAGTCCGTCACGACACCTATTGCTATGGAGCTAGCCGGCAATAATGGGGGAGTGCCAGGTCTCACGGCGGTCATCGTGGTCTGTGCAGGGATACTAGGTAGTATCATTGGTCCTCCGATCATGAAGCTTATGGGGATCAAGAGCCCAGTGGCAAAGGGGCTAGCTATGGGAGCTTCCTCGCATGGGATCGGTACCGCAGCTGCCATTCAGATGGGAGCTATTGAGGGGGCTCTTAGTGGTCTCGCTATCGGTATCATGGGGCTCATCACCTCGCTCCTCCTCCCGCTCTTCTCTCGCTGGTTCGGCTAGGATACTTAGTCCTAAGAGCTGAGAAAAGGGTCGTTTGGGGTATTATCTAGGCTGCTTTTAGTAGTTTTGTGTGAACAAAACGTTATTTACATCACGCTTTTAGTAACGAATGGACAGAACCCGATTCCTCACTATCCTAGGTGTCGTAGCCTCGATCACGGCTATTCTGATGTACGTATCCTACATCACAACGATCCAGCATAACCTCTCTGGAGCTAAAGGTGATCCCATACAGCCCCTCGTCGCTGCTATCAACTGTACCCTCTGGGTCGCCTATGGTCTGCTGAAGAAGCCCAAGATAGACTGGCCCATAGTAGTGGCAAATGCCCCAGGCATCGTCTTTGGGCTAGCTGCCTGCATAACGGCACTCTAGTACCTCCTCTCCAACCACTTTAGACGAAGCTTATTCACTCAGACTGGGGTGGATAGGCTTTGCTTTTCTTAGAGGGTAGTACTAGAGAGACAGATCCTATATGCCATAGCATACGTAGCGCATTTTGCCTACTTGCTAGGGGCAAATGAACTTAACCATGAAGTTTAGGTTATCTATCCGTAAGCAAACATAAATAACAACTCAAAAGAAACAACCAATCAATGCAAGCTGCATTTATCAAGTTCCTCGAGTGCGCAAGTAACCTAAAGGGTCTTGGGTACAAGTTGATCCGAGTCGCCATCCTCATCATCTTCGTATGGATCGGAGGTCTGAAGTTCGCTAACTACGAGGCTAATGGGATCATCCCCTTCGTTGCTAATAGCCCTCTGATGAGCTTCTTCCTCAAGGATGCTAACAACAAGGTGACCACCGACGAAGGCAAGGTCGTCAAGGAGTATACCCTCAACAAGATGCCCGAAGGGCAGTACAACGAAGCCAAACACAACTGGCATGTAGAGAACCGCACCTACCTCTTCTCTCACGGGCTCGGTATCCTGATCATGTCGATCGGTATCCTAGTCTTCCTTGGGCTCTTCTGTCCCTATCTAGGACTCATCGGTGAGGTGCTCTGTATCATCATGACCATTGGTACGCTGAGCTTCCTCGTCACGACGCCTGAGGTGTGGGTACACGCTTCGCCTGAGGCTCTGGCAGCTGGGGAGTGGGCGGATGGCTTCCCCTTCCTATCGGGTGCAGGGCGCCTTGTGATCAAGGATACTGCTATCCTAGCAGGTGCTATAGTCCTACTCTCGGACTCTGCCTCTAAGATCCTCGCTCGCCTAAGAAAGTAAGCGACTATACCCTCCCCATTGGAGGGAATCGCCATACGGAGGCTCTACCGACCTAGCTCGGTAGAGCCTCCATTTTTTGCTCCGCATATAGGGGTGTACGGGGATTTTGAGTACCTTTGTGACGTCTTTTCGGGGATAGCCACGATTGGTTCTACAAGGGGCTTTGGCGTTGTATCCGAAGCATGAGACAATCGGGATGTAGCACAGTTGGTAGCGCGCCACGTTCGGGACGTGGAGGTCGGAAG
>ERZ773010.2777-NODE-2777-length-10171-cov-16.476374_pt1 | contig 10171 bp, 14 predicted proteins | sample MGYA00580842_ERZ773010 | MGnify/ENA primary metagenome ERZ773010 (study PRJEB29015, sample SAMEA2737982) | human oral metagenome | biome: human oral; feature: human-associated habitat; material: dental | place: China | collected 2107 ...
CTGGGTGCTCCACTTGTCTTGGAATGAACCCTGACTTGATACCAGCTGGAGAGCATTGTGCCTCAACTTCCAACAGAAACTTTGAAGGACGGCAAGGAAAAGGTGCAAGAACTCATTTAGTGAGTCCTGCAATGGCTGCTGCGGCTGCAATTTATGGAAAATTTGTAGATGTTAGAGAATTAGATGAAGTAAAATAAGAGAATTGATACTGGTTAATGATAATTAATAAGAATAAAAAAATTGAAAGAGAGAAAAATACTATGAAAAAGATAACTTTTTATACAAATCCACGTTCGAGAGGGGCGATTGTAAGATGGATGCTAGAAGAATGCGGAGCAGAGTATGATGTAGTGCCTGTTCATTTTGGTAAAGAAATGAAATCAGAAAAATATCTTTCAGTAAATCCAATGGGGAAATCTCCAGCATTGGAGGTAGACGGAAAAGTAATTACAGAAACAGCAGCAATATTAATATTTTTAGCAGACATGTATCCTGAAAAAAACTTGATACCACCAGTTAATTCTTTGGAAAGAGGAGAATTTTATCGTTGGATGTTTTTTCTAGTTCAATTAGAATATGCTTTTATTGACAAGTTTTTTGATGTTCCATCAAGTGAAGAGAGAAGAAGAAGTGTAGGCTATGGAGATTACGATACAGCATTAAATACCTTAACTGAATTTTTAAAAGGCAAAAAATATGTAATAGGAAATAATTTTACTGTGTTAGATTTGTATTTTACAGCAACATTAAGATGGGCAATATTTGTAGGGGGAATGCTTCCAAACGAAGGTATACTTGTGGATTATATGAATCAACATTTAACAAGAGAAGCAAATGTAAAAGGAAAGGAACTAGATCAAAAATTAGCCGAATCAATGGGGATAGTGTAGAAATTTAATCAAAAAAGGGATAAAAGATAAATTGAAAAACTCTTTTAAAAATTAGTTAAAAATAGAATTTTTATATATAAAAAATGAAGGAGATAAAAATGAAACCATTTACAAAATATGAAGGAACAATCGTTCCAATAATGAATGACAATATTGATACGGATCAATTAATTCCAAAACAATATTTAAAAAGTATCGAAAAAACAGGATTTGGGCAATATGTGTTTGATGAGTGGAGATACAATGAGGACAGAACAGATAATATGAATTTTAACTTAAACAAGCCTGAATACAAGACAGGAACAATTTTGATTACAGGAGATAATTTTGGGTGCGGTTCGAGCAGGGAACATGCGGCTTGGGCATTGCAGGATTATGGTTTTCACGTTATTGTGGCTGGAGGATATTCAGGAATTTTCTACATGAACTGGCTAAATAACGGGCATTTGCCAATAACTTTGCCAGAAGCAGATAGAATTGAATTATCAAAATTGCCTGGAGATGCCAAAGTGACAGTTGATTTGGAAAACAACAAATTAATTGCAAATGGAAAAGAGTATATTTTTGAGTTGGAAGAAAGCTGGAAACAGAGATTGCTTAAGGGGTTGGATTCGATTGGACTGACATTGGAGCATGAGGATAAGATTAGAAAGTATGAGGAAAGTCATAAGTAGTTAAAAAAGGAGTAAAAATGAAAAATTGGGAAATCATAGATGGAGAGCATACTCGTAAAGTGATGTGGATAAATCATGAAATAGAAATGAAATTATACTGTAATGGTGAAGATGATATTGATGAAGATGAACTTGATGAAGCAGAAGTCGAAGAAATGGTTGAAAAAATTTTAGAAAATAAAGAATATTGGGATAAAAAATGTAAAAATTTGTTTGCTGAAGAGTTTGTTGACTGGTTTAATGAAGAAAAATGGGTAAAGCCTGAGTATGCTGAAATTTATTATGAAACAAAGAGTATTGATGAAGTGGAGAAAAAATTACTTAAAATTATTGGAAAAGAAGATACAGAAAAAATTATGAAAAATAATTTTCTTACAAAAGAAGCGTTTAAAAAGTTACTTGATAATGAAGATATGGAAATAACAATTGATTTAACTGACGATGATGAAAATAGTTTTTCTATTACTATGTACGAAAGATTGTTTTTTGTTGATAAAATGTTTTATGCTGAGTGTAATTTTAATGGTGAAATAGACGAGTTTTATATGGATTAATTTTCTTAGATTTTTTCAGAAAGGAAAATCGGATATGGAAATTCAGGATTTTGGTGAAAATACATCTAGTAGTTATTTTAAAGAATGGTATGGGAAAATCATTTGGAAAGGTAAAGAAACATTAGTAAGACTTACGATTTATAAAGAATGTGATAATGTTGAACTTGAAAAAGAAAAAATGTTTAAAATTTTGGAAGAATTGTATCTTAATCAGGATGAATGGAATAAAAAAGTGAAAGATACGATGGTTAAGTATTTTTATGATGTGTTGAATGATGATTTTTTTGATGATGGAGCATTTCCAGAATATCCAACTTGTTACGATATGCTTTTTAAGGTTTTAAAAGATGATTTTACAAAAGAAGAAGCTGAAAAGGCATATAAAAATAATATATTTCCAATAGATAAGTTTAAAAAATATATTTTTGTTGAAAGTATTGAAATAACAAGTGAAGGAAATTTTTATTTTGAAGTAGTTGATGATTATATAGTTGTGGGAGATAATTGGATTTGGTTAAAAGGGAACATTGATAAGGGATTTTTGGCTGCAAGTTTTAATGCTCTTTTTGAGTTTGTTGTTGATTTGGAATTAAACGATAAATTTTCTACGATATTTAGAGAGAAGACAAAAATACATTCAATGTGGTTAAGCAAGTTGAAAGAGCCAAGAGAAGGATTGGCAAAATTTTATTATAGTAATTATAATTTAGCAATAACTGGAAATTATAAAGCTGGGAAAAAAGAGGGAATTTGGGAATTTTATGATGAGGATGGGAAATTGACTAAGAAGGTTAGTTATGTTAATGATGTTGCTGAGGAAGAAGTTGTTTATTGAAATAATAGAATAAAAATTAGAAAGAAAAATTTAAAAGATGGCAGAAAAGTCAAAAAGACAATTAAAAATGGAAGAATATTTTAAACAAAATGGGATAGAGTATGATAAAAATTTTGTTTATGGTATTAATTAAAAAAGAAAGAAATTTTGAATTTGTAACTGAAATTTTTTGTATTTTGCGAAGGGAGAATATTGATTTATGTTTTCAATATTAGGTGCAGTATTATTTGGAGTTATAGCAACTATGACAGTTCTTGTTGCTTGTGGTTTTCCTTTGGGCGAATTTACAATGGGTGGACAACATAAAACCTTACCTAAGAAATTTAGAGTTGTGGCAGTCATTTCTGTGGCTATTCAAATTTTTGCAATGATAATTATTTTGCAAGCTAGAGGTTTTATTTCCTTGTGGTTCTCTTTTAATCTTACTAAATATATTTGTTTTTTCTTTGCTGTTTATCTATCTTTGAATACTATTATGAACATGATTTCAAAAAGTAAGAAAGAAAAATATGTTATAACTCCACTTTCACTTATAGCTGGAATATGTTTTTGGATAACAGCATTTCAGATGTAATATGTAAAATGAGGATAGGTCTACTTTAATTTACTAATAAGGATTGAGTCCTGTAGGAAGTAGGAGTTAATCCTTTTTTTATTTTTATTAATTTGACATACATACTGTATGTATGTTATTATAAAATAAATTTGAAAGGAGATATAATTTTATGTTAAAAAGTTTTTACCCTATTTTAATGTTAGATAAAATAAGAGAGCAAGCTGATTTTTTTATTAATTTTTTTAATTTTGAAGAAAGTTTTGTATGTGACTGGTATATAAGTCTAAAAAATGACAATGGTTTTGAGTTAGCCTTAATTGATAGCCGACATGAAACAATTCCTAATAATTATAGACATATGACAAAAGGGATTATTTTAAATTTTGAAGTTGATGATGTAGATAAAATATATAATTCTATAAAAGATAAAGTAAATATTGTTTATGATATCAAAGATGAGGATTTTGGGCAAAGACATTTTATTGTAGAAGGACCTAATGAAATATTAATTGATGTTATTCAACCAATTCCTCCAAGTGAAGAATTCTTAAAAAATTACTTATAAAGGTGTATTTTATGGAAGAAAACAATAAAAAGAAAATTGTTTCTGCTCAAACTAAAAATACTCTAATTAGTATTGCTAAAAAACATTTTACAGAATATGGTTTTGCTCATACAAGTCTTGAAGCAATTGTAAAAGAAGCTAATATGACAAGAGGAGCTGTTTATCATCATTTTAAAAATAAAAAAGACCTGTTTTTAGCTGTATTAGAGCAGATACAAATAGATACTGGAAAATACATTGAAGAAAAAACTAATTTATCAAATGACCTTTGGGAACAACTTATTTTAGGTTGTATTGCATTTATAGAATTTGCAACTTTAAGTGAAAATTCTCGTATATTATTGATTGATGCTCCTAATATAATTGGTTGGAGTGAATGGAAAAAATCTGATGAAAATAACTCTGAGTTTTATTTAAAAGAGCATTTAAGTCTTTTAAAACAAGAAGGAATTTTAATAGATACAGATATAAATTTAATTACTCATATGATTTCTGGAGCATTAAATGAATTATCTTTATACATTGCAAAAACTTTGCCTATTAATCAGAAAGAGTTATATATAGTTATTTTTAACTTATTAAAAGGATTTAAGGTTGAGAATATTTAATTTTGATTATAATAGAAATTAAAAGAGTTGGGAAACCAACTCTTTTATTCTCTTAAATTAACCTAATTATTAAAAAAATCAAACTTGTACTTATATTAGATACAAGTATATGATATAATGAAAATATAATTTTTAAGAGAGGAAGTAAATATGGATACAAAATTTTCAATCGCACTTCACATTTTAACATATATAGCAGAAACCAATAATACAGTTACATCAGAACTTTTAGCTAAAAGTGTAGGAACAAATGCTAGTCATATTAGAAAAATTCTTGCCTTATTAAAAGATGCAGACATTATTGAAAGTCAACAAGGTAAAAAAGGAATTGTCTTGAAGATAAAAGCAAATAAATTGAGCTTGGATAAAATTTATTTTGGAGTATATCCAGAAAAAGAGCTTCTTCATATACACGATACAGCAAACCCAGATTGTCCAGTAGGTGCAACTATTAAGGAAGCTTTACTTCCAATATTTGAAGAATCAGAAAAGCAATTAGTTTTAAATTTAAAGTCTAAAACATTAAAATCATTAATTAAAGATATGTATAAAATACATAACAAGAAAGGAAAAGATAAAAATGAATTTTAAAGAAGTTAATAAATTACCAATAGATATAAAAGAAACAATAAAAAAGCGTGTTAGTACTAGAAGTTTTTTAGAAAAATCATTAACTGATGATGATAGAAATAAATTAATAGATTTTTATAAAACATTAACTAACCCATTTGGTGTAGATGCAAAGGTACAATATATTAGTAAAGAGAAAGGTACAGAAAATGTTCAACTAGGAACATATGGAACTATAAAAGGTGCAAAAGATTTCCTAGCTATTACTGTAAAAGATGAAGCTTTTGCTATGGAAGCAGTAGGCTATCAATTTGAAAATTTAATATTATATGCTACTGATATGGGATTGGGTACAGTATGGCTTGCAGCTACATTTAGTAGAAAAGATTTTGAAAATATTATGGAAATTAATAATGATGACCTATTTCCATGTATTTGTCCTATTGGATATCCAGCTGAAAAGCGTTCATTTATTGAAAAAATTATGAGAACAAGTCTAGGTTCTAAAAATAGAAAAGCTTGGAATAAATTATTTTATTTAAATGATTTTAATCAAGCTCTATCACAAGCAGATGCTGGAAAATATGAGACAGCTCTTGAAATGCTTAGATTAGCACCTAGTTCTACAAATGCTCAACCTTGGGCAGCAGTTAAAGAAGGAGATAACATTCATTTCTTTTGTAATTACAAAAATAGTATAAGTGATGACATGAAAAAAATAAAACATTTAGATCTTGGAATAGGTTTAGCACATTTTCATCAAACAGCTATGAGTGAAAACTTAGATGGAAAATTTGAAATACAAAATATAAAATTTTCAGTCTCAGAAAATATGCATTATATTATGTCATATTCAGCAAAGTAAGTTCCAAATAAATGTAAAAAATTATACTTTTTATTAATTGAGTTTAATTTCGACTATGCTCGAAACTAAGCTTGATTTTTTAATTAATTTCGACTATAATAGAAATGAGGTGAGGATATGGATTATATTGCTAGACCTAAATATATTGAAAAAATTAAACAATTTATAGATAAGCCAATTATTAAAATATTAACTGGAATGAGAAGAGTTGGAAAATCAACTCTTTTACTTATAATAAAAGATGATATTTTAAAAGATATCCCAAATGAAAATAAAATCTATATCAATTTTGAGTCTACTAACTTTTTTAATATTAATAATTCCCATACCTTATTAAAATATTTACAGCCTTTATTAGAAAATATAAGTGGTAAGGTTTATTTTTTCTTTGATGAGATACAGCTTGTTAGTGATTGGGAACAGGTTATCAATGGTTTGAGAGTTGATAGAGATTGTGATATTTACTTAACTGGTTCAAACTCAACTCTTATTTCAGGAGATTTAGCAACTTTACTTGCTGGCAGGTATGTTGAATTTGAAATACAACCATTTACTTTTATTGAGTTTAAACAGGTATTTGAAAATACAAATTTATCAAAAGAAATCTTATTTGATAAATTTATTCAATTTGGTGGAATGCCATTTTTAAAATACTTTGACTTGGATGAAAGCCCAAGTTTTAAATATCTAAATGATGTCTATAATACAGTATTAGTAAAAGATGTCTTACAGTATAATAACATTCGTGATGTTGATTTATTTAATAGAATTTTTTCTTATGTTATTGAAAATATAGGACATACTTTTTCAGCTAGCAGTATAAAAAATTATTTAAAAAATGAAAATAGAAATATTTCAGTAGATACTATTTTAAATTATTTAGAATATTGTAGTTTAGCTTTTATTATTAAGAAGATTCCTAGGTATGATACAATGGGTAAAAAAATATTAAAAATAGATGAAAAATATTATTTAACAGACCATGGCTTCCGTCAAGCAATAGGTTTTTCTAATACAAAAGATATAGAAAGAACCTTAGAAAATATAGTCTACATAGAACTTATATCAAGGGGCTATGAAGTTAAAATTGGTAAAGTAAAAGATAAAGAAATTGATTTTATTGCTAAAAAAGGAAAGGAATTGTCTTATTACCAAATTTCTTATATAATGGGAGATGAAAAAACAAGAGAAAGAGAATTTGGAGTTTATAAATCTGTAACAGATAATTTTCCTAAATATGTTTTATCAATGGACCATTTTGATTTTAGTCAAGATGGAATTATTCATAAAAATATTATAGATTTTTTACTAGAAAATGAAGGTACAAAATGAAAAATTTTAAAATAATATTAATACTAATAAATTTACTTATTTTTACAGCTTGTTCAAGTGTAAAAACAGTCCCTAAATATGAAAAGAAAGATAATGTTACTTGGAAAGAAGTAGAACCTCCTGTAATAGTTTTAAATCTTGAACCTGGTGATATTATAGTCAAAGAAAAAACTCTAAATCCTATTGGAATGTTTGGGCATGTAGCTGTGATGAAAAACGACAAAATTATTGTTGACTATCCAAAATTTTGGAATAAGTCATATACTATTGATATCGATTACTGGTTAGAAGAAGGTAGAGATATATTAGTTCTTAGATATAAAGATATGAATGATGAATTTAAAAAAAGATTAGTAAAAAATATGGAAAAATATTTTGGAAAAAACTATAAAATAAGTTCTGATAAAATGAATACAGATGGTTTTTATTGTTCTCAATATATTTGGTACATCTACTATATAACTGCACAGGAAATGGGATTTGAATTAGATTTAGATTCAGATGGTGGAAGCTATGTACTACCTTATGATTTTATAAATTCTCCTTATTTAGAAATTGTGAATTAATTTTATTTTTTTCATAAATATATTAATTTTTTTAATAAAAAGTAGTGCTATATAGTACAATAATATTAAATAAGGGGTGTATTTTATGAAAAAAATTTTATTTTGTATCGGTTTATCAATGTTTTTATTACTACAAGGATGTTCTGCTATGATGGCTTTAAGTGGAAGTCAAAATCCAGATTTTAAAGTAATTACAAAAGGAAACTCTAAGTCTGTTATTGAAAGCCAACCTATAAAAGCTATCTTTACTGAAACTCAAAGGAATGGAAACACTATTGTTAAGTATCAATATACAATAGGAAAAGAACCTAGTCTAGTAAGAGCATTAGTTTACATTTTATTAGATAGTATGACTCTATTCATATCTGAATTATTTACAATGCCTGCTGAAAAAGCTCATGCTAGAACTGAAAAGACTATAATGGTTGAATACAATCCACAAGGAGAAGCTGTAAGAGTATTCTAATTTAACAATAAAAAAATAATTTGAAAGGATTTAAAGTTTAAACTTTAAATCCTTTTTTTATAAATATTATGATATAATACTCAATGTAAATCAAAAATGCATTAAAGAAATTTAATTCAGGAGAAGATATGGAAATTAAAAAAAGAATTGAAGAATTAAAAAATAATCATACAGGACTAACACTTTACACATCACAAGAATTAAATGATTTAGAAAAAATAGTTAAATTAAGAGAAGACTTAGATAAATACAGAGATTCTTACTACAATGATAACAAAAGTCTAATTTCAGACTATGAATTTGATATTTTATTGAAAGAATTAGAAAACTTAGAAGAAAAATATCCACAATATAAAGAAACTTCTTCTCCAACTACATCAGTGGGAGCAAGTTTAAAAGAAAATAAATTTAAGAAGGTTGAGCATGTTCACCCAATGTTAAGTTTAGCTAATAGTTATAATATTGGAGAGATTGTAGACTTTATTGAAAGAATTAAAAAAAGAATTTCAAAAGAACAAGAATTAAAATATTGTTTAGAAGTTAAACTTGATGGCTTATCTATCAGTCTAACTTACAGACAAGGAAAACTTGTCAGAGCTGTAACTCGTGGAGATGGATTTATTGGAGAAGATGTTACAGAAAATATTTTAGAAATAGCAAGTATTGTAAAAACTTTACCACAAGCTATTGATATGGAAATAAGAGGAGAAGTTGTACTACCTCTAGCTAGCTTTGAAAAATTAAATAATGAAAGATTAGAAAAAGGAGAAGAACTTTTTGCTAATCCAAGAAATGCTGCAAGTGGAACTTTAAGACAATTAGATTCTAAAATTGTAAAGGAAAGAGGCTTAGATGCCTATTTCTATTTCTTAGTTGAAGCAGATAAATTAGGTTTAAAATCTCATAGTGAAAGTATAAAATTCTTAGAATCTATGGGAATAAAAACAACAGGAATATTTGAACTTTTAGAAACTTCAAAAGATATAGAAAAGAGTATAGATTATTGGGAAAAAGAAAGAGAAAATCTACCTTATGAAACAGATGGTTTGGTGATAAAAGTAGATGAAATTAATCTTTGGAATGAAATTGGTTACACAAGTAAGACTCCTAGATGGGCAATAGCATATAAATTCCCAGCACATCAAGTTTCAACTGTATTAAATGATGTAACTTGGCAAGTAGGAAGAACTGGAAAATTGACACCTGTGGCTGAGCTAGAAGAAGTTGAATTATCAGGAAGTAAGGTAAAAAGAGCAAGTTTACATAATATAAGTGAAATTCAAAGAAAAGATATAAGAATAGGGGACAGAGTCTTTATAGAAAAAGCTGCTGAAATTATACCACAAGTAGTGAAAGCTATAAAAGAGGAAAGAACAGGAAATGAGAAAATAATAGAAGAACCTACTTGTTGCCCTATATGTAATCATAAACTTGAAAGAGAAGAAGGTTTGGTTGACATAAAATGTGTTAATGAAGAATGTCCTGCAAAAGTTCAAGGAGAAATAGAATATTTTGTTTCAAGAGATGCTTTAAATATTATGGGACTAGGTTCAAAAATAGTTGAAAAATTCATAGATTTAGGATATATAAAAACTATTGTAGATATTTTTGATTTGAAAAATCATAGAGAAGCCCTAGAAAATATTGATAAAATGGGTAAAAGAAGTATAGAAAATCTTTTAAATTCAAT